>ENA-ORXM01002377-ORXM01002377.1-marine-metagenome-genome-assembly--contig:-NODE-2377-length-22076-cov-3.915133_pt1 | contig 22076 bp, 17 predicted proteins | sample MGYA00237867_ERZ511480 | MGnify/ENA primary metagenome ERZ511480 (study PRJEB26309, sample SAMN06266103) | marine metagenome | isolation source: Algal blade | place: United Kingdom:Sidmouth, United...
AATTCGTATAATTAATTCACTTGGAATAGAAATTTTTTCTCAAAAAAATATGAAAAGCGAAAAAAATGTTATACATTTGAATACATACACTAGAGGGGTATATTACATACAACTTAAATTAAACTCTAGTCTATCAATTTCGAAAAAACTTGTATTACAATAGGGGTTCATTTAGGGTAGAATGTGGGCAATGGGGAGCCTACCGCTTCTACCCATTTTTTTTGTCTCAAACAAAAGAAAACAACTTTCACAAAACAAGTTCTAAGCTTCCACTTCTTTTTCTAATTTTCTATATTATAAACATTGTTAATAAGCTCTTGTTATCAAATAAAGAGACAATTAGGCAGCTTTTTCTGATAAATACCTATTTGCTTACTACTGATGGGGTTTCCTGTTAAACATAGATATTCCAGTCCACTCAATTTAGCTATACCTTTAGGCAGTTCTTCCAGCTTATTCTCCCTCAAAAACAATCTTTTTAGATTTTTTAAATTGGTTATTTCACTCGGCAATTCTGAAAGTTCGTTATCATCAAGATTAAGAACACTTAAGTTTTCTAGCATTCCTATATTGGCATTAATAGAACTTAGAGCGTTTCCTTTCAAAGATAAATTGGTTAACTTTTTCAAGTTGCAAATGTTCTCTGGTAATTGGTGGAGTTCATTTTTTGAAATATCCAGACAAGATAAAGAGGTGATTTTTAAAATTGTATTTGGAATAGTCTTTAAGGCATTGTTGGATATATATAGTGCTCTCAAAGACGTTAAACATTGAATATTTTCATTCCATTGAATGAGTTCATTTTTATTTAAATAAAGCTTCTTTAGTTTTATCAAAGAGAACAACCAATTGGGGATTTCTTTTAAACCATTTTCAGATAAATCTAAGATTTCTATATGAGTTAAATGCCCTAAACTTTTAGGCATTATTTTGTCTTTCAGGTGGCTAAGATCTAGTGTTTTTGTGGTAAACAATCGTTTGATTTTTGATTCAATCCATTTTGCAGCTTTAACTCTTTTTTCTTTTCTTAACCAAACAAATATTTCTTCATATTGTGATAAATCCATCGAAGCCTTATTCGCTTTGATAAGTAAATACGCCAACTTTACATTTTTTTCCTCTCCTGTTTGTAAAAGAGTAATAATATTTTTTTCTTCCTCTGATAACATTCTAAATATTATTTTCAAAGCCGCAACACTAATTTCTAGAGCTGTATTTAACTACTTTTTCAACCACACAGCAGGATTTTCTTTATACTTGTTGTGCCAAATTTCAAAGTGCAGCAAATGACCACCACCATTGCTGTCTCGCCCAATAGTTCCTATTTGTCCTCCTTCTTTTAATTGTTGACCTTGTTTTACATAGACTTTGGCAACATTAGAGTAGGTCGTATAATAATCACCATGCTTTACCATCACTGCATTTTGGTAACCAGGAATAGTAAAGATACTCACAACTTGCCCTTCATGGATATTTCGAACAACCGAGTTGTATTGCCCTTGTATATCAATGCCATTGTTATTAATCAAAACATCTTGAAATAAGGGATGTTGATGCTGTCCATAATAGCCAATAATTTTTCCTTGATAAATGGGCCACATTAGTTTACCTCTTTGCTTGGCAAATTTTTTACTTGCAGCACTTTCAGAACGAATGGATTTTAGAATAGGGCTTTTAGAAGTACTCGTTTTAGCCAGTGTTTTTTCCTGTTTATACTTTCGAGCGGCTTCTTTGGCAGCAGTAATTTGTTGTAAAATAGCTTTTTCTATCTTTTTACTTAGTTGCGTTTTATAACGTTTTTTACGTTTTAAATCTGTTCTAAGTTTGCTTTCCCGTTTTTTGAGTTTATTAATTAGGTAGGCTTTACTGGCTTTTTCTTGATCTAAAAGTTGTTTCTGTGCCAACTCTTGTTCCAATAATTCGTCTTTTTCTAGTTTTTGAGCTTCTAGTTGGTTGATTCTTTTCCCTAAATCTGCTTGGGTTTTTTGGATAAATGTTGCCTGAACAGCTCTATAGGTTTCTAGGCGTTGTACGTAAATCCAACGTTGGTAAGCATGATTAAAACTTTTAGCAGACCAAAAGAAGGCAATAATATTTTTACTAATCTTATATCGATATAGCTGCCTAATAAGCTTTTTATAATTCTCTTTTAAAGCCCCCAAATCATTGTCCAATTGTTCTACGACCGTTATTTTTCGATCAATCATTGTGTCTAATATGGCAACACGTTGAGCAACACCTTGAATCAAAATTTCTCTGCTTCCTATTTGAGCCTTCAAAGCATTCAGCTTTTTAAAGGTTGCTTTTTTATTACTAGCCGTTTTGTTGAGGAGTTGACTTGTTTTATGAATTTGTTGGTTGACTGATTTGCGTTTTTTCTCAAGATCAGTACGTGACTGTCCATAGAGGGCATTCATTCCCAATAATAAAAATAAAAATATGTGCCTAAATCTTTTCATACAAAACACCTGTTTCTATAATAAATTCCAAATATAAATGCCACAAAATACAAATAAATATACAATTCCTACCCAACTCAAGGCTTTTATACCGGTAGAGGGTTGCTCAGCTTTAGGTAAGTAACGCATCACCAAAATATAATTGGCAATGGCAAAAAAGGGCGCTGTCAAAAAAGATAAAGTTGTTGCTACTATTAGAAAAGAAGCCATATTGGTCAAAAACAAGTTGAGGATAACCAAAGACCCCAAGACTAAGACAAACAGCCAGCCTAAATAATATTTTCTAGGTGTTTCAATAATCTGTTGTTCCTTAGAACCTTCCTTATTGCTAATAGAATCTAATATTTCATCTATTCTTAGATTTGCCTCCTTTGTTGTTTCCAAGTTGAATGTTGAAGCTTTGTTTGCCAACAAACTATGGGCTCTTGCCATTGATCTAGGCAAAGCATCCAAACAAGTAATTGTGGTACTAAACATAGTAATAAAAGCTGCCATACCTACAAACAACCCTGCTCCATTGCCCAAGTTTGATATATATAAATCAATCAGCTGTTTGGCAAATACGGCTCCTTTGGGAGAAAATTCTGTTCCAGAATTATACATCACTAATGCTCCCAATGCAACAAAGAAAAAGGCTAAGATCGTCGTTCCTATATAGCCTACATTAAAGTCAAAAAGCGACTTTTTTAGATTAAAATCACTTGCTGTGTTTTTTTGTTTTTCCAATGCCCACAAGGAATGCCAAACCGACAAATCCATTGGTGCAGGCATCCATCCCATAAAAGCAATAACAAAAGTTAAACCGACTCCTTCCATTGGAAACTGCTGCGTCCAATCTATCGCTGTTTGAACATTAGAAAAAGCGATAAATACAGTAATTAAGGTAACAATGGTTAATGTGATAATGATAAATTTCATCAAGTGATCTAGTAGGTTATAACGTCCTACTAATAATAAGGCAGAACAGGTGGTTAGCAAAATACCAACCCAGACCATCAAATCGAATCCTCCGAATAAATGGGCGGCTAAACTTGCCGTTACTATTGTGACTGCCGCTTGTACTGTAAACATCGTGCCCAATGTAATGAAGACAAAAAGCACCAAAACCCAGTTGCCTAATCTTTGATACCCTTTTAACAAACTTTCGCCTGTAGCTGCTGCATATCGGGGACCAAATTCAAAGAATGGATATTTAAAAAGGTTTGCCACTAAGACCAACCAAAGGAGACCAAACCCATAGTTTGCACCAGCCCTAGTAGAATACACCAAATGAGACACCCCAACTGCGGCACCAGCAAATAATAATCCAGGTCCTAAAGATTGTAGTAGATTTTTAATCCGCATAAGAATGATTAAATCGTTTCACAACTAATTTCTAGACCAGCAACAATTAAACGCTCTAACAAAACACTTCCTAAAGCGATACTCGGTGTCAAAAAACCACTATAAGCAGGCAACCTTTCTTTGTCTAAAGATAAAGCCAACGCACACTCACATAAGAAACAAGTGGTTGCCTTATTTCCAGCATCACCATTATATTTTAAGGTCATCATCGCACGATTTCCTTTGTTGTCTTCTCCTACAATACGCAGTTTAAAAAAGCCTTCTTCAATATCTTCTTCTTTGGGACCTTCTCCTGCACTTGGTCCTAGTTTTTTGACCACTTTCCGAAATACGCCCAATTGTCCAAGCATTCCAAAAGAAGCCATTCCTGCTGCTCCCATAAAAGCAGGGATTCGTTTGCCAATAGCATGATACTCTTCGTATATAAATTGCTCAGGATGTGGCAGATTATACGCTGCGGCTAAACCTATACTTCGATAAACTACTTTGGTATTTATTTCAGCCATGAAAAACGGGTACACCCACTTGTCAATCTCTTTTGCATAGTGATTTTTTTTTCTATTTTTAACCTTAGGAATGAAGTTGCGATGCTTCAAGTCTTTGGTCAACAATTTGGGATTTCCCAAGCGTTTCTCTTCTCCTTTTTCAAGCATATTTAGAGCAGACAACAACGTTCCTCCATTTAAACCTCCTCCTGCTAAAGTATAATAGCCATTTGCGATACTCAATTCTGATTGCCAAGTCTCTCGCATATATTTTTGTAGAAACCATATACCTAAATCAGCAGGGATGCTATCAAAACCGCAAAATGGAATAATCTTGGCTTTTGTCGCTGCTGCAATTTCTCCATGTGCTTCCAACATATCACGCACCCAGGGAGATTCTCCTGTAATATCAACGTAATGAACACCGTACTTAGAACAACACTTAACTAGCTCACTTCCATACAAAGCATAAGGTCCTACAGTTGTAATTAACACCTCTGTTTGTTGTACCAAAATATCAATATCCTCTTCATTCATAGCATCAGCTATCAAGGCATCTACACTAAGGTTGAGTTCTTTTTTTAGTGCTAATAATTTGGCTTCACTTCGTCCTGCTATAGCCCAACGAACAGACATAGGAGCATATTCTTGCAAATAAGCAGCTGCTCGTTGTCCTGTAAATCCTGTTGCGCCGTAAAGTATAATGTCGTATCGTGTCATAAAGTACTATTTCGTGTTTGGTTGTTCTCTAATATAACAAAACTCTTTAAACTGTCTAGCTTAAAGAGTTTTATATTATAAATAAGGTTTGTTTAATAATGTTCTGAGAAACCACTTAATAGTTTTATTATCAGTGTAATTCCAATTAGATTTATTTCTTAAACATTCTTTATATTACTACAAAAGAGCATCGTCCAAAACATCTTCTTGAAAAGGCTTTCTTCTTGGCATTTCTTCTCCATCCACAACAACAGGTGCTTTTTTGTACGCCAACCATGTCAATCGGTAATACCAAGTAGCAATACTTACGGGTATTATAAATAAAAACAAAATAATCAAGACATCTCCTGCTCTTCCAAAATACATTTCACTCATGAGCATCCCTCCTAAAAACAAAAAAGCTAAGTAGCCGATTGCTATCGCAAAATAACGTTTGTGTACCTTATCTTCATAACGAACAGAGTGAAAAGCACCACTAATTACTTGACTAACTCCTACTAAAAACTGTAGCAATGCCCCTAAAATAAATCCTTCAGATTCTAAAAAGCCGAATAAATAAGCAATCATCATAGGGAAATAAAAAAAGCCTTGAAAAATTAAATCATTTTGATAAGTCTGCTTGGTTGGTTGGTTCATTGTTTTTGATTTTTATAAATTCTCATTCTTTATTTTAATACTTAGCTGCGCTGCTACCCCTCCCTTCAAGTAAATTGAAGGTTCAAAACAAGCTTTGTTGGGGATTTGCAACAAGTTTCATTAGCTATGCTGCTACCCAAGTTTCATTGGGCATCAGAGATACTTATTTTCGTTGGTCATCTCTATGTTCATTGAGAGAGCTGAGCGTTTCACTTTATAGTTCGTGGTGGGTATCAGAGATACTTCGTGGTCGTGGGATTTTTAGTTTTTTTACAAAAAAACATAAAAAGCATTCGCTTTGTTATATTAGTTTGATTATCAAATATGTACAACCTTAAGTATTTTAATCATATATTTCTGATAATCAAACTAATACAATTTCTCCACGAAGTAATGTTATTTCAAAAATAGTCGAAGAGTTTTTACCCATAAATTCCATTCACTGTTTTTCTTCTCTGTAGAAAAATGGTTCTCTATCTGATCAAAAGCATCTTCTATTAAAGCATCGTGTAACCAACGTATTCCTATTGACCAAGTTAGAATTCCTACTCCTTTAGCATCCATATCAATGGTGTGCATAATTTGTGTTTGTTCTAAGTTTAATGACTCAATTTCGAATTTGTGTATACCAACAAAATTTTTAGGGTCTGTAAATTGAAATTGAATGAGTTGATTCGGGATATATTTTTGTACGAAATACCTAATTGGTCCATGCCCTCCTTTGGAACCTTCTTGAAGCCCTTGATCTAATTTCATTCTAGGCCAATTCTTTGTTGGCCAAACTTTGTCTTCTTTGCTTGATAAAGTACTTATGACTGTATCTAAAGCACTCTTAGGTTGGTTGATAATTCTTTTGTGGATGTTGATTATTTTCATTGCCCTAATCTATTAAAATTTACTAGCAAAATTTGCTAACTTTAAGTTTGTTTTATGTTTGTATTAGAGTTAACGAAATACAACTTATAAAAGTTTCAGAAACTACTGAAAGTTTAAAAACCATTACTATGCACCTAAATTCTTCTTTAGAAAAAGGCCTACTCAGCACTCAAATTATCCGCTCAAGGCGCTCTATTTTTCCACATTCTTATACTAATAAGAAAATTCCCACTACGCTCCTTGAAGAACTTCTAGAGAATGCCAACCACGCTCCTACCCATCGACTGACAGAACCTTGGCGCTTTAAGGTCATTGCAGGAGAAAAATTGGGTACTTTAGGGGATCTATTGGCAATGTTGTACAAAGAAAAAATGTCTGAAGCAACATTTTCAGAAATGAAGTACCAAAAAACAGCACAAAAACCAAGGCAATGTTCTCATGTTCTTGCTATTTGCATGGAACGAGATGTTCAAGAACGTGTCCCTGAATGGGAAGAAATTGCAGCAACCGCTATGGCGGTTCATAATATATGGCTTAGTGCTAGTGCCTACGGAATTGGTGCCTATTGGAGCTCTCCATCTACCATTGAATCCTTGGCTTGTCGAGCATTCTTGAATTTAGGTGAGCGACAACGTTGTTTGGGTTTTCTCTTTATGGGTTATCACCAAATGCCTGAACAGCCAACCAAAAGAGGTCCTATTCAAGAGAAAATTGAATGGTTATAATAGAGTTAATGAGAACCAACTAAGGTGTTTAACTGTTGATTATTTAGTAGCGTTTCAAACCATCATCTATAAGATTTCAAGAAAATGAAAAAAACTGCCTATTCTTACAAAGAATACCTTCATGACATAGATAATATAACGCATTTACACATTAGTTATAATGAAGAGTTTATTCCAGAAAAGCTAAAATCACTCAAAAGTTTAACGCTAGGACATACAGATTACACGACACTTCCCGATTGGCTACAGATATTGACAAATCTAGAAGCATTAGAAATTGGAGGAAGTAATATTACGTCCTTACCTAATTGGTTGCCACAGCTAACAAATCTAAAGGTATTTCGCTTTCATTCTTCTCGCTTAAAAGCGATTCCAACTATCATTAATCAACTGAAACAGTTGGAAGAATTGAGCTTTTACAACAGTTCTTTAGAGGAATTTCCACCCCAATTAGAATTGCCTAACTTAAAACATTTTGATCTTTCTTATAATGCCCTTTTAGACAATCGAACTGTTTTGGATGCCTTAATGCATTTGCCTAAATTAGAATCCTATATTCTACCACATACCATGTCTCTCCAATATTCTTATGGGAAAGCAAATCCTGATGTTTATTATTTTGATAAATTCTTTACAACACTCTGCAAAAAACGCGCTAGTTTATTAGATAAAGATCAAGTTCATCCAGCAGCTTTAATTGCCTTGTGTTGGCTCTTCAAAAAAGAAACAGATGCCGTTCAAAATATGTCTCCAAGCATAATGTATACGGCACTTAATGCCAGTTTTGTTAAATATAGAAAAATGGCCTTGGAATATTTTAATGCACATCCACTGTTTCTACCTGAAACACTCTATCAAAAACAGGTCTTTATTGCAGGAAAATTAACCGTTAAGAAAAAGAATTACACAGAGTGGTTGGAGGATACCGGTGCTATTTTAGGGAAGAAAATTGATTCCTCTATTGATTATATCATTCTAGGTGAAAAACCAGGAAAAAATTTAGCCCAAGTTTTTCCATACCAAGACAAAGTTATCTTTGAACGCATGGTTTGGGATCTTAAAGATACTGCTTACCTAAAACATGAAGCACCTGAAGTAACCGAAAATTTACAAGATTTGTTACAAAATCCAGCAGTAGAAAACTTGGAGATTGCCCTTCAAATTATGGAGATTGGAGGAATGCCAACGCATCTAATAGAAGAGGTTGTAGGCTTAATGCTTTTTCATACGGATAATAAGATTCGAAAAAAAGCTAAACTCATTTTTGATCGTTATCTAACACAACATCTGTCTGTAGAAGCACAGCAGTTATTACAAAAGCAAGCCTATCGAATAAAAGAGGATAAAAAAATAACCCAATACTTAAGAAATTTAGCCAAAGCCACCAACTGGGATTTAGATATTCTAGCCTATGCGACTTATCGAGCTTCTGGAAAAACACAAGCACAAGGGCTTTGCTTGATGTCCTCTAAAATTTCTATTTGTGTCATTCGAGATTATATCAATCGCTATGAAGAAGTCGAATTTGTTCCTCATAATTATTTGGCAAATGGCTTGTATTTAGAACATATTCCGCCTGCTGTAGTTGATATTTCCAAAGAAGTTGAAACGATAAAATTACAAGGGTTCAAATTCAAAGAAGAAGAATATTTAAAGCTAAATGGATTTAAACGCCTAACTATAAATCTCGAAAATAGTGCTAAGATTCCTTACTCCATTTTTAGTAATACACAATTGGAGCGATTGGATTTGACCGCTTATCGAGTAAAAAAATTGAGTGCTTTGATCGGAAATTTGAAAGCATTAAAGCAATTAAGACTGTTTCTATTAAATACAACTACGCTTCCTAGAGAATTGGAAAACTTAAAACAACTCAAAAAATTGACCTTATCCATAGCTGAAACAAAAATTCCTGCTTGCATTGCTGAGTTAAATACTTTGGAATATTGGTTTATGGGAAGTCCTGTAACCAACTTTCCAAAAGAACTGGAACAATTGACACAGTTAAAATCTTTGAATATTGAGGCATCCAAACAATGTCCAATAGGAGATGCAGAACGGTTAAAGTTATTTGTAAAAAAGATAAAAGGCAGATAACCTAAATTCAGTTAAAACAACTGATTAATATCTGCTAAAATTTGATTTTTCGCCTTTAAGAATAAGGTCTTAAATTCATCTTCATCATTGTTATCCACTTCTTCTTTTGCCCACTCTACTTCTTTTGTTAAAGTATTTAGGAGATCTGTGATCACAATATCTATAGCTTGTTTAAGGCGAAAAGAAATGTCCTTTTTTTGATATTGACTCAGACAATAAATGGCATTATTAGCTAGTGCCTCCAAGAACTGAATATCAGCTTTGAAGGCATTTAACTCATCTATTTCATCTCGAATTTGCTCTAGTTCGGGTGTCATTTTAGTTAATTAAAGGGGCTTAGAACAAAAGCTATACTGATTAATGTTTTTCAGATTCTTTGGCAAATCATGTGGAAGTTTAATAAACATTATTACGAATAGTAATTGTATGGGATCAAAATATTGCTTTTTTCATTTATTGAGTCTCAAAAAATAAGGTTACCAATTGGTAGGCATTTTTTTTAGAGGATAAGAAATGGGAAAATGCTAATTTGTATACGAAGCAATTCGTAATAATGTTTAATATTAAGTTTTTTTTCTAACAGTTATGAATCTGGATATAACTCATATAGTCTGATAAAGGTAGTTATTTAAATATTACCACACGATTTGTCAAAGAACGTTTTTCTATCAATCAGTTAATACAATCTTTGTTTTATTAGTTAACCAATCTTTTTGTAGTAAATATTCTGCAATCTGTACCGCATTAGTAGCAGCTCCTTTCCGTAAGTTATCTGCAACAACCCACATATTAAGCGTTTTCTCGTTAGAATCATCTCGACGAATTCTACCTACAAAAACATCATCTTTGTGGTGAGCATCTAATGGCATTGGATATTGATTATTTGCAGGATCGTCTACTATTACAAGACCTTCTGCTTCTTCTAATATAGTTTTTAATTTTGTAATTTCAAAATCTTTGTGGAAGCTAACATTAACACTTTCAGAATGCCCACCTTGCACAGGAACCCGAACAGCTGTAGCTGTAATTCTCAAGTTCTTATTTTCTAATATTTTACGGGTTTCCTCTACTAATTTAAGCTCTTCTCTTGTATATCCATTATCAAAAAAAACATCACAATGTGGCAAACAGTTTTGAAAAATTGGATGTGGATAGGCAGGATTACTAGCAGTCCCTGTTTTCATCTCTTCCTCATATTGCTTAACTGCTTGCACGCCAGTTCCTGTCATAGATTGATACGTGGAAATCACCAAACGATCAATTTCGTAAGCATCGTGCAAGGGTTTTAAAGCGACCACCAATTGGATGGTTGAGCAATTAGGATTTGCGATAATTTTATCTTCTTTTTTCAAACAATGAAGATTAACTTCAGGAACAATAAGTGGTTTATCAGCGTCCATTCTAAACGCAGAAGAATTGTCTACAACCGTTGTTCCTACAGCAGCAAACAAAGGTGCAAATTCTTTAGCTGTATTTCCTCCAGCAGAAAAAATAGCCAAATCAGGTGCTTTTTTAATTGCTTCCTTCATGCTAATTATCGTACACTGTTTACCTTTAAATGTCACCTGTTTACCTACAGAGCGCTCAGAGGCGACGGGTAAAAATTCTGTAATTGGGAAGTTACGCTCTTCCAATACTTGACACATAACTTGGCCCACCATACCTGTGACGCCAACAACAGCTACTTTCATGATTTTATTTTTTTTGTTCTTTGAGCAATTCTCAAAAAATCATTTCTAAATATAAATTTCTACTAACAAAGATAGGAAGAATACTTTTGAGAAGTAATACAATCAATCTCCAAATTAGTATTAGGCAACATTAAAAAATAAAAAGGTAGTTTGATTGAGTAATTGATCTTACGCAAGATTTTGGGATAGGCTATTAAAATCTAGCGTTTTTTTTACTAAAAAGGTCTTCTATTGTCTCATTTATACTAAAAGAGTCCTTACATAAATGAGTAAGTAAGTTGATTTCTGTCAAGTTCTTAAACTTTTAACCTTCAATTAATCTTAGAGTCTTTATTTTTACTTAAATTCACTAGAATTTGAGGACGACAAGTCATGTGCAAACTCTAGGCATCATGGCTCAAGTAATGAATAGACAAACAACAGTATAATGAAATATATATCAATATTTTTTTTGATTTTTTGGATTAGCAACACCAGTTTTTCGCAAACGTTACAAGATGATTTTTCGGATGGTAATTTTACTACCAACCCTACTTGGGTTGGAACTACCCCCGATTTTATCGTCAACGTTGCCAATGAATTACAAACAGACAACCTAGGTGTTTCAGCCACTTCAGAGTTAAGTACTCCTGCTGCTATTCAGGACTCTACCTTTTGGGAATTCTATGTACGCATGGATTTTTCACCTTCTACCTCTAATTATACTAGGGTTTATTTGCAATCTGATGAGGCTACTCTGAGTACAACTTCTAACGGTTATTACTTACAAATAGGAGCAAGTGGTAGCAGCGATTCAATAGAAGTCTATAGAGTAGATGGTGGTAGTGCTACCAAAATTTTTGGAGGAACCAATGCAGCGGTTGCTGCCAATCCCAACGTAAGTTTTAGAATCATTCGTGACAATACTGGACTTTGGGAAGTCTTTACAGACTATACTGGTGGAGCCACTTATGTTTCGGAAGGAACCTTTACTGATGCGACACACAACACAGGCACACACTTTGGCTTCTTAGCCGCTTATACAACTACTCGTGGAGATAAGTTTTTCTTTGATAATGTTTATGTTTCTCCTTTATTGGTCGATGTTACGCCACCCAATATTAGTACGACAAGCGTTGTTTCTGCAACGGAAGTAGATGTTCTATTTGACGAAACAATTGATTTAGCATCTGCTAATCTTGCTGCAAATTATGCGATTAATAATGGTGTGACTGTTAATACAGCAACTAGAGATGCCAGTAATTTAATGCTTGTACATTTGACAACAAGTGCCTTCACTAGTGGCTTACAAAATACGATTACAATTAATAATGTAGAAGATTTGAATAATAATGCCATTGTTAATGGTACTGATAATTTCATTTATTATAATGTTCAAGCAGCAGCTTTTCAAGATATTATTATCAATGAAATACACGCTGACCCAAGTCCAGTTGTAGGGCTTCCCAATGCAGAATTTGTAGAATTACTCAATCACTCCAACAAGATTATTGATTTGGGAGGTATGATTTTAAACGATGGTAGCGACAAAACTTTGCCTAGTTTTTTGCTCTTTCCTGATTCGTTGGTCACCTTAACGGCTTCTGCCAATGTCTCTGCGTATAGCAGCTTGGGTACCACCCTCAATATGGGTTCTTTGACCTTGACCAATGGTGGCGAATTAGTTACTTTTAAAAATGCCAGTGGACAAACGATCGATAGCGTAGATTATGACGACAGTTGGTACCAAGATATCGTAAAAGACGATGGAGGTTGGACTTTAGAGTTAATTAATCCGAACTTAATTTGCCAAGGTGCGATCAACTGGATTGCCTCAAATAATGCAGCAGGTGGGACACCTGGACAACAAAACTCGGTTTACAACAATACACCAGACACACAAGGTCCTTTGTTGTTGGATGCTATTTTCACAAGCCCAACACAGATACGATTGACCTTCAACGAAGGTTTGGGGAACAATGCAACAACACTTAGCAATTACAGTGTCAGTAATGCAACCGTTAATGCTGTAAATTTTATTCCTTCTAATGAAATTGTCTTAAGTTTAGCTGCTCCTATGGTCGATTTAAGCAACTATATTATAACCGTCAATAATTTGGCAGATTGCTCAGGCAATACGGTACTTGCCAATACCACTGATTCTTTTTTATATTACGAAATTCAAGTAGCCAGTTATCAAGATCTTATTATCACAGAAATACATGCTGACCCAAGTCCAATCGTAGGTTTGCCTAATGCAGAATATGTAGAGCTTTTCAACCGTAGTAACAAGACCTTAGATTTAGCTAATTATAACTTATTTGAATCAAGTAATCATACTCTTCCTACATACATTATGCGTCCTGGCGAATATGTGATTCTATGTGCAGCATCCAATCAAGCTAGCTTTACAGGTTTTGGGACGGTTGTCCCTATCAACAGTTTAAGCTTAACCAATAGTGGCGAATTATTATTATTGCAAAATCCCAATGGAGCTACATTGGATAGTGTAGAATACGACGATAGTTGGTATCAAGATAATAATAAAGACGATGGCGGTTGGTCCTTAGAATTAATTAATCAGAATCTGTTGTGTAAAGGGGGTGCCAACTGGATTGTTTCCAATGCTGCTATAGGAGGAACACCTGGTACTCAAAATTCTGTTTATAGTAACAGTGTTGACAACACGGCTCCTAGTGTTATCAATACACGCCAGTATGGTTCTAATCAAATCTTGATTGAATTTGATGATGTTTTGAACAAGACCTTGGCAGGTTTGCCTAGTAGCTATAGTATTGATAATGGCGCAGTAGTGGTTACAGTAGTTTGTTTGTCAGAGAATCAAGTTATCTTAACTTTGGGAGGTAATATGGTAGACCAAACGTTGTACACCATTACTTTAAATAACATTGAAGATTGTGTTGGTAACAGCACAGGAATTAGTACCACTTCCATGACTTATTACGGATCGGGTGCAGCGAGTCATTATGATATAATTATCAATGAAATCATGGCAGATCCCAATCCTCCTGTTGGCTTGCCAGAAAAAGAATATGTAGAGTTATACAATCGTTCTAACAAGACTTTCAATCTAGAGAATTTCACTTTCACAGATGCCTCTTCGGTTACTTCAACCTTGCCTTTCTTTATTTTAGGTCCTGGAGAATATGTAACGCTTTATGACAATGGTGATACGATTAGTTTTGCTTTCTTTGGTAATGTATTGCCTGTTGGTCCTTTTCCAGATTTGAACACGAGTGATGAACTGGTCTTGTCTGATCAATCAGGAGAGGTAATTGATGCTGTTGCTTACGAATTGTCTTGGTATCAAAATGCAGATAAAGATGACGGTGGTTGGTCTATTGAACGCATCAATCCTGATCGCCCATGTGAATCAGCAGCCAACTGGCGCGCTTCAGAGAATATATTAGGTGGAACGCCTTCTACTCCAAACTCTGTTTTAGATATAACTCCCGATTTGCAATCTCCAGATGCTTTGAGAGCATTTCCTTTAAGTGCAGATAGTATTCGAGTCTATTTTTCAGAGGCAATTGCAGATCTTGCAGGTGCTACAGCTAGTAATTATACGTTAGATAATAATATCAATGTTTTAACGGCACGTCTAGAGCCTCCTTTTTATAATACAGCTATTTTAACCTTAGACCAAGCACTTGTATTGGGCACTACTTATACCATTACTATGAGTGTAGGTTTGACAGATTGCCTTGGTAATCCTATTGCCTTAAAAAACACAGCACGTCTAGCCTTGCCACAAGGTATTGAGCAGGGTGATTTTATTTTAAATGAAGTTTTGTTTAACCCTGTAACTGGTGGAAATGATTTTATAGAGTTGTACAACAAATCTAATAAAGTCTTAAATACAGCCGATTTGGTGCTTTCAAATGCTGTAATTGTAGATGGAAATTTAGCCAATGCTTCTTCTTTACAAACTCGCCCAATTGATGTTAATTGGTTGGTTTTCCCCAATGAGTATGTTGTGATTACAGAGGAACCTGATCAAATAAGAAGTCAATACAATACGCCTAATCCAGAGCTTTTTGTTGAAAATAACTTACCCACTTTTGCAGACAAAGAAGGAAGTGTCTTTTTATATGCAGCCTATGATTCTACGTATATTGACAATCAAGGAAATTCACAAATTGCTTATTTAGCAAAGGTTCTAGATTTATTTGACTACTCTGAAGATTTTCACTCTCCTCTAATTGATGATAAAAATGGCGTTTCGTTAGAGCGTATTGATTTTGATGCCCCAACAAACGACGCCAATAACTGGCATTCAGCAGCTACAGAAGTAGGTTATGCTACACCTGCCTATCAAAACTCTAGTTTTTATGCCAATGATCTTTCTGGAGACGATTTGATTCAATTACCTACCGAAACAGTTTCTCCTGATGGCGATGGTTACGAAGACTTCTTGTTAATTAATTATAATGTCGATGATTTGGGCTATGTGGCTACAATTGATGTCTATGATGCAACAGGTCGTCTAATTAGAAATTTAATCAATGGCGAATTATTAGCTAGAGAAGGCAGTTTACAATGGGATGGCACCAACAATGAAGGCAAAAAAGCAAGAATTGGTATCCATATTTTAGCCATAGAAATTTTCCGACCAGATGGCACTGTTAAACGCTTTAAAAAGACCTGTGTTGTTGCAGGGCGTATGAACTAGTTTTACTTAAGATGGCAGCTATTTAAAAAATAGTTGCCATCTTAAGCTTTCTATCTTTTTTTCCTTAATTATGATGTCAGACACTTCTCAGCCTTACATTTGGCGGTGTATCAAATGTAAGGCTATTGCTTTGAATGCTCTTATCCATAATAATGAAAAACAAGGTACAGTAGAGTTAATTTTTCTAATCGAGGAAGAAAGTGAAAGGATAGTTCCCCTCCCTTCAAGTAAATTGAAGGTTCAAAACAAGTTACATTGGAAGTTTACAACAAGCCATCCCTCCAAGCAAGTTGGAGGTTCAAAACAAGCAAGTTGGAGATTTACAACAAGTTGGGAGTCTTCGACAAGTTGGAGATTTACAACAAATAGGGTATCTTAGATACGCTGCTACTTATTCCCGTTGGTCATCTCTATGTTCATTGAGAGAGCTGAGCGTTTCACTTTATAGTTCGTGGTGGGAATCCTAGATGAACTATCCTAAGCCTTTCTGACAATTAGTAGGAAACATAGACACTTTTATTACGACATAAATTAATCAATTCCGTATTATAATCCCATGCATTGCCAAATTCAACACATCAATTTTACTAATCCAATGAAAAACAATAAGAATATCGAATTCTAGATGCTTATTTCCTTCATAGAAAGATGAGTTTCAATCTTCAACATTAAAACAAGATTATTTTTTTTTATTACTAAAAACCAACACAAACTAATCAATAATAGTCATCAAACAGTCTTTTACAAAACTTTATTTGCTATTTTAGTACTCTAAAACAAGGGAGTTTTGTCAAAAAATCGTAAGGTATTTTGCAGAATATATTTTTTTTGAAATAGTTAAAAAAAAATTCGCGTTTTGTCGAACACTTTCAAGTGAAAAAATGTTACTTTTGTAACTAGATTAGATTTAATCTAAATATAATAACAAATAAGAAAACAATGTCTGACAAAAAACTGATATACCTAGATAATAATGCTACAACACCTGTTGATCCAAGAGTAGTTGAGGCGATGCTACCTTACTTTACACAACACTTTGGTAATGCTGCTAGTAGAAACCATCCTTTTGGTTGGGCTGCGGAAGGAGCTATTGACAAGGCTAGAGAACAAATAGCTGACTTAATTGGCGCTGATCCTCGTGAAATTATTTTCACTTCTGGTGCTACTGAAGCAGATAATTTAGCAATTAAAGGCGTTGCTGAAATGTACAAACGTAAGGGGAATCACATTATTACCCTAGAAACAGAACACAAAGCAGTCTTAGATACTTGCAAAAAGTTAGAAAAAGAAGGTTGTGAAGTGACTTACCTAAAAGTAAATCGTCAAGGATTGGTTGATTTAGCTGAATTGGAAGCAGCTATTCGTCCAACTACTGTTTTGGTTGCTATTATGTTTGCCAATAATGAGATTGGCGTTGTTCAACCTATGAAAGCAATTAGCGATATTTGTGTCAAACACCAAGTATTGTTCATGACAGATGGAACGCAAGCAGTAGGAAAAATTCCTGTCAATGTAAAAGAATTGGGTATTCACTTAATGGCATTTACTGGACACAAAATGTACGGACCTAAAGGTGTTGGTGTTTTGTATGTTTCTCGTAAAGGACCACGTGTTAAGGTAACTTCTCAAATGGATGGTGGTGGACACGAGCGTGGAATGCGTTCGGGTACTCTAAATGTTCCTGGTATTGTTGGAATGGGTAAAGCTTGTGAGTTGTGTAAGCAAGAGATGGAAGCAGATGCTACTCGCTTGTCTAAATTAAGAGACAAATTGGAAACTGAATTAATGAAAGTGGAAGAAGTAGTTTTCAATGGTCATTCAGAATACAGAATGCCACATATGACCAACTTATCATTCAAGCATGTTGAAGGAGAAGGTTTGATGATGACATTTAACCAAAATATTGCCCTTTCTTCTGGATCTGCTTGTACTTCAGCTTCTTTAGAACCTTCTTATGTTTTAAAAGCATTGGGTTTAGGAGATGATTTAGCACACTCTTCTTTGCGTATTAGTCTAGGACGTTTTACAACTGAAGAAGACATTGATTTTGCAATTAAAGCGATCCGTGAGGGCGTTAATCATATGCGCGAACTTTCTCCAATCTGGGAAATGTACCAAGAAGGTATTGACCTTGATTCTGTAGAATGGGCAGAGCATTAATATATATATTCGATCACACTCGCTGCACTCTTTCTGTAGCATTAAAATAAATACAATTATGGCTTATTCAGATAAATTATTAGACCATTTCAAAAAACCTAAAAACGTAGGAACACTAGACAAAAACCAAAAAAATGTTGGTACTGGACTAGTTGGTGCGCCTGAATGTGGTGACGTAATGCGTTTGCAAATTGAGGTAGACGAAACATCTGGTTTGATCAAAGATGCTAAATTTAAAACGTTTGGCTGTGGTTCTGCGATTGCTTCTTCTTCTTTGGCAACAGAATGGCTAAAAGGAAAAACACTGGACGAAGCTTCTTCTATCGACAATATGGATATTGTTGAAGAATTAGAATTGCCTCCTGTAAAAATTCACTGTTCTGTTTTAGCAGAGGATGCAATCAAATCAGCAATTAAAGATTACAAAAGCAAAAACGCGGAGTAATCTTGCTTCATTACTCCGTTATAAAATCGTATCAATTTAATTATCAGCTTGACATACCAAAAGCATTTTAGTGTACTAAAAAACTGTTAATTAAATTTATGCAAGATGTTTTTTATGTTTCTCATTGAGAAACTAAAAAATCCACGGAGTAATCTTGCTTATTATATTTTAAAATACTTCCAATTCATTTAGTATGATATTCGTAACTGATAACGCAAAAGGTCAAATTGACTACATTCGCACCAACAATGAGAAATTAGACGAAAACTACTTTGTTCGTGTTAGTGTGACGAGTGGTGGTTGTTCTGGGTTATCCTATAACATGGATTTTGATAACGAATCACAAGCAGAAGACCAAATTTTTGAAGACAATGGTGTCAAAATTGTCACAGATCTAAAGAGTTTTTTATACTTGTTTGATTCTACCTTAGAGTTTTCTGGTGGCTTAGATGGTAAAGGTTTTCACTTTACTAATCCTAATGCTTCTCGAACTTGTGGTTGCGGTGAAAGCTTTGCTGTATAGAAATTACTAATAAGATATAGAATATAAATATAGCTTCTCCATACCTTGGGGAGGCTATTTTTTTTTGATTTAAGAGCAAACACAAAAACGCCTTGCACAACAGGTGTGCAAGGCGCGTTCTTTTTCTCTTTCTATTCAGTAGAAAAATTAGTTTACACCAATCGTACTTCTACTGCATTCACTCCTTTTCTTCCATCTTCAAGATCATAAGAAACACGATCATCTTTGTTAATGTCATCGATTAGACCATTTGCGTGAACAAAGTAATCTACGTTGTCATTGTCATCTTTGATAAAGCCGTAGCCTTTTTCTTCGTTAAAGAACTTTACTGTTCCTGTATTGGTACCCATAATAAAAAATTTTGTGTGCAAAACTGCACTTAGAAACAATGTTTAATTGGGGTTAAAGTGGTCACCTTAACATATAAAACATTGAAATAAAAAATAAAAACTCGACAGCCATCTAAAATGGATGCTTTACAAAGGAAAGAAATCTATTTCTAAATTTCTATTTTTTCAAGTACATTATTACTTAACCACTTAAAAAACAGCCGTTAATTAACATTAATTAAACAAGAAAAAAACTTTATACCTCTATATAAGGTAATTCGTTGGTATAGAGTTCCCCGATTTTTAATTTTTTATAAATTTTCTTATTTTTTATTACATCCCAAAACGTCTTCTTCGGAGAAAGACATATAGACCTCCAAAGACTGCTAATACTAGAATAGGCAAGACCATATTAATCAATTGCCACTTTGTTTCTTCTACAAAAGCACGTTCTTGATCTAGTGGGCGGAGTTTAATTTCTTTGTTTCTTGCTGCAATAATTCCTTTGTTGTCAATCATATATTCCATACAGTTCATCAAGAAATCTTTATTTCCATAATTGTACCCATCAAATGGATTGACTCCTAAAGGCAAAGGCGTTGGCTTTCTTCTATTGGTTGGATCTAACGCGTTCTTAGCAATATCTCCATCTGCAATCACAATCATCTTAGCAGGTCTTCCTTTTTCTTTGAAAGGTTGCCCCAACTGTTTTAAGCCTTGTAGCATTTCAGGAGAAACTCTATTTTTGTAATAAGAAGAAAAAGAGCCTTCTAATAGAATCGCAATATTTTGATTTCCCTTCGTAAAAGAAGATTGATCCATTCCTTTATCCATAATATCAATACTCACTCTAACAGGTGGATATTGAACTTTACTATATTGAGAACTCCGCAACAAAGGCGTTTTTTTGATGTAATTAACGGTCTTAATAGTATCAATACTCGCAGGATAACGTGTATCTACAAAGTCTAAATTTTGCACAATTGGATGTTGGATCGTATTGTCTCCTGTTTCTTGGGCATCCAATGGCGTCATGTATGGATAGGCCTTCGGATGATAAAACCATTTTCTGGATTCAATTTGTGGTTTTTCTGGTGTAGGGCTTACATTTACTGGTATGACACTACATTCCCAATCTGAAACTAAGTTAGGGTTAATCCGAACTCCATAGTTAAATAGGAAATTACTAATGTCTAACTTGTGTTCGTTGGGCATGAATACGCCTGCTCGTTTCAAGCTATCGGCTTCCATGTTCAAGGGATCGACCAACCAAATTACATTTCCTCCATTCATCATATATTGATCTATCATGAACAAATGTTGTGGAGGAAATGGACGAATTGGTTTTGGGATAATAACCACATGAATATTGGTATCAATGTGTGTTACATCATTCAAATTAAGCCGTGCAATATCATAATACTCAAACATAGCTGCTTCTAAAGATTCTGTCCAAGGACGTTGTAATTCACCATGTCCTGTCATCAGAACCATACGAGGACGGCTTTTCATTTGCAGCTTTTGAATAGCATTGGCAAACTTATATTCCAACAAGTTGATAGAAGGATTAATTGCTTCCATTCTTGTATAATCCTTGTTATAACCACCTGTTGTTTCCAACAAAGGAATAACTCGTTTTTGTTTTTTATAGCGAATAATCGCATAGGGAAATGCTAACATAGCACTACGCACATTTCCACCTCTAGCTGAATTTGTCAAATTAATGGGAAAAATCCCATCTTTAGATAAAGCTTCCCCATTTGCTACATTTTCCTCCTCATTTCCACTCATTGGATCAACCCAACGAATCTGGATAGAGGAATTTCGGCTTCTTAATTTGCTTAACAAATCAGCTGTAGCATTTTGCAAGCGTTTAAAAGAAGAAGGAAAATCACCTTCCAACAAGACTTCTATCGTCAGCACCTCGTCCAATTCTTCTACCAAATTATAGGTAGCAGGATTTAAGGTAAAGCGTTTGTCTTCCGTCAAATCAATGTCCGAATAATAAAAACTCGATATAATATTTACAAAGATTAGAATACCTAAAATTAAGAATAGGCCAACTAATGATTGTATAAAACGTGAATTTTGCATATTTATATGAATGTTCTTTAGAACTTGTTTTTTAATATTTATACTTATTCTTGGAGCGTTATCGCCTTTAGTTCGTTTTTTTAGTAAAAATAAGTGCTTACCACCTTCTTTTCTCCAATGAAAACTTAGTAAAAGCCAAGAAACCAATTATCATACTCACAAAGTAAATAACATCTCTAGAATCAATCAGTCCTCGACTGACAGAAGCGTAGTGATAACTAATACCTAAACTCTCTACTAAAGCATCGTTATTACCATAAAAAACAGGTAGTCTAGCCAAACTAGCAAAGGCGTCGTAAAAGAAACCACACAAAAACAAACCTAACATAAACGCAATGATTTGGTTGGTGGTCAAAGAAGAGCAGAAAACGCCTATAGAGACAAAAACAGCCCCTAAACCAAATAAACCAAAATAAGAGCCCCAAGTTGCTCCTACATCTAGGTTTCCTTTTGGCATTCCCAACTGAGATACCGAGTAATAATAGATAAAGGTCGGTATAATAGAAAGTAAGACTAAAAATACACAAGCTAGATACTTTCCTAATATAATCTCCCAATCGCTAATTGGTCGAGTTGCCAACAACTCCATTGTTCCTGTTTGAGTCTCTTCTGCAAAGGTCCGCATCGTAATCGCAGGGATCAAAAATAGAAAGACATAAGGTGCCATTCTAAAGAAAGACCCTAGGTCCGAAAAACCATAATTGATGACACTGTAATCTGGAAAGACCCACAAAAACAAGCCCGTCGCTAACAAAAAGACACCAATAGCAATATAACCTATTAGTGAACTCAAAAATAAATTAACTTCTTTCTTAAAAAT
>ENA-ORXM01002381-ORXM01002381.1-marine-metagenome-genome-assembly--contig:-NODE-2381-length-22049-cov-4.444566_pt1 | contig 22049 bp, 17 predicted proteins | sample MGYA00237867_ERZ511480 | MGnify/ENA primary metagenome ERZ511480 (study PRJEB26309, sample SAMN06266103) | marine metagenome | isolation source: Algal blade | place: United Kingdom:Sidmouth, United...
CGGACGGGCCGCCGCCAGCAGGAGCAGGCTCAAGGCAATCATTTGCAGCGCCGTAGGCCAGCGGCTGCGTTGCGCCTTTTTTAAAACCGTTGGCAGCAAATGCGTATCGGCAAACCGCGCGGCGCTACGAGCGCGGCGCTGCGCCGAAACCATCAAAATAAGGAGCATAAGCGGTACGAGCAGCAGGAGCCATAGGAGCGTGGGCCAGGTGAAGGTCATGGCAGCAACTCATAGCTAGAACCAAGTGACAATAGGTAAGTGTCACGGAGTGAGAGAGAAGAAAGAAGGAAGAAGAAAGAAGAAAGATTTGCAATCTGTAACCTATAACCTGCAATTTGCAACCCACCGTTCATCTTCAATCTTAAATCCTTAATCCGATTCATCATGATCTCCGTCCGCTGCGGCGTAGGGTGAACTTGAGAATCGGCGGAACAATATCATGCTCTGTAGACAGCTCGAGCACGTCGATACCTGCTCCGCGCATTGTTTTGACGAACGTGTTTTCTCGAGCTTCTACTAACGCAGCGTGAGCGCTGCGCACCCGTGGGTCGCTCGTATCAATCCAGACTTCCTCGCCTGTTTCAGGGTCGCGCAGACGCAGGTCGCCCACTTTGGGAAGTTCGCGCTCGGCAGGGTCGCTGACACGTACAGCTATGACATCGTGCTTAAAGGCAAGCCGCCGCAGCGCCCTGGTCCAACCGGGTTCAGTTTTCTTAGCGCTGTCCTCATCTGACTCGATAAAGTCTGACACGACAAAAACGAGGGCCTTGCGCCGCAAAGTACGGCTTGTATGGTTGAGGGCGTCAGCTAAGCTCTGCCTCTTCCCTACAGATGTACCGAGACCCTCTTCATCGTCCGTAGAGATGGGGTCACTTCTCAGTGACAACAAGCTTTGCACAATACTCATAGCTTGCTTACGGCCTGCCCCAAGTGGTGTCACCTTTGTATCGTTGCCGTTAATGCCAATAGCGCCGACCTTATTACCCTGGCGGCTCAGCACTGACGCAACTAAGCCTGCAAACTCCGTCGCCTCATCCCGCTTTAGAACACGGCGAGTACCAAAGTTCATTGACGGGCTCAGGTCGACAATGAGCCAGGCGATAATCTCACGTTCTTCGCGGTACTGGCGCACGTGCACCGTGCCCGTACGCGCCGTTACGTTCCAGTCAATGCGGCGAACCTCGTCACCTGGCTGGTACTCGCGCACCTCGGCAAGGTCGAGGCTGGGTCCGTAAAAAAGTCCCGTATAGTCACCGAATAAAAAGCCGTCTAAGCGCCGCAAGACCTTGAACTCGAGCCGCTTCAAAAGCTCCGCAGCTAGCTCCCTAGGTTTCTCAACGGTAGGAGGAGGTACCCGTGGTACAAAACTATCTAAATCAACTTTTGGCTGTGCCCTGAAGGGATTACGCATCGGTAGTCACATCATCCTGAAAACGGAGTTTAAGAGTAAAAGCTTTCGAAGCTATTTCTAAAGTTGAGGACTGGGTGCAGTGTCAGAAACGCGCACGTCGCGGTGGGGGTCGCCAATGTGTACTTGTGGCGGGGACACGGCGTTGATAACTTTTCGCACAACGTCCTCGAGTTTAATATCATCGGCAAGTGCCTCGTAAGAAAGCATAATGCGGTGCCGCAACACTTCGGGAGCAAGGTCGCGTACGTCTTCGGGTAGGGCGTATTCACGTCCGCGTACGATGGCGAGCGCCTTGGCACCCAGTATCAAATTCACACTTGCCCTCGGGCTGCCGCCAAAACTTATGTACTGCGCAAGCTCTTCTAAACCAACCTCGCCAGGGTCGCGGGTCGCGCGGGCTAAGCGCACGGCGTATTCGGTGACAGCGGGATGAACGCTCACACCATCTGCCATTTCTTGCAGAGTGCGCAGTTCTTCGGCGCTCATCTTCACTTCAATTTTTTCGAATTTTTCAGACACGCGGTTAACGACCGTCATCTCTTCGTAAAAGGCTGGATAATCAACAATAACTTTGAACATGAAGCGGTCAACTTGCGCCTCGGGTAAAAAGTAAGTACCTTCGGATTCGATGGGGTTTTGGGTCGCAAGTACGAGAAAGGGATAGGGCAGCTTATGTGTTTCATGCCCAATTGTTACCTGGCGCTCTTGCATGGCCTCGAGCAGTGCCGACTGAACCTTAGCAGGCGCACGGTTGATTTCATCAGCTAAAACGAGGTTGGCGAAGACCGGCCCAAGTTCGACCTCGAATTTGGCATCTTTAGGGTTAAAAATGCGGGTACCGACCAGGTCAGCGGGGACAAGGTCAGGGGTGAACTGGATGCGTTTAAAACTCGTCCCAAGGGCCTCTGCTAAGGTTTTGATGGCGAGGGTTTTAGCAAGCCCTGGCACACCCTCAATAAGAATATGTCCTCTTGCTAAGAGCGCAACGAGCATACGCTCGAGCATTAAATCTTGTCCGACGATGACTTTTTTGGTCTCGAGCAGGAGCGCGCGTAACTTTGAGGCAGCTTCCATCACCGCTTGGGGCTCGAGGCCCGTTTGGGATTCCAGGTTCAGGTCATCTTGCGCTGACGTATCTACGGGCGTATCTAACGAGGGGGATTCACTACGGGGTTCCACGGCCTACCTCCGGTAATTGATGAGTTGTTAGGGAGTTTGAAAGCTGACAAGCGTTTTAGGAATAGTGACAACATCATCACCACCATCAAAAGTTGGGGGTGACGGTGTGCGCGGTCCTGATGGGGGAACCAGGGGGAAAAGCTCCTGGTCGCCACCGCCACCAGGAAAACCTGGCTGACCGGGTGCAAATTGAAAGAGTTGACCATCCTGATAAAGATAGATAGGACATTCGCCCTCACCACCGCCCTGGCCCTGCTGCCCCGGATTACCGGGCATGGGCAAAAGTTCACGCGGGTCATTATCGGGCGTTTCTTGAATGAGGAAAGGATTTTGGGAATTGGCGTTTTCACTCGAATGAAGCGCGCCTAGGTCAAGCGGGGTTGAGTGCGCCGTTTCCGGGGCCGTCCACCGACCCAAGCCAAAGCTAAAAAGCGTTACACAAACTGCGCCCGCTAGCCACATAGGTTTAGAAGCGAACTTGAAGTTGCGTTTCTTTACGCTGCTATCTGTGTCAAGTGCCATAGTCTATCGTAAGCTAAAATGGCCCCTTTATCACGCGATTCTGATACGCACGGCATTAAATCGGTTAGTGACCCTCTACATAACAACCTAAACCCTGCCAGGACAGCAGAGTAAATGCCCCTTGCATCAACACTCGAATCAAGGTAGCAGGTGGCCCTTCACTACACTACACTGACTTTTCATGCACGCTCGAGCACTGAGAACTTTGGCGGTACGTAGTTTCTAACTTGTCCCGTGATACCTTTTATACACGTCACATTTTTTAGGATTGAGTTATGGAAAACGGAAACAACAACGTTGAAGTTCACGGTCTTTCGGTTGACAAGGGACTTTATGATCTGCTCGAGTCGCACATCACTCCAAACACAGGCGTCAGTACCGACGCCTTTTGGCAGTCGCTGGCAAGCATCGTCAGCGATTTAGCCCCCAAGAACAGAACCCTGCTAGATAAACGCGACGCCTTTCAAAACCAACTCGATAACTGGTTCAAAGAAAACAAGGACGCTAGCGTAAGTGACCAGAGGGCGTTTCTTAAAGACATCGGCTATCTGCTTCCTGAAGGTGAGGATTTTGCAGTAGACGTTGACAATGTCGACCCCGAAATCGCCAAACTCGCAGGGCCGCAACTCGTCGTGCCTGTCCAAAACGCCCGCTTCGCCTTAAACGCTGCCAATGCCCGCTGGGGCAGTCTGTACGACGCGCTTTACGGTACCGACGCGATTAGTGATGAGGGCGGCGCGGCGGTGGGAAACACCTATAACCCTGTTCGCGGTGAGCGGGTAATCGCTTACGCCAAAAAATTCCTTGATGATTCTGTACCCTTAGAGGATCACAGCTATGAGGAGGTTACGGGTTTTAAGGTTGAGAGCGGGGACCTCGTTATTAGCGTAGGGGAAGGCAACACCCGCCTCAAAGATGGTGAGAAGTTTGTGGGCTACACGGGTGAATGGGCGAGCCCGACGGGCGTTCTATTGAGAAATAACGGCCTGCACATTGAGATACAAATTGATGACAAGCACCCTATCGGTAAAGATGACCCTGCTCACATTAAAGATGTAGTGCTCGAGTCTGCCATTACGACAATTCAAGATTTTGAGGACTCGGTTGCCGCCGTTGACGCCGAGGACAAAATTCTCGTTTACAAAAACTGGCTCGGGCTGATTGAAGCCGATTTAGAAGCGAGCTTTAGCAAGGGCGGTAAGACAGTAACCCGCCGCCTAAGCCCTGATAGGACATTTAACGCCAAGGATGGTAGCGACTTAGCACTGCCAGGGCGCAGCTTGCTGTTTGCGCGGAACGTCGGCATTCATATGTACACCGACGCGGTCACACACAACGGCGACCCTATCCCCGAAGGTTTTGTGGACACAATGATTACGGCGCTGGTTTCTAAACGTGATGTTGAAAGGAAAAACAAGCTCAGGAATAGCCGCGCGGGTAGCATTTATATTGTTAAACCTAAACTGCACGGTCCAGAGGAGGTCGCCTTTGTCGCCGAGTTATTCGGACGGGTTGAAGACGCGCTGGGCTTAGCACCCAATACCCTCAAGATAGGCATTATGGACGAAGAACGCCGTACGACGGTCAACCTCAAAGAGTGCATCCGCGCAGCGAAACAGCGTGTGGTTTTTACCAACACCGGCTTTTTAGACCGTACGGGCGACGACATTCACACCGTGATGGAAGCGGGCGCCATCGCCCCCAAAGGCGAGATTAAAGATGCCGCCTGGATAGAGGCTTATGAAGATTGGAACGTCGACATTGCTCTGGAAACGGGGATGCGTGGTCAGGCGCAAATCGGCAAAGGCATGTGGGCTAAGCCCGACGCCATGCGCGAAATGCTGGACACAAAAATGAATCATCCGTTGGCAGGGGCAAGCACCGCCTGGGTTCCTTCGCCAACAGCGGCGACACTGCACGCGCTGCACTACCATCAAGTCGACGTGGGTGAGGTTCAGGACAAGCTCGCTGGACGTGGGCGGGCAAGTCTAGATGACCTTTTGACACCTGCGTTGCTGACGCGTGAGTTGACTGATGAGGAGATTCAGAGAGAACTCGAGAACAACGCTCAAGGCACCCTGGGCTACGTAAGCCGCTGGGTCTGTCAGGGCGTTGGCTGCTCAAAAGTACCGGATATCAATAATGTCGGCCTTATGGAAGACCGCGCCACCTTGAGAATCTCATCGCAGCACATTGCTAACTGGCTACACCACGGGATTGTCAACAGGGAACAAGTGGTTGACACCATGAAAAAGATGGCGCGGGTCGTAGACGAGCAAAATGCTAGCGACCCTGCCTATAAATCTATGAGCGAAGACTTTGACAAGAGCGTTGAATTTCAAGCCGCCCTCGACCTGGTATTCAAGGGGCGGGAGGAGGCGAATGGTTACACCGAAAACACGCTGCACAGTCGCAGGCGTGAAGCAAAGGCAGCTTAGCCGCATCACAAGATTGCTCTAAAGTGAATCGAAGAGGCAAATCTCCCAATCTTCTTGTTATAGAGGCATTTACGAGGAATCAGTTAGGTTTCGAAACCCCTTTAGTATTGGGACCACTGTAAAAGTGGAATAGCTATTCATACCCCCTCTAGGTATCCGATTGTACAGAGTCGTTCTGGGCTCAGTGCTACGCTGTTTTTACGAAGGCAGAAGCCGTTCTTACGCGCTTTTGCGGTATCCTAACAGCAAGCTTTTTATTGGAGGCAGTTATGGCAAAGACAAATCATCATTATGATGTCGTTATTATCGGCGGCGGTCCTGCGGGTTTAACGTCGGGCATTTACGCGGGTCGCGGGCAGCTTAGTACGATTATCCTCGAGAAAGGTTTGCCCGGCGGGCAAATCGCCCAAACGCAAGAGGTCGAAAATTATCCTGGTTTCCCTGACGTGATTACTGGACCCGAATTATCACAGCGCATGGTTGCCCAGGCGGAAAAGTTCGGTGCGAAAATTGCAATGGAAGAAGTCTCAGCACTCGAAGCCAAGCCCGAAGGTGGTTTCGTCGTGCGCGGCTATGACGACGACTACCACGCGCAAGCCGTCATTATTGCCACAGGCGCAAATCCCCGCCGCTTAGAGGTTCCTGGCGAAGACGAGTTCTACGGGCGCGGCGTTTCAACCTGCGCAACCTGCGACGGCTTTTTCTACCGTGGTAAAAACGTTATTGTCGTTGGTGGCGGTGACGCCGCCGTTGAAGAGGGCATGTTTTTAACCAAGTTTGCGGACAAAGTTACAGTCATTCACCGCCGCGACGAATTACGCGCCAATAAAGAGGCGCAGACACGCGCCTTTGACAACCCCAAAATGCACTGGCTTTGGGACACCGTCGTCGAAGAAGTCTTGGGCGAAGATGGTCAAGTTTCCGGCGTTAAAACGCGTAACGTCAAAACAAGTGAAGAGGGTACGCTGAGTGCAGATGGCGTCTTTATTTACGTTGGACACATTCCCAACACGGATTATTTGCAAGGTGTTGTGAACTTGAATGACCACGGCTATGTCGATGTGAAAGACGAAATTTATACTAATGTCGAAGGCATTTTTGCCGCAGGCGATGTTTCAGATGAAGTGTACCGCCAGCTCTCAACCAGTGTCGGCGCGGGTACGCGGGCAGCTATGGCAGCGGAGCGCTGGTTAGCCGAGCAACCCGGCAACGAAGAAGTTGTTGCCAGTGAATGGTTAGATACGAGCGCTCGAGTCAACGCCTAAAAAATTTTCACCTCTGTAGGGGCGAATGCAAGATTCGCCCCTTTTTGCTTTAGCGCGTCAGAAACCGGTAAACAAGTACATCCTGACCAGCCTGAGTAACCAGCACGTTAGCACCTGCCCACAGCGGACGCCCCGCGACAGCTCGCCAGCTCTTCTGCCCGTCGAGACTCTCGAGCCTTGTATAGTCACTGTCGGCTACAGCCCGCCACCCTTCGCTTAAAACAAGTGGTTGGCTAACATTTTCACTACCTGATTCAAAAAGAACGTCTGGCGCGTTCAAGGTCGGCGCTTCACCGAACCATTGCAAATCTGGACCGTTAGCGCCCAGGTCACTGAGCGGTTGGCCGAGTGCCGGAAGCCATTTTCGTTCGCCTGTTTTCGGGTCGAATTGCTCGACCATGACCAGAAAGGGCGGCTCCGCATCAAAAGTGAAGCTCGAGACTTGCTCGGTACTCAGACCTAGCTGGGCTGCGACTTCAGAAATGACTGTTTCAGTAAAGGCGCTGCGTTCAGCATCGGATGCGACCTCATATGCCTCGGGCCACAACGAAAGCGAGTGAACACGAATAATAGAACCATCCGCTTGCGGAAACGCACGCCAGGCGGTGAAGGTGGGACCATCAATAACGGTGTAGGTAGCCTCCTCAAAGGTTTGTGGGTTTGCGGATTTTAGAGCAAAGGTATCTTGCCAAGTTGTGACGCTGAGCGACGACTCAGCCACGGGCAAACGTTGGATAAGTTCAGGCAACAAGGGAATCAAATGTTGCGGGATGCTCTCGGCTAGCGCTGGGCTAGGGTCGCTGTCGCCCAAACTGGGCATTCCCTCAGCGTAGTGGGCTGCCGCCTCACGGTTGGCAAAAGCGCCGACCCGCAAGCGGTACACTGTCCCTTGCTCTGCGGGAACCGTCAAAAGATAAGCGGGATGCCCTTGAGCCGCTAAGTCACTTTGCATTTGCAACGCCCTAACCTCATCAGAAAGCGCAATGACTTGCACGGTATAGGCAATGTCCTGAGCAGAAGTAAAGGACACAAGACCATAGCTAAGCAGAATAAAGGTGAGGGAAAATAGTCTAAACTTCGCCCTCAGATTAAGGCCCTTGTAAGTTTGATTTATACTTTTACCTCGAGAGGCTCGAGTCTCAAAAAACCGTGTCTGCACGCTAATCATCCGTTCGGAATGATAACACTCGTTCAACATTTCCAGAGGTACATTCGCCCTCCAATGTTGTGCAAAAAATCGGATTAATGACGTCGTGTGTCATTTCGACTGTAGCGTCAGCGCAAATAGAAATCTTAATGTCAGCGTACCGTAAAAGATTCCTCACATACGCTCGGAATGAAAAGCTTTGTTTTCGGTACGCTTGGTGCTTCCTTCATCTCTTTTAGGGACGTCTCCCACCCTCCACCAAGTAATAGAAAAGTCTGATTCAAATGCTCAAAGCAAAGAGGTTCAAAGTATCACCAAACCCTGAACCTCTCAAATCTCCTTCGAGTCTACTACCTAAAAATCTTTACGTTCGAAAATTACAACGGCTACCGCCGCAAATATCGCGCAGTACAAGGCAATCAGGGCGAGTGTCCAACCTGTTCCTGCCACCGGGGTTATATAGGCGTTTAACTGTGAGGTCAGCAGGTACGGTTGCACCGCTGGAAACACAACTAGCAGGCCCATGAAAATGAGCAGTGAGAGCGTCGCAAGGGCGCCGCTGGCCGCGTTCATAAATAAAACCGTGAACAATATTGACAGCATACTAATGGGCACCAAACTACACGCTGCAATGAAATAAGCGCGTGCAAGTTCAGTTAGGGCGGCATTTGACGTCATACTGCCCTCGCCTAAAAGACCACCGACCCCGACACCCGTGCCGCCGATGAATTCGCCATAACCGAGTGGAAAGCCGGTTAGTAACGAGACAGCGAAGAAAAATGCGAGAATCAAAAAAGGGTAAACCGCAGCGACCAAAAGCTTGGCGAGTAACCACTGCGAACGGGTTACAGGTCTTAGCAAGACGGTTGGCAGGGTTCCAAAGCTAATTTCTAAGCCGAGCAGTTCGGCGCTGGCGATGCCTACTAACAGCGGCAGTAAAAACTGCATGCTCGAGTTGAGCGCCAAAGCCGGAACTTGAAAGGCCGAAACGACGAAGTAGCCGTAGACGTTGAACACCCCGGGCGAATAGGCCCACAGCGCAGGAAAAAGCGCCAGTAAAAGCAAACTGAAGCGCAGACTGTTCAAACGAAAAAGCTTGCGAAATTCGATACCAATAAGCTGAAGCATCAGGCGTCCTCTTCAAGCAAGAATTTCGGGGAGCGTTCAGACACATCCTCATCCGCGTTCCGCTCGACCCGCTGTTCCTGCAAGCGGTCACGGTAGTACGCCCTTAAATTAAAGGTGTCCCGTGTAAGCTCGTACAGTGAGATGCCGCTACTGCCTAACAAACTGCTGACCTGCCCCAAGGCACCGTTGTCTTTGAGAATAAAAACGATTTCTTCGCCACGGGTGCTTACGTGACTAATAAAGGGCTGTAATTCTAAAAGCTGCCGCGACCCGCTTACGTCAGAGGTGCGCAGACGGTAACGGTCGCGCCTGTCAAGCAGGTTGACCTCGTCAATGAGTTCGCCCTCTTCAATAATAGCCACTCTCGAGCAGTAAGCAACGACCTCATCTAAGTGGTGGGTCGAGAGCATCACCGCGGTTCCCTCGAGGGCGGCGTTACGCAGGACCGAGTGAACGAGGTGCAAACTCAAAGGGTCCATACCACTTGCAGGCTCATCCAGAATAAGGATTTTAGGTCGCGTGAGCATAGCGGCGGCGACGCCCAAACGTTGGCGCATCCCTAGGCTGTACACGCCGACTTTGCGGTTGCCCGCATAGCCCAGTTCCATCATGTCCAAAACCTCGTGAATACGGCTGTCGCTGACGTTGCCAGCCAAACGCGCATGTAACTTTAGGTTCTGTCTACCCGTCATATAAGGGTAAAACGCCGCCGGGGCTTCAACCACAGCGCCGAGGTCACGCCTCACGCTCGGCTTTTCAAACGGGTCAACGCCTAAAAGCCGCACCTGGCCCGAACTGGGAAAAGCCAACCCTGATACGAGTTTAATCATCGTTGTCTTGCCAGCCCCATTCGGCCCGACGAGTGCGTAAACCTCGCCCTCATTAACCGTAAAGGTCATATCTTTAATAACGGAATGATTGCCGTAACGCTTCGTTAAGTTCTGCGCCTCAATCGTCGCAACCGCCTCAACCACACTCTCTCCTTCAACGCTGTTGGTAAGCATAAAACCAGTGTATGTAGAAAGCTTATCATTCTGAGGTGCAATATCTCTCGTTTAGGCGAATCTAAAATGTATGATAGATAGTTGAAGACTCATGTCCAGAACGAGTGGGACGGGAACAGGAGAAAGGAAAAAGGGTAAGGGAGAAAGCTGGCCTTCTTCCACTTTTTCCTTTTTCCTGGGTTGTATGAACATTTAAGAGAAAGACCGATGCCTCCGTGACAGACGCGAAAAGTCAGAACGGTTCTCGGGCCCCTGATCACTCAATTCTGAATACTGGCTACTCCTGTGGTGGACGACAAAATTCGTGATGGATGGGATGAACAGTCAACAGAACCTGGTACTTTCTGCCTCCCGTCTTCATATTCACCCATGCTGAACATAAGCCAAGCTAAAAACTAACCGCGACCACTCTACTCTAACGCTCGATACGCCTCAGATGATAGGCTAGAAGCTATGAAGAAATGTTTACTAATTTTGTGTTTGGGTCTTTGGGTGAATGCTCAAGAGCTTAGTTTTTCAGACTATGTGGTCGGCAGCGCCGAGGGATCAGGGGCGTCAGTGACATTTTATTTGCAAAACGTCTCCCCTTGTTTTCTCGAGCAAGTCAATCTGCGCATTTCGCATGACACGGTGTATAACACATCCGACGAGCGTAGCCTGGTCGTTAATTTGGCCGCAGGCGAGGTCGGCACGTACGCTGTTAACTTGAGCCAAGGCATTAGCGACGGTTGGGGTTGGACGGTTGATAGTGTCAAACTCACCTCGGGTGGCGGGGCCTGTCAGGAAGATGGCCTGGTGAGTTTTGAGAAAGTAGCCTTTGGCGAAGCGGGTGCGGCAACGCAGGAGGGCTCGAGCCTGACACAAAACAGCGCAGAAACAGTAAATTATACGGTTCAAACGGGCGATTCGCTCTGGGGAATCGCGCAGCGGCACGGCACCACGGTGGACACCCTAATGCAAATGAATAACCTTAGTAGTACATCTCTCAAGATAGGCGATACGCTCGTTATTTCAACGCCTCAGTCGGCTAACCCAGCAAACGAGGCAAACGCCGATTTTCCGCTTTACACAGTTGAAAAGGGTGACACGCTCTGGGGCTTGTCAAAGAGGTTTGACACCAGTGTCGCTCTGATAAGCAGCGCAAATTGCCTGGACGGTTCAACGGCGCTCAGAGTTGGGGCGCAACTAAGAGTCCCGCCTGCTGACACTGATGATAATGCGCTGCAACAAGCCTGCCGCTAAAACCTCGCTAAACTAATCCGTATGAATGATGCACAGAGCCAAGCCCCCCTTTGGCACGACGCCTTTTACCGTTTTGTAAAAATTGATGACCCTGAGGCACTTGTGCCTAGATTGAAAGACCTCTGCATAGAGATTGGACTACACGGCAAGATATTGCTCGCCGAAGAGGGCATAAACGGTATGCTCGCTGGCACCGAGACGCAATTAGGAAAGATTAGAACCTGGTTCAATGCGGACGAGCGCTTTGCCGATTTACTTTACAAACGCACCGCCACGAGCATCAATCCGTTCAAACGCATGCTCGTTCGCGCCAAGGCTGAAATTGTGCCGCTCGGGCTGCCAGATGTCGACGCTACGACGCAAACGGGCATCGACGTTTCCCCTGAAGTCTGGCGCGAGATGCTGCAACAAGATGATGTAGTTGTTATTGACAACCGTAACCGCTTTGAATATGTAATAGGCCATTTTAAAGGTGCGATTGACCCAGGTGTACATAATTTCCGCGACTTTCCCGACTACGTTGAAAATCATCTGGATGAGTGGGAGGGCAAAAAGGTCGCTATGTACTGCACGGGCGGTATTCGCTGCGAGAAAACAACCGCCTGGCTCAAAGATAAGGGTCTCGAGATTTACCAACTCGAGGGCGGCATTATCAACTACTTTGCCAAAATACCCAACGCCCATAAAGACTATGAAGGTGAATGCTTCGTGTTCGACAAGCGCGTTACGCTCAACACGCGCTTAGAAGAAACTGAGACAACCTTGGATGAGGTGACCGAGCTTCAAAATAGTCTCGAGAAAGTTGGGGGTTGAGCGAAAAATCAAAAATCGAATATCTAAAATCGAAGAATTACCCGCCGCACACTCTCCCACCCGTAGGGGCGAATCTTGTGTTCGCCCTTCACTTAAGGAAAACTGCACGGGAAAAGTGATTGAGGGTTACGCTTAATTTTCCAATTTTCAATCCCCTCCTTGCTTTATACCCCACGAAACGTTAGCGTAATCCATGGATACTCACGAACGTTTAGACCCTTTCGCCAAACCTGTCGATATAGACGAAGATGCCCCGCGTTTGCCAAGGGATAGCAATCTTATTTACGCCAATCCTGATAAGTGGAAAGTGGCCGCTGATATCCTCGAGCGCTACACAGGCACTGCGCCCGAAGCCTTTCAAAAGCAAATTATTTTGACAAACTTCGACTATTACATGACTCGTTTCGCAACGCTCTGCGATGATGTCATAAGTTCCGAGGGCTCTGCAATGAACGCCGCGCACAGCAAAAAAATGGGCGTTTCGATTATCAATTTTTCTATCGGTTCACCCGTCGCCGCACTCATCATCGAAATTTTAGCAACGGCAGACCCCAAGGCAGTGCTATTTTTGGGCATCTGCGGCGGCTTACACCGCTCCTTAAAAGTGGGCGACTTTATTTTGCCTGCTGCCGCTATTCGTGATGAGGGCGCGTCGCGGCACTTTATGCCGCCGCAAGTACCTGCGCTACCCACCTTTAAAATTCAAAAGTTCGTATCCCAAATGATTGTCGAGCAAGGCTTTGACTACCGTACAGGCGTGATTCACACGACTGACTACCGCTTCTGGGAATTTGATGAACAGTTTAAACGGCAACTCTACGAGGAGCGCGCCTTAGCTATCGAAATGGAAACGGCAACTTTATTTAGCGTCGGTTTCGCCAGCAAAGTGCCTGTAGGCGCGCTTCTACTTGTCTCGGACTTGCCTCTAAAAAAGGGGGGCATCAAGACAAAAGAATCAGCCAAGGCCGTCTTTCATGAATTTACGGACATCCATATCGAGATCGGTTTAAAAGCAATGAGTGAAATTGCAGAGCGAGGTGAGCATATTAGACATTACCGCTGGTAAAAACCCGCAGGCAAAAAGAAACATGAGTCATCCCAAAACCCTAGATAAGTAGTCCAGGTGGCGGATACTGAAGCCAAAGCCTAGCTAAAGCAGAACGAATACGGTAAAGAGGTGCTGTTGTGTTGCGGCACCTCTTGCCTGTACGGTGGCAGAAGAACCTCAAAAGCCAGTCCTTGAATTCTTTTGCGTCTAGGTTGAGAAGCAATAGTAAGAAGGCAAAAGCTAAAGTAGCGATGAACAGTAGTTTGAAACGATTTTCTAGCTTCCAAAGCCTCGGACTCTCAAAGGCAAGTTCTGACTTGGAGAAACGCCAGGCTGTTTCTATCTGCCAACGTCTGCTGTAAGCAAAGATGATGTTCCAAGCATCCTGGTGAGAATGAATAGGCTCGTTGCTTAGCAAATACCAGGGATGTCTGCCCTTGCCCTGTCTGGAAACGATCAGCCATAGGCCAGTCGGATACTCAAGGTGATGAACCTGGCAATAGTAAAGTCCGACTTTCCTCTTACAGTTTCTACGGGTGTCACGAATCATCTTGTATTCAAAGGAGCGCTTGCCTCTTGAGAGTTGCCAAGCCTTCTTATTTTCTCCTGTCACGCTGACAAGCTCATAGCCTTTAGGCCAGCGCATGACAAAGCGCGCATTCGTTCGTCTCAGTTCTTTGAGCCAGGGTGCGCCTGCAAAGCCCCTGTCGAAGATATGTAAAACACGCTGACCCCAGGTACAAACGAGCTTACGCAACAGGCTTCTTTCCTCAGTGCGCTTATCGCTTGCCAGTTTGCCTCGACTTGTCCACCACTTCAAACTGACTAAGCAAGCAGGCGCTTTCATGCCGACGAGCACTACACCCAACCAGTTCATGCCAGGTACAAAAATAGGGCGACCTGGTGGATTGTAATAGCCCTTCTTAATCCGTTTTAGCCTAGCGGCTTGGCTCGAGCGCACTGCACACAAGCCTTCAAGTGCGATACTTTCAGGCTTTTCCCAGACGCTCTCGTCCCACACCAGCAGGGCTGTATCTTGCTGTTTTTCCAAGTCATCCAGGCGCAAAGCAGCTTGTACCCATAAAAACCGTTCTATCAGCGAGTGCGCCCACTTACGACTTCTCAGTAAATTGCTGATGCGTTTGGTACCTGCGGGTGCCTTCTCCGGGCTCAAGAGATAACCGCCTAACTCACTCAGCAACAACCCGTTTGTGCTGTGCCGATGGGTGATTATCGTTTGCACCAGCGCAAAAAATGTCCTCACCAATCGTTTGTCCATGACAGCATCTAACTGAACCAGTAAAGGTTGTAGAAAGTGTTTGAGCTGGTCACTAAGCTCTGCGCTAACCTCAGTTCCTTTTTCTTTTGTCATAATGAGCAAACCCTCCTTTTATCTGTCGCTACAACTACAGATTACTTAGGAGGGTTTACCTTTGTCATCCTAGATAAATTCGGGATGACTCATGTTTGCTGTTTCCCCGGCGGATCTCATTAGGATCCCGTGCTTTAAAGTGTACATAAATGTCGAAGGTACGTATAGATACAAATGCATCTGTTCACTAGGTACAGTTGGTACTCCTCTTATACATACCTCTAGGACTGCGTAGCAACAATCCCGCGCTCTCTAGCCCAAACAACGGCTTCGGCCCTCGAGTGTACATTAATTTTAGAGTATAGACGCGCGACGTAATTCCTAACCGTCGTTTTGGCTAGCTCGAGTTCTTCGCCAATTTGACGGTTGTCATAGCCCTTGGCGATAAGTTCCAAAACCTGACGTTCGCGGGCGGTCAATTCGACGGTTTCTAGCACGTCGCCTGAATCCGTTTTGATTTGTGCCAGCTTTTCCATAACCGAGCGGCTAAACCAGGCAGTGTCTTTCATGACCTCCTGAATAGCTTGCATAAGCTGTTCTTCGGTGCGCTTTCTGTCGGTGACATCGACTAAGGTACCTAATAAGGCAGGCTCGCCGTGCAAACTAATAGGCTGACTTTGAATGACAACATTGAGAACATCACCTGACTTTGAACGCAGTTTGAACTCCTGAGTGCTACGCTCAGGGGTTTCTCCCCTTTGAAACCGCTCTAACAGGTTTTCTCGCTCCTTGGTATCATCGAAAAGCTCGAGGTCAGTAAACCTCTGCGCAACGACGCTGTCTCTTGCAAAACCTGTTATCTCGAGAAAACTCTTGTTAACGTCAATAATGCACAGGTCACTCAGCGCTATTAAAATGGTAGGAATAGGATTTTCGCTAAAGCAGGTGGTAAAGCGTTCCTCGGCCTCACGCCGCTCAGTGATATCATGCGCCTTGATAATACAAAGGGGACCCTCATGACTGACAAGCCAGGCGCTACACCTGTGCAAATAGCGCTTGCCAGACGGTTTATGAATAATGCGCAACTCAACTTCAGTAAAAGTTTCCGCCCTAAGAATACGTTTGAGTGGCAGTTGGTCGTTCGGAACAGTTTCACCATCCAAAGTGTAGAGCAGGTACTCTCCCTCTTTTTCAGGATCTAAAGCAACCGGGTGTAGGTAGCGAAATTCATCGGCGAGTGCAGCCGCGTTTAGGTAGCGCAGCTTGCCATTTGGCTCATAGATTAGAAGCGCCTCATTGAGACCTGACAAAATTGCCCTAAACTGCTGTTCGTCAGGCTGCCACTCAGCAACAAATCCCTCTTCTAAAGCAAACATATTAGCCCTTTCCCGTCGAAAAACCCTCGAGCGCCAATATAGCACTGGGTGTGTACGTCACCTGAAACGAACGAGTGTATCCCTATTCCACCAAACATTTCAAAAGAGGGTTTTAAGAAAGGTCGACTGCTCTTGCAAAGCGCAGCCACTGGCCTCCTGTGTTAAAAAAGAGACCATGCATCCCTGGTGCAAGCGTCATAATGAGCACCAAAGCCTTGAGTGAGGGCAAGGTTATCCATGATTATAGCTTTGTTGTTTTCAACTGCGGTGGTAACAGGCTTGCTCGGTCTGTACGTATGGCACAGCTCGAGCAGCCAAAACCTGCTTATTTTCGGACTTTTCATCTTCACGGTAGCGTTATGGTCTTTTTGTGTCGGCTTTGAAACATTGGCGCAGAACTTAGAGGGCAAGCTTTTCTTCTCAAAATTGCAATATTTGGGTGTCGCTCCGCTGCCTGTTCTGTGGGTCGTTTTCACACTTAGCTATACGGGGCGCCGCCGCTGGACGCGCCTTAGAAATATTTTGCCCCTGCTGTTCATTCCTGCACTCACACTGATTATCGCGCTTACCAACAGTCGTCACGGACTGCTTTACCAAGATGCCTACTTAGAAACGACTGCGTTTAGACCCGACTTGGTTGTCAAGCATGGGGCGTGGTTTTGGGGCGGTCACATGGCGTACAGCTATACGCTGTTGGCCGTTGGCGTAGGCGTGCTGCTCTACAGTTATGAAGCGTCCCACAAGCTCTACCGCAAGCAGTACCGGAGCCTGCTTATAGCCTCGAGCTTTCCTATTGTCGCCAATTTGCTTTTTCTTAGCGGCGCGAACCCCTTGGGGGGTGTCGACCCCACACCTCTTAGTTTTGCGCTCAGCTGTATGATTATAGCGCCTGCCCTACTGCGCTACCGACTCTTTGACTTGATGCCGGTGGCGCGGCGCACCGTAATCGAAACGCTACCCGTCGGCATATTTGTCATTGACCTGCACGACAGAATCATCGACGTAAATCCTGAGGGACAAAGGCTTTTATCGCTTGGTGTGGACGCGCTTATCGGCACCCAGGTAAGCAAGCTTATACCTGCTTGGTCGGTGATAAGTGACTTATACGGTACCAGTAGCGAGCCAGAAGAACTCAGCCTAAGCTTGGGTGGGCACACTTTGGAGCTTGATGTTACCGTCGTTGACTTGAAAAATGCCCAACAAGCAACAGTGGGGTACACCGTTATGGCGCGCGACATAAGCGTACAAAAAGCGTACGAAACGATGGCCCTTAAGGATCCTCTAACAAACCTACCCAACCGACGTTTTTTAGAACTCGAGGCACACAAAGCATTGAGAGTGGCGCAGCGAGCGGGATGGCAAGTCGCTATTTTGTATTTGGACTTAGATAAATTCAAGCCGGTAAATGACCGCTTTGGTCATGACGTGGGTGACCACCTGCTCAAAAAAGTGGCGCAGCGCATTCAAGCAAGCGCTAGAGCCAGCGACATCATAGCGCGCTTTGGTGGTGACGAATTCGTTATTTTGGCGCAGGGGGTCGATGTGTCAGAGGCTACGGAGATTGCGAACCGCATCCTGGCGACCATTAGCCAACCGTTTCAGGTTGAAGGGCACACACTGACGATTGGCGGCAGCATTGGCGTTGCCCTGTTCCCGAACGACGCACAGAGTTTAGAGCATTTGATTCAAAACGCCGACACTGCAATGTACGCCGCTAAAATAGCGGGCATCGGCGTTCGCTTTTATGAGGCCCATGAGGCACTCTAGGTCTGTCGACTTTTCATCTTGTTTATTGCGTTTTTTGTCGTCCAGCACGGGGGTAGTCATACCCTTTCCGGTTAATTATGCAATAAATTAACCCGAGCAAGCAGTCTTGAACCAGAGGCAGAACTTTGATTGCTGAGCGCCCGTAAATCGTTGATGATACCACCGGTTCAAGACTGCTTAAGCGAGTAGAAACCATTACGGATTCCGATAAGGAACGGGAAAATCTCTTCCAGGTTTATTCAGTGTATTATCGGAATCCGTATTAGTATTCAGAATTCAGTAGGCAGAATCCCGAGAACCCTTTTGACTTTTCGCGTCTGTAACGAAATTATCTGCATTCATCAAAAGCAAACCTCAACACAACCTAAAGCCAGGTTTTTTCCAAAACGCGTAACCAGTTTTTCGTTCCTAGCTTAGCAAGTAAGGCGTCGTCATAACCGTGCTCACGCATCGCGTCGACGAGTTTGGGCAGGCCAGCAACGTCCCCGACTTCATTTGAAATCGTTGCGCCATCAAAGTCTGAGCCAAACCCTACGCGGTCCTCACCGAGTTTGTCGATGAGATAGTCGAAATGACGAATCATGGTCTCGAGAGGTGTATCTGCATTATTCGCACCGTCTTCACGCAGAAAGCTCACCGCAAAGTTTAGCCCAACCATACCGTCAGAATCTCTGATTGCCCCTAACTGCTTATCGGTCAGGTTGCGCGGTGAAGCCGCTAGCACGTGAACGTTCGAGTGCGTAGCGACGAGCGGCGCGTTACTTAGCTTTGCCACCTCCCAAAAGCCTTTTTCGTTCATGTGCGACAGGTCAATCATGATGCCCAGCTCGTTACAACGCCGAACAAGCTCTTTACCCTTGTGGGTTAAACCGTCGCCTGTATCAGGACTACTCGGAAAATTGAAAGGGACACCCGTAGCAAACGCGTTTTGACGGCTCCACACAGGTCCCAATGACCGTAAACCTGCTGCGTAGAGGATGTCCAAAGTGTCGAAGTGAATGTCAATCGCCTCGGCACCCTCGATATGAAAGATAGCTGCCATTACGTCGTTGTCCAAGCAGTTTCTCAATTCTTGCGCCGTCCGAACGACTTTTAGCTTGCCTTCAGAAGCGTGCTCAATACGAAAGAGGTTGGCCGCCATTGCAAGAATGTCCTTCAGCGCAGAAACCTGGTCTCGAGGCGGACATAAGGGAACGCGGTAGCCGCCCTCCACATCGACAAGATGCTCTTTTAAATCAAAGCCTTCTGTCGGAGAGAAAAGCGCAAAGAAACCCCCAGCGAAACCGCCCTCTTGCGCCCGGACAAAGTCAATATGACCTTCTTCCGAGCGGTCAAAGAAACTTTCGCCCTCACGCTTGCCCATGTGAAATTTAAGAAGAGTATCATTGTGTCCATCGAAAATAGGAATCATGGGCGCTATTGTAACGGGTTTATAAATTTGTAGGTGCTACATTACTAAAACGTGACCGACCTACCCGACTCATTCAAGATAAAAATGCAAAAGCTACTTGGTGACGAAGCCGAGGCACTTTTTGCCGCTCTCGGTGAAGACCCTCGAGCCGGACTACGCTTGAACACTTTAAAACTCGAGACTCCTCCCCCACTACCCTTCACCCTAAACCCTATTTCCTGGTGTCACACAGGTTTCGTCATTCCTTCAAACCATAGCGCAGGCAAACACCCCTACCACGCCGCAGGACTTTACTATCTGCAAGAGCCCTCAGCAATGGCTGTTGCAGAGGCACTCGCCCCAAAACAGGGCAAACTCATTCTCGACTTAGCCGCCGCACCTGGGGGGAAAACAACCCACCTAGTTTCCCTCGCAGACGATAAAAGTATCGTCGTCGCCAATGATGTTAGTAGAGGCCGCACTAAGAGTCTGCTCGAGAACCTCGAGCGTTGGGGCGCAACAAAAGCAATGGTTACCAGCGAAGAAGTTTCGCGCTTAGCCAAAACCTGGGGACCCATTTTTGACAGAGTTTTACTCGACGCCCCCTGCTCGGGCGAGGGCATGTTCCGTAAGTCGGAGGACGCTCTGAAAATGTGGAGCAAGGGCAACGTTCTAGGCTGCGCCAAGAGACAAAGCAAGCTTTTAGACGAAGCAGCGCAGCTTGTCAAAGAAGGCGGCTACTTGGCTTATAGCACCTGCACCTTTGCACCCGAGGAAGACGAAATCGTCATTGCAGAATTTCTAGAAAACCATCCAAACTTTAGCCTCGAGCCCCTGGACCTCCCAGAGCTTTCCAGCGGGCGACCTGACTGGCTACCCGAAACCTTAGCCACTCCTGACCTTATCAAAACCGCTCGAGCCTGGCCTCACAAACTTGAGGGCGAAGGACACTTTGTCGCCCTGTTTAGAAAGAATGACGGCGAGACCAAACGGTTCAAACCTGCAAGGTTTCGGCCCGTTCCCCACAACGTCGCCAAACTCTGGCGAAACTTTCAGAAGGAGGTTTTACAGGGCGCGCTCGAGACCTTAAACCTCACGCTTTTTGGAAATAAACTTTTCAGTGTGCCAGAGGGCGTCCCCGACATCAAAGGTCTCAACGTTTTAAGAACGGGGCTTTGGCTTGCTACGGTGCATAAGAATAGACTCGAGCCTTCACACAGCTTGGCCTTAGCGCTCAGTAAAGAGCGAGCGAGCAAAATAACTCATCTGAATCTTGAACCGGATGATGAGCGGCTCGCCTTATATTTACAGGGTCACGTTTTGGAAGAGGCAGGTGAGAGCGGTTGGGTACTCGTTACGGTGTCAGGTTACCCGCTGGGCTGGGGCAAACGTTCAGGGCGCACGGTGAAAAATGCTTATCCGAAAGGATTGCGGCGTACGCCCTGAGGGAGTTTTTAATTATCAGTTAAGCAACCCCGTCGTCAACTTACCTGACGAGAGCACCAAATGTTGCAAGGCAAAGCGCGGCTGAGAATAAGGAATTTTGAAACCTAATCCGAATAGGAGTAGCCACCCCAGTCTTCAGCTCGGCAACGGCTGAAATCAGATGAAGGGTCTCCCTCAACTCTGCCCACCTTTGGATGGCAATTTATCCAATTCTGTCGCGCCCTATTCCAGAGGCGTCTGGCTTCGGCACCCTTCACCACGGTAAAGCAGCTCGGCATTCCCTGAGTAGCCAGAGCTAACTCTTCATCATAACTGCCGCTTTGGGGCGTCCACAGAAGAATATTGTTCTCGCAATAAGAGATTTTTTTCCAAGCTTCCTCCCATTGATTATAGAAGGTATTTGCAGAACCGCCTGCGCGAACCGTGTCAGGCTCGACCGCTAAGACAGTATCTTTGATGACGCTGCGGGGAGCGTTGCCATCGTACTTAAAGAGAGAACCAAAATATTGGTCCGTGTTTCTCGAGGCCGCTTTGTACGGATAAGACCGGATGCGAATCACATTTCCGAGAACGTGAACGGTTTGGGAGGATCCGTCGACATCGCCACCTTTAGAGCTGATTGCTTGAAACGCGCCCTCCACCAAATTATCCTGAAAAACGCCAGACGTATTTTTGTCGTTTTCTAATACGTCATCTCGAACTCGAGAAAACCACGAATTCTCAACGACAAAATCGGCCCCCGGTCGCACCGAATCCCAAGAGCTGGTCATTCTCGTTCCATCCACGCGGCCCCCGTTAGCATTTTTAAACAGGAGGGCTGCACTGTTACAATAAGAATATGCCCAGTCCGAGTTCTGGGGAACCCCGACGTGAGGAGATTCTCCCGGAAAGTAGCCGTGAAAGATGCCACCGAGCACGGTAATACCTGGGTCCCGAGCGTCGAACGGATAGATATTGACCGGCTCCGAACCATTTTCGCAGTTGTCAAGACCGTTAGCGTCATCTCCAGAATTCGAATTCTGTGCGTCAGGCTCATCAGGTTCGTCATTGTTATCCACTATAAAATGAGCCCCAATTGCGTCAAGAACGTGGCGACCACTGGAGCGTTCTGTATCCAGTCTAAAACGAGCGTAGGCCTCACTATTGATAGCTCCCGATGAGAGGTAAGACTCATAATCAAAGTGGCCTGAGAGACTTTGGCGACTTCCCACATCAATGTCGTTTTGAAAAGTGTCATCGACATAACCGCTGTTGACGGTAAAGTCAGCGCTGACCTCTCTTTGACCGGACGAGGTCGTTAGCACAGCTCTCATGGTGTGCTGTCCACCGGGTAGTGAAGCGGTGTCGAGCGCCCCCGAGCTGCCATTGACTTCTGTGCCTACCGCATCATAAAAAGCGTAAAGCTCGGTTTGCTTTAAGTCTCCGTTCAGATAAAAAGCAATGCTCTCAACAGTTTGTTCTGGTACTAAAAAAATATGAACCTCACCCTTAAGCGCAGAGCCGTTTAACCGTTTAGCCTGCGTTCTTTCAGGCGAGGTACTTACGAGTAACTTGTTACGCC
>ENA-ORXM01002382-ORXM01002382.1-marine-metagenome-genome-assembly--contig:-NODE-2382-length-22048-cov-5.177962_pt1 | contig 22048 bp, 21 predicted proteins | sample MGYA00237867_ERZ511480 | MGnify/ENA primary metagenome ERZ511480 (study PRJEB26309, sample SAMN06266103) | marine metagenome | isolation source: Algal blade | place: United Kingdom:Sidmouth, United...
ATTGAAAAATAGCGTCCGATACCGTTTTAGTATACAATTGATAATTCCTACTGTATACTTCTTTTGGTCGCTTCCTGTGGTCAAGAAAAAAAAGAAATGGCCGAGGTTAAAAAGAAAAACCTAATGTTCTAATTCTTTTAACCGACCAATGGCGTGCCCAAGTAACAGGCTACGCCGTTGACCCAAATGTTATCACTCCTAATCTGGATAGTTTGGTCGCAAGGAGCATCAACTTTAAAAATGCGGTTTCGGGCATACCCGTATGTTCGCCTTTTAGAGCGTCGCTCTTAACAGGGCAGCGGCTATTGACTCATAGGGTATTCATGAACGATGTACAATTGGATACGAATTCGGTAACCATTGCCAAGGTCTTAGGCAAAGCAGGTTACGAAACCCGTTACATTGGAAAATGGCATTTAGATGGTCACGGAAGGTTGCAAAATGTTGCTCCGGGCCAAAGAAGGCAAGGTTTTGAATTTTGGAAGGGTAATGAGTGTGCACATAACTATAATATTTCTGTATACTATGATAATGACGACCCGACCAGACAAATATGGGACGGCTACGACACGTTCAAACAAACTGATGCGGCGTTAAACTATCTGACAAAGCAATAAGCATCTGAAAATTTCTTTTTTATAGTAGTTTCTTACGGCATACCGCACGCTTCGTATCATACGGCACCCGAGGAATACAGAAATCGTTTTAATCGTGACGAGATTGTTCTTCGCGATAATGTTCCAGATAGTTTGAAAGAACAGGCCAAAATAGACCTCGCCGGTTATTATACACATATTGTTGCCTTGGACGTTATGATCGGCAAGGTTATGACCAATCTGAAAGAAAACGGCCAGCTTGAAAATCCCATTACCGTGTTTACCACAGATCATGGGGATCTTTTGGACTCACATGGGGCATATAAAAAACAGCAGCCGTATGAAGAACCTGCATGCTATATTACATCCCAGAAAAACTAAAAATTGTAGTAGGTGAAAGTGATGCTTCGATGAACTCAGAAGATATTGTGCCAACGTTATTAAGCCTATGTGAAATTCCTATTCCTGATACAGTAGAAGGTATTGATTACAGACCTTATTTAGAAGGTAAAGAGCAGATAGGGGACGCCACTTTGCTTAGTTGTTTACAGCCATTTGGACAATGGAACAAGGTTCAGCATGGAGCGAGGGAGTACAGGACGATAAAAACTGAACAATATACTTATGCGAAAGACCTGACCGGTGCTTGGTTATTGTTCGATAACTATAAAGATCCCTACCAAATGAATAATTTAGCAGGTAATACGGCATATGCTTCTTTGCAAAGTGATCTGGACGAAAGACTTACCAAACGTCTAAAGGAAACGGGAGACGAATTTTTACCTGGAATGGATTATATTGAGAAATGGGGATACCCTGTTGACGATACAGGAACAGTGCCATATACACACTAACATGCTTTTTTTAAGTATTTTCCTTATCGAATTAACCATATGTTTGAACATTCGGACTTGTTTGACAATGCTATATTTTTCATATAACCTAGTTATGCTGATATTTCTATAATGGCAATAGCATGCCTAGGAATCGAATTGGTTAGTTAAAATCCACAGTACAGTACAGGATGCTATTTCACAGAAACTCTGGTATACTTGTTATATTCTTCGGATATTCAAATCTTTAAGGTTAGAAAAGAAGTCTACGAACTAGTTCAATTCAAAAGAATAATCACTAAAAACACGGTATGAAAAAGGTTGCCATAATACTCATTTCAATTGTTTCAAGTCACTTTTGCTTAGCACAATCTGTAAAGTCAGAGGAAGTAAAAAGTATTATGAAAAAGGTAGCGGATTGGCAAATGGTGCACATCAACGATAATTATAGTAAAGATGAACCTCATCACCCATTACATTGGACCACTGCCGCCCTTTATGTAGGAATGGTCAAATGGGCCGAAATGGCCGATGATGATACTTATTTCAATTGGCTAAGAGGTATAGGCAATCAAAATAAATGGCAGTTGTATGAACGAAAATACCATGCTGATGATCATGCAGTAGGTCGTATGTATGCCGAATTGTTTAGAAAGTATGCCGAAAAAGGGATGATTGAACCCACCATAGAACAATTCGATTTTATATTGCATCATCCCGCTCATACTAAATTAAACTGGGCTACACCATATCATCAAGATCGATGGAATTGGTGTGATGCGCTTTTTATGTCCCCCCCCGTTTGGGCGAAACTTACGACCATTACAGGAGATCAAAAGTACTTGGATTTCATGTTCGCCGAATATAAAGCTACCACAGATTTCTTGTTTGATCCAGAAGAACATTTGTACTATAGGGATGAGCGATTCAAATCAAAATTAGACAAAGGAACCAAAATCTTTTGGGGACGCGGTAACGGCTGGGTATTTGCAGGTCTCGCGGATATTTTATCTGAATTAAAACCGCAAACCAAGGAATACGATTTTTTCATGGACGTTTATACAAAAATGGCCGCAAAGCTTCTTGAACTTCAGACACCGGAAGGACATTGGGCAATGAGTCTATTGGGCCAAGAATTTTATCCTACTCCGGAGACCAGTGGTTCCTCTTTTTTTATTTACGGTCTTACTTGGGGTATTAACAATGGTATTTTAAAAGATAAAAAATACAAGAAAGCAGTTCTAAGCGGATGGGAAGCAATGGCAAGTTATGTTAATGAAGATGGCATGTTGGGTTATGTACAACCCATTGGAGCTGAACCAGGTAATGCGAGTCCTGATAAAACAGAACTTTATGGTATAGGCGCATTTTTGAGTGCAGGTTCTGAAATCTATAAAATGGTAGGTGGGAAATAAGAAATACCTTTTAGTACCTTAATTGGGAAATCTCTACCTAACGAATAAAATTGACCGTATCGATGAAAAGAAAGAAATTTATTCAACTTTCAACTATTGGGGGAATCGGTTTAACGATACCTTTAAGTGCGTGGCTCAATTCATGTACTACAGAAACGACTGAATCAACCCATTCGCCAGAATTTAAAAAACTCACACAAGACCTACTCAAAGACTGGTGCGATGGCCTGATAAAAACCCAGGTGATTGACCTCGCCAATCCCAAGGTGCATGGTATGTTGAAATGCCCCGCTTGTGATATCGTACATACCCGCTGTTTCGATGCGGTCTACCCTTTTCTATACATGGCCAAAGCCACTGGTGAAAAAAAGTATCTTGATGCAGGAATCGCCGTGTTTGAATGGGGCGAGAATGTCACGAGACCGGATGGCGCATGGACCAATGAACTCAAACCAAACTCTTGGGATGGCATAACTGCCTTTGGGGCGGCTTCATTGGCGGAAGCATTAAAATACCACGGTGATTTATTAGATAGTGAACGGCATGCAAGGTGGATGAATCGTTTACGCAGGGCTGCTGAATTTACGTATAAGAAATTTGCGGCTATAGATACTACCAATGTTAATTATGGTGCGTCTTGCATTTATATATTTCACTTATTAGGGAGTGTATTGGATGAGCCTAAATACACAGAGCGCAGTGAGGAATTAGCTTCTGGCATTAAAGATTACTTTACAAAAACCAACACTTTTTTGTTTGGTGAGATCAAGCCAACTGCACATAAACTAAGCGCAAAAGGTCTGCCTGGTATTGATTTGGGCTATAATGTTGAAGAAACTTTGAACAGTTTGGTCTTGTATGCCCTAAAAGAAAAAGATGAGGAGCTGTTACAATTATTGACCAAATCCCTAAATACGCACTTAGAGTTCATGTTGCCGGACGGCGCTTGGGATAATGGTTGGGGTACACGAATGTTTAAATGGAGTTATTGGGGTAGCCGAACTGCCGATGGCGGCCAACCTGCGTTAGTCTTTATGGCAGACCGTAATCCCGCTTTTGGCACCGCTGTCGTAAAAAATACAGAATTACTTAAGCGGTGCACTGCAGATGGTTTACTACATGGCGGACCACATTACGTTTCGCATGGAATTAAGCCGTGCATTCACCATACTTTTGAACATGTAAAACCGTTAGCAAGTTTACTGGATCATTGGGAACAGCTCCCTCAAATAAATACAGCAACTCCTTTACCGCGCACTACGGCTAACGGTATATCGTATTACCAAGAAATAGATACAACACTTTTTGCACGCGGTAATTGGCGTGGTACGGTTACAGCGTATGACGCCGAATATACTCCTAAAGAAGATTATAGACAGGCTACCGGTGGTGCTCTATCCTTGCTCTATCATACGAAAGTTGGACTCCTTTGCGCAGCGAGTATGGCTATTTATAAACTAGGAGAAGAATATAATCAACAGCCCGCTCCAGGTGCGGATATTGCCTTAACGCCTCGCCTTGAGACTTACAGTGACAACCAATGGTATACTAATTTGTTCGATTTGACCGCTACTTTCTCGTCCTCAGATTCTGATGAGATCATTGAGGTTGAGGCCCTGTCCCAACTCAGGAATGAAGCTCGTGAAAGCGTACAAAACACTGCCGCCGACTTTCAAATTTCATATACCTGCTCCAAGACTATGTTGAAGATAAAAGCTGAAACCAAACAATCAATAAACTTACCAACAGCATTTGTGCTGCCCATTATTTCACCTACTGGCGAAGAAGTAAATCAGCCAACACCCAATGAAATCATCGTTCACAAGCCGGAAGGTCTCGTTCATATCAAAGCAAACGCACCATTACTAATAAAGGAGATGCCGCGCAACAGAACGTTCAACATGGTTCCTGGTGCCGAGGCCATACCTATTATGGCCTACTTTGAAAAGCAAGGTCAACAAGTGGAAATACAAATTAGAATCTCTTAAAATGAACACTATACACAAAAATATAATGAAAAAAATAACTACTCTATTCATAGCTGTATTTGCCCTGATAACACTATTATCATGTAATGAAACCAAGAAGGAAATAAAAGAAGAACCAACAGAGGAACTACCGAACATCGTATTTATACTTTCAGATGATCAGGCTTGGACCGATTATAGTTTTATGGGTCATGATCATATCGAAACCCCCAATATCGATAAATTGGCAAGCGAGAGCCATACATTCACACGCGGTTATGTGCCCACCTCATTATGTTCGCCATCTCTGGCATCGATAATTACCGGTGTTTACCCGCGCTACCATAAAGTTTTGGGTAATGACCGAGTACTTCCGGGCGATGATAAAGATGGAAAGCCTGCATGGACAAGACCTTGGAGAGCCGAAAACTATGCCCCGGTCATTGAGGACTTTAAAAAGCTAAATACCTTACCTGATATGTTGAAAGAGAAAGACTACCTTTCTTTTCAGACCGGAAAGTGGTGGATAGGTAATTATGCCAATGGAGGTTTTGACGATGGTATGACCCATGGTGACCCTGAACGCGGGGGCAGACATGGCGATTATGGCCTAGAAATTGGCCGTCAGGGAATGGATACCCTTTATAGTTATATTGATTTGGCATTAGAGAAAAAGAAGCCCTTTTTTATGTGGTACGCTCCCTTTCTACCGCATTCACCACACAATCCGCCAGACAGTCTTTTACAAAAGTACCTTCCCAAAGCACCCTCGGAATACGTCGCCAAATATTGGGCCATGTGTGAATGGTTCGATACTACTTGCGGCGATTTGATGGACTATATCGAGAAAAAAGGGGAGACCGAAAACACCATATTCGTTTACGTTTGTGATAACGGTTGGGTTCAGAATGAAGATAACGGTAGGTACAATCCGATTTCCAAACAGGCACCCTATGATTTTGGATTACGAACCCCCATAATGTTCAAATGGAAAGGGAAGATAACCCCTAAACTTGATGACCGTACGTTGGCCAGCAGCCTGGATATGGTGCCAACGGTCTTGGATTTACTGGGGATGGAACGTAGTGAAAACCTCGATGGAATAAATGTGCTGGATGAGACCGAACGAAAAAACCGTGAGGCCATTTTTGGGGAAATTTATGAACATGACTTCAATAAAGTTGATGAAAGTCTCAAATACAGAATGGTAATGACGGAACCTTATAAGCTTATCGTACCCGATAAAACGAACAGGCCAGATGAGAAAATACAGCTTTTCGATACTTACAAAGATCCGTTCGAACAAGAAAACCTCGTTGATGAACAACCGGACATTGTTGATAATCTAATGAACGAGATTGAAACCGAATGGAATCGGTAACCTAGAAGAGTTCATTGTGCCAGATTTAGCCTTGAAGGTTTCTCAACATTGCCGTTGTAGTTTTTTCGAGGTCGAAATCCGCGTTCCACCCCCAATCTTCTTTTGCCCTTGAGTCGTCGATTGTATTCGGCCAAGAATCGGCAATAGCCTGCCTGAAATCCGGTTCGTAAGTGATTTTGAATTCGGGAATGTGCCTTTGAATACTTTTTGCAATTTCCGCAGGGGTAAAACTCATGGCCGCCAAATTATAGGACGACCGGATTTTGATATGCTCGCTGTCGGTATCCATTACTTGCAAAGTGGCTCGTATGGCATCTTCCATAAACATCATGGGGAGTTCTGTACCCCTATCTAAAAAGCAAGTATATTGTTGCTCCGCCAAAGCCTTGTGATAGATTTCAACAGCATAGTCGGTTGTACCGCCACCGGGCATCGTTTTCCAGCTGATGAGGCCAGGGTAGCGCACGCTACGCACATCGACCCCGAATTTATGATGGTAATAATCGCACCAGCGCTCTCCCGATTGTTTGCTGATGCCGTAGACGGTACTAGGCTCCATAACCGTGCTTTGGGGCGTATTTGCCTTTGGCGTGTTCAGCCCGAAGACCGCAATACTCGAGGGCCAGAAAATTTTTTCTATCTTTTTTTCCTTGGCAAGGTTCAACACGTTGAAAAGAGAGTTCATATTGAGGTTCCAGGCCCGCATCGGAAATTTTTCGGCAGTGGCACTGAGCATGGCGGCCATTAGATAAACTTCCTCGATTTCATAGTATGCCACTATCTCTTCCAAGGCATCATAATCGGTAGCATCTAGAATTTCGAACGGGCCGGGCTCCATTAAACTTTCACCGCCCTCTCTAATATCACTGGCGATTACGTTTTCATCGCCGTAGCGCTCGCGCAGGGCAAAGGTGAGCTCGGTACCGATTTGACCACATGCGCCGATAATCAATATATTCTTCTGCATTAAAGTCCCGTTAAATGAATTCTTCGATAAAGATAGCCTTTCTTAAAATTTGTACATTCGTTGCATGAAGAGATTCTTCTTTTTTTTGGTAGTTTTCGGGTTGGCCATATCCTGTAAAGACAAAAAGGATGATATGGTTGCAAACGATGCTTCCGACTATACGATTTCTACAGAAAAGTGGCCCAATAAGTTGGCTGTAAACGCCGAAGCAAAGACGATTTTGAACGATTGGGGCGAGTACAATGCCTTGGAAACCAGTTTTGATGCCCTTTATACGGTAGAGAACCGCGATGATTTGAGTTTGACCATCGAGAACCTTATCGAGAAACAGAAAGAATTAGCGGCATCTGACTATCCCGAAAAGTTCGATTCACCCCAAGTAAAGAGCCGTCAAAAAGTATTCAAAACATACATATTAAAAGTAAAGGGCGATTTGATCTATCGAACAGATCCACAAGAATCGATACTGCAAATGTTAGCGGCCTACAACGCCCTTCGAAATCAATTCAATGTTATCGTTAACAACAGGTTGGATACCGATTTGATTTTGGAGGAGGATTGAACAAATTTCCTTCAATCAGTAATGCCAAGTAATTATAAGGGTTTCTAGGCTTCCATTTATGTAATTTACGGTTATGTCACAATCACTTCTTTTCATTCCCGATATTTCAGGATTTACCAAATTCGTGCAGACCACCGAAGTTGAGCACAGCCAACATGTGATCGCAGAACTCTTGGAAGTACTTATTGAGGCGAATACCCAAGAGTTGCGTCTTGCGGAGGTCGAAGGCGATGCACTCTTTTTCTACAAGGAAGGGGAAATACCGTCTCAGGAGAAGTTACTGGCACAGATTGAAACCATGTTCACGGCTTTTCATAGTCATTTGAAGCTATTGGAAAAGAACAGAATATGCCCCTGCCACGCCTGTGCCTCTGCGCCAAACCTGCAACTAAAGATTGTTGCCCACTGTGGTGAACTGCAGTTTATAGCCGTACAGGGTAATCGAAAACCTTTTGGTCAGCAGGTGATAGAGGCGCATCGTTTGCTAAAGAATTCCATTGAAAGTGATAACTATGCGTTGATAAGTAAGAAGCTGGCCAGTGCCATAGAACTTCCGATTTATTATTACAGTAAAATTTTCAGGTTTAAAGAAGGAAGGGAGACTTACGATGGTCAAGAAGTGGAGTACATCTACTCGTTGATCGACTGCAATAAACTCAACCTTCATTCTTTTCCGCAAGGAAAAACAGTTTCTTTTGACGCTCCCCCGCAGTCGGTAATTGAGAAAGATTTTCAGATTTCGGCATCTGCCCTAATGGAATACATCACGAATTATAATTACCGTCATTTATGGGTAGAAGGGGTCGATAAATTTGAATATAACGAGCACGAAGTAACCCGCCTTGGTACCGAGCACCTATGTGTGGTAAATGGCAAACATTTAAATTTTGTTACGGTAACAAAAGATATTGGAGCGAACAAATTGGTCTATGGGGAGATGACTACCAGCCCGCCTCCGGTGGATAGCTTGTATCAATTCTATGTAATCACCCCCATATCTTCGACAGCTTGTACACTAAGGCTTGAAAGTTATTGGGAAGCCAAATCGCCATTAAAAAAATTGCTTATAGCACTTTTTGTAAAGAGACTTTTTAAAAACAATACGAAAAAAGCTATGAAAGGTTTGGCGCGATTTGTTGCTGAAAAGTCTCTTACAGAAGCATAGGTTTTACGCATTCGTATCTAGATAGGTGCCCAAATTGCCCAAAGCATCGTCCCAAAAACGTTCATAAAATTTGAGCCACTGGTTCACTTCTTGTAACGGTTTAGCATTTGCGAAACAAAAACGCTCTCGTCCTTCGCTTTTAATTTGAACCAATCCGGCATCTTCAAGGGTCTTGATATGTTTCGTGACCCCCTGGCGACTGATATCGAACTGGCCCGCAATCTGGGTTATTGGCAATGCTGTTGCCGCTACGACCAAAGCGTGAAAGATTTCACGTCTGGTCGGGTCGGCGATAGCTTTTAATACGCTGGTGATTTTATCCTGCATGTACTTCTTTTGTTAAATATTCCGATAGTTGTTTTACACAGTTGTCCCATCCGTCGTTAAAATGGCCAAACATGGTCACCGCGTCTTCACCCGGATAATTGGAGATGCCCGAATGTTCCAAATACAATTTGGTCTTACCCCCGATTTCCTCCAAAATCCATTTGACGGTTGTTTCGATATCTGTGTTTTGCACCATCCAGGTGTAGACCAACGTATAGGGGTCGGCCTCTTTTACTACTCCCGTGATTTGGGTACAACCGCGCTCTTCGCCCGCGGTAAAAGTGTATTTGTAGCCGGGTTCCGCCTTAAAATCAGCATTAATAAACCATGCGGAAATCTCTTCCTCCTTTGAAATAGCCCTCCATACCCGGTCGATAGAATGGTCGAACAATTGTTCCTTAATGAGTACATCTTTCATGACATTTAAGTTTTAAGATTAATATGCAACTATATGGTTGCTAATATAATCAATATATTTTAATGAGCAACTATTTGGTTGCATATCTCGAAACGATTGTTCGGAATATGATAAAAAAAAGGGGAGCCCTTACCTAAGTATCGGCTCCCCAGCATTATATTTTAGAACAGTATCTAAAAGAAATTTACTCCTTTTTCTCCGCAGCCTCGGCTGCCGGAGCATTCTTTCTAGCCTCCAAAGCCTGCTTGCTCAAACTGGCCAGATTGAAATTAGGATCAATGGCCAAGGCCTCATCGATCAAAGCTACGGCCGCATCGATGTTTTCTTTGTCTTTGTTAAACTGCGTTAAAGCCTTCAAATGCAGAAATGCTGCCTTTATGGGTACCTCATAGGGCTGCTGCCTTTCGTAGAAGGCATATTTCATATCGTCTTTCGAATTGGTAATACCATATTCTATATTCGTAACGGCCCCATCGTTGTCACCGGTCTGTATTTTAAGGTCGGCAAGTTCATAGGCGAGATAGGCGTTCGGGTTTCTTTTGAACAGTTCTTCGAATTGTTCAAGTGCCCTTTTGGGCTGGTTCAATGCCTTCAGCGAAATAGCCTTTACCTGTACCGCCATATCGGAGTCGGCCGCGTCTTTTTCGATGCCTATGGTATTCAGTGCCTGTAAATGCTGATTGTTGTTCGCATAAACGTAGGCTAGGGTGTCTTTACGCTCTTTTGAAGGTGAAAGCACATTAAGGTGGGTAAGTGCATTGACCACTCCGGTCACGTCGCCCTGAAGGCGCATTTCTTGATAGAATTCCTCGTAATGCTTTTGCAGTTCGGTTTTGGTCTGTGCATAGGTCGAAACGCAGATACCAAAGAGCAGAATAAAAATCGTTTTTTTCATGTGTTCGGATTTAACTTTTTTGAAAGAATGATTTTGGTGCGCAAAACTAATAATATTCTTGCTAAGTAGCTGTTAATAATGCCATAATACGATAACAGGTATAAAAAAAGGGATGCCCGAAGACATCCCTTTCTATGTTGGTTTGGTTTGGTAAAAGTTAAGCAACGAGGGTCATGTCGTTGTTTTGATACGATCGTAAAAGAGCGGCATAGAACGCGATGCTCTTGGCATCGTAATCGATACACGACTTCATGAAATCGCACAGGTTTCTGAACCAAAGGTTGGCATGTAATGTAGGAACGCAAAGATTGACCTTTTTAGGGTCATAATCATTATCGTCCATAATGATATCCATTTCAACTCTTCTTCTATGATAATCTATAGAAACGTCAGCTGCGTTGTAGTGATTTTTTAAGATCGCTACGTGCAGATTTTCTAATTTTTGGGGAACTTTTTGCTTGGGTGCTTTAAGCGCTAGTAAATTCTCGATTTCCACCAGAATCCGTCCGCGCAAACCTGAATTTTCCATGGCAAACAGTTTTAAAATTATACCTCAAAGTTATGTTTTAATCGATGAAATGCACCTTCTCTTAACAACAATTGCACGACTTTGTTGTGAAACTGATGATTCGTGTGGTGAAATGCTACTACAACGTTGTAGTAAACTCAAATTTTTTAACATTTGTAAGGTTGTAGGAATGTACAATCTTGCCTTTTTTGGAGCTATTCACATCATAATCAGGAACTTGTAATCCTTTTCTGATTGCCTCTGAAGTGTAATATTTCTGTTTTGTCGGATGGTATGGATATACGCCGTTCAGCGTTTCGTTCCACCAGTTTTTTTGAACGATTTTCGAAATAATACGTATACAATCGTTCAAATGGATAAGATTGATCGCAGCGTTTCCACCCGATAAATTTTTCCTTCCGGAAAGCATAGTGATGGGATGCCTTTTTGGACCTATCAAACCTCCAAAACGGACGATAGTTGTACGTAGTTCTGCATCATTTTTAAATATATCTTCCGAAGCCAAAAGCTGTTTTCCCGATTCCGTCGTAGGTTGGGGTAAGGTCGCTTCGGTGACTTCTCCTTCCACATCTCCATAAACTGAAGTGCTGCTCGTGAAAATGACCTTCCGGACTGGAGATTGTTTTATCGATTGGTGCAACAACTGCATTTTCTTGACGTAGTTTTCAGTATTCTCGCCCCGTAGTCTTGGGGGTACGTTGATGACCAGTGCTTCCATATTTTTTAAGAAGCCTTCAATATTTCCTTCTAGTTTGTCCTCCGAAAGTGAAATTAAGAAAGGTTGGATACCCACGGCTTTCAAGTCCGCCAATTTTTCTTTTGATGTCGTACTGCCATGAATCCGGTAACCATCCTTCAGAAAAGATTGTGCAAGGGGCAACCCCAACCAACCACATCCTAGAATGGCTATTGTCTTATTCAAAGCGGATAGTTTTTGTCGTTAAAATGGCATCGTTGAGCACAAAAGGCATCGGTATACTGTTATTGGGCCTTTCGGGCACCTCAAAAAGCGGATGTTCTAAAAGGTCGTTCGAGGCTTCGTAAACGGTCAGCTCAAAAACAGTGTTTTTCGGAAAGGTTAGTTGCAGTTCCGTATCCGCAGAATCACTGACATAATGCGTAATCAATTTACCTTTTTTCCTTTTTTTCAGATAAAAGGGAGATAGCGAAATGGCATTAACCTTTGCCGATAAAATCGGAATAGAGTTTGTAAATAGATCTAAGCGGTTGATGGCCCGTTGCGGTGTTATGCAAATTTCCAACAAACGCTCGTCGCCGATTATGGTATCATGCGTCGTCTCAATTTTTGACCCGTTAAGCTGTCGGAACGGCGCTTCGGCGACCTTCTTGAACCCTGTACGATATTTACTGCTGATCGTTCTTTCGTTGAGCTTTACAGGTGTTTTTTTGATAGTTTCAAAAAATCGTGCGTTCCAGTCAATCAATACTTGGTCGTAAGTAGCCCACTGGGCGGTATTCGTATCGGTATCCAAAACGTACAAGAGGCTACTGGGCTTGGTATTTTCGGTATCAAAATCCGAATCGAAGTGTGCATAGCCCATGCAACCCAAAAACAGAATGAAACTTATATGGCCCCAGCGTTTTTTGTTTCGGTAAAATCCGAAAATGGGCAAGAGCAGAAAGAATGTCAACGAAACCAATAGGGTAGTACTTATCATCATCTTAAGGCCAAGACCAACGGGAAAGCCTTTTATAAATGGGGCATATAGCCATATGGCCGGAAGCGATAAAAACACCAATAGCAAAGGGCTTGGTTCTTTTTGGTTGATGCAGACGAACCAAAGGGCAAGCAAAGCGAATACGGGAACAATAAAAAAACTTGCCCCCGGCAGATATTGCGCCACCGCACCGCAGATAAGCAACCAAAGGAACAACGGAGCGACCAAAAGATCGGGTACAGCCACTTTTCTGAACTTATGATACACCCAAAAACAGCTTGCAATAGCAAAAAGAACAAAAGCGGCAATATAGGTATAGCCGTTATAGGTAAAACCGTGCAATATATCATTGTAGGCCGGGTAGGCCAAGGTCAGAAACGGCCAACTGAAATAGCCGACAAGTCCGTTAATGGTCAGTACTAAGAAAACTGCAAGAAAGCCGGTTAAAATTCCTTTTGGGGTCGCTACTTTTTTGCGTAGCCCGCGTATCAGCAATATGAAAAATAATAGCACGGCCAGAGCGAGCATGGGCCAGATCCAATCAAAAGGGTAAGATACCATACCGAAAAAGGGCATACGAAAATACACATAGTCGTTCAGGCTTTTAAGACCGGCCAGATCGGCATCGCTAAAATGCAGGAGCAAGGGCATCAGATAACTGCCCTGATGGGCCAAGGTATTTTTATCCAATCGAGTATAGGAATCCTGCGCGGTATGATAGTCGAAATGGTCATCGATAAAGGCAAAGTTAAAACCATCGATATCCCTATCCTTTCGAAAAACGGTCAGATCGGTATCGTTGGGCAGCATCTTATATATACTGTAATACAGCGAATTCGCCATAGGATATTCAGGCTTGGCCTTTATAAATTCACGGATGAGATTTTGATTGCCCCGGTTGGTCTCCATAAACGTGTAGCTAGGGCCACCACTTCCGCGGGCCTCAAAATTCAGCACTAGACCGACATTTTTTGCCCACGGATGCTTATTTGCAAAAAGTCGGGCACCGTTCAGCCCAAGTTCCTCTGCATCGGAAATCAAGATAATAATATCGTTTTTCGGCTTTTTATTGGAGGATAGAAATGTGCGCACCCCCTCAAGAATTGTAGCTACCCCGCTGCCGGCATCACTCGCCCCTAATGATGAATGTGGATTACTATCATAATGGGAAAGCAACAAGAGCGATTTACCTTCTTCCGAACCTGAGATTCGAGCGAGAATGTTTACCGCTTTGCTCAAATTACCGTAATCATCTATGTTATGGCCTTCTTGCAGACTGGTTTCCAAGCCCATGCTTTGAAGCTGTCCGACGATGTAATCTCGAACCTCTTTGTGAGCCCGAAAACCTACGGCATGTGGTTTCTGGGCAATTATTTTTACATGTTCCAAGGCCCTATCCGTCGAAAAGGCGGTCTCGGGTAGGGCCATATCGCTCTTATAAGCGGGCATCGACGACCGGAAACCCCAATACACGGCCAATACAATCAGAAAAAGGGTGATGAGGGCCGGAAATCTTTTCATTTTTATCAATCTAATGGCCTAAAAATATAAAATTGAGACCGTATATCGTTACGTGAACTACCCCTATCGCTAAATCAATGGTTTGCTTTAATCGCGCTAAATCTTGCGAAATTATTGAACTTCTCTTAAGTAGGCTGTCGAAAAATTATAAAATGCATCAAAAAATTCATTATCTTTAATAATTAACGCTGTTTGCCAATAGGCGAATAAAAAACCAAATCGATATGGCAATTAAGAGTTTTCAAGGCCGCAGAGCCAAAACAGTTTCGAAGAAAGAATATGTCGCACCCATATTGGTATCTGACTATATGACAAAAAAATTGGTCACTTTTACCCCCGACCAATCGATTTTAGAAGTCATGGAACAATTTACCAAATATAATATTTCGGGAGGCCCCGTTATGGATGATAATGGATTTTTGGTCGGTATCATCTCGGAAGCCGATTGTATGAAACAAATTTCGGAAAGTCGGTATTTCAATCAACCGATATTGGATAAAAGCGTCGAAAAATTTATGACCAAGGAAGTAGAGACCATACCACATGACATCTCTATTTTCGATGCCGCAGGTATTTTCGATAAACACAATAGAAGAAGACTACCCGTTATGCAAGACGGAATTCTGGTTGGTCAAATCAGTAGAAAGGATATCGTGGTAGCCGCATTGAAATTGAGTGGGCAGAGTTGGTAGGAGCCCCCTAGCCCCCAAAAGGGGGTACTCTCAGTTGAATGAAAAATATAATGCCTTCCATTTGGAAGGCATTTTTTATATCCGAGTAAAAGTTCTACCCCTTGGGGGGAGCTAGATGGGGTAGTTCCCCCTTTGGGGTTAGGGGGCATCCCGTTTCACGATCATGTAATAATCATTATCCAATGGCAAATAGCCAAGGTCGTACACAAAATAATAGACCGTGCCTTTTTTGGTGGTATAAAGGTTCGTAATAAAATCGAAATCAAAGCCCTTGTCGATCAAACGGACACGGGAAGTTCTGGTCTTGCCTTCTTTCAAAGGGAAACTATCCAATATTCTATAGTTTTTGCGTAGACGGTTGTTGACATTGCGAATAAGGTTCTTACTGTCTTTGTTGACTTTATTGTGGTAGGCATTACGGCAATAATCGGAGCAGAACTTTTTATCGATCCGGCCCATGATTTCGTTACCGCATTCTTCACACTTCTTTTTTGCTTCCACTATTTTTTATAGTTGAATTTCACTTCTTCTTCGCTTCCATCATCATGGCCGATGCGGGCATAAATATTCACTTCGTCGGCACCTACGTTTTCGAAGGTAAATCCGTCGAAATAAAAGCGGTTGCCTTCGACTTTTACAAGTTTAAATCGTTTTACTTCGTCCTTTTCCTCCCATCCTTTTAAATCGCCATGAAAATGTTTGAGTTCAAAAACTAGAGTTGTGTCGATTTGCCGAATGTGACCGAGTTCATAGAAACTGACCTCGCCATCGTTCACCAGTTTAAAAGAGAACATCATTGAGCCGCCCAGAGGTGGACTCCAAATTTCTTCGACAATACCGCCGAAGGCCTCGCCTGTCCAGTGGCCTTGCATCCATGCTATTTCAGCTAGGTCGGCTTTCGGGGAAGCCTCACCATCGCTAAACGAAAGCGTATTTTGGGCCTGGGAGGCTATAGAAATCAGAAAAACGATTAGAAAAATGCGTCGCATTGCAGTGGTTGGTAGTTGCGACAAGATACAAATTATCCGTTTACAAACGGATGAGCGGAAAAAGTTTCAATCAGTTTAGTAGCGAAAATCAGACATCTTCAACAACGATATTATATTTCTGCAATAGCCCGATGACCCCATCTTTTGTAAACTTGGCCTTTGTCAACTGATTTTTTTCAGGATCTATGCCATAGTTGATGGCCGTTCGAAGGTCGGCCTTCTCTAAGTTGGTGCGTTCAAAAATGGCTCCATTCAGATCACAGCCATCAAAAGTACTTTCTGGCAACTCGGTCTCCGTAAAATCGACCTGTATCAGTTCGCACGATTTGAACTGCTGTTTTTTTAAGGTCAGGCCATAAAATGAGGAGAGGTTTATGGTGCAATGGTGAAAATCAAAATCCATTAGAAAATCGTTGCAATCCTCAAATTTGAGCCCCACCATTTTGCAATGGGAAAAGGAGACTTCCTTAAAGATGGTATGATTGAGATTCACATTGCTCAGATTACAGTCGATAAACTCACATTCCATAAAATTTTGGTTATCAAGATAGCCATCCGAAAAATCACATCCTTCAAAAATACAATTCTCGTATTCACCTTGGGGAAGACGGTTTTGGGTGTAGTCGTTGCCCTTAAATGTTCGGTCGCCGATAAAGGGTTTGTCCATTATAGTCTGTTTAGTGTTTGCTTTCCACAAATTTCTTGAATTACTGTAAGTGCGGCAGTTCCATTTTTGTTTTCCGTATTGATATTATGGTTTTGAAACTACTCTTACCTGACCTTGAATTTCATTAACCTGTTCTTTTCTAAGAAAGCCATCTTGATATTCCCAAGATAAGCAGGGTTTTTGAAAAGGGTAACAACCTTATTTCTAGACTGTTCAATTTTGATGGCACCTCGGTGTTAAATGAATTTTCTTAAAATAGTAAATAGTATACAATAATGTAAAGGTAACTTTCGTTAAAAAAGGAACAACCGAATAACTACCAATTTAACCTACGAAAAATGAGCACAGTCTGCAAAGAGCGATTGCAACAAACGACGTTCAATCTTGAGCAAAGCGAGACATATATTCTTAAGTCTCTCGATATCATTTTTCAGCTACAACAAACTTCCGATTAGGCTGAAATACAACTTTATTTTTGTGTTTAAAATGCGATATTGAGGTAACCTTTTAGGTATATCCTTTTACTTTATCGGTATCTTGAAATAGCTTACGGGAAATCTTCACTCCTTGATTCAATAAGCACTACTGTTTACTCGCCCACATTGTATATAATTCCCTCCTTATAGGGTGTCGATGGCAAATATATCTATATTTACAACATTGGTAAATCTCTGAAAATAAGTGATAAATCCATTTTCAAACGTTTACAAACGAAAGTAATCATTTCCCGACCGAATAAAAGTCAAGAGGCGCTCTAGGTTTGCAGTGTCGAATCAAGGTGGTTCGATAGTATCAATTGTTTAACCTTAAAATTTAATAGTATGAACGCCTTAAAAAACAAAGTACAGTTGATTGGAAACTTGGGCCAAGACCCCGAAATCGTAAACTTGGAAAACGGCAACAAGCTCGCCAAATTTTCCATCGCTACAAGCGACTATTACAAAAACGCTCAAGGCGAAAAAGTCGAGGATACCCAATGGCACAATATCGTCGCTTGGGGCAAGACCGCTGAAATCGTAGAAAACTATCTCACCAAAGGAAAACAAGTCGCCGTTGAAGGCAAACTGACCCATCGCTCTTATGAGACCAAAGAGGGCGAAAAAAGATACATCACCGAGGTCAAATGCAATGAGCTTTTGATGTTGGGCAAGTAGCATAACACGTCTTCACGAGCAAAGCCAAGTGATCTTTTGGTTCGGAACACCGATTCAAGGTATTGCTTCGCTTCGCTCGCAAAGACGAATATTTTAAACAACTATCCCTATTTTTACAACAATGACATCCACAATACAAAAAGAACTCCTTCCACTTTTAAAAACACATTTTGGTTACGATTCGTTTCGGCCGAACCAATTGGAAGTCATTGATGACGTACTTTCCCAAAAAGACGTATTGACCATCATGCCTACAGGTGGCGGAAAATCACTTTGTTACCAGCTACCAGCCTTAGCTGTGGAAGGCACCGCGATCGTCATTTCCCCATTGATCGCCCTCATGAAAGATCAGGTAGACGTACTTCGCGCCAATGGTATCTCGGCCGCCTATTTTAACAGTTCGTTGGAGTCGGCGCAAAAAGAGGAAATTTTTCAGCAATTAAAAAACGGACAATTAAAATTGTTTTACGTCGCTCCTGAAAGTTTAGGATTGTTCCAAAACCTGCTGAACGAAATCGAGATTAGTCTTTTCGCGGTCGATGAGGCCCACTGTATTTCTTCTTGGGGGCATGATTTTCGTCCGGCTTATACCCAGCTCGGTGGGTTGAAACAACAATTTCCGAATATTCCGATTATGGCACTTACCGCCACGGCCGATAAGACGACACAGGATGACATTGTAGATCAGTTGCATATTCCCGAAGCAAATCGGCATTTGGCCTCTTTCAATCGACCGAATCTTTTTTTGGAGGTACGCCCGGCCCAAAACCGGATCAAACAAATTCTTGATTTTCTCATCGAACGCCCTGATGAAAGCGGCATTGTTTATTGCCTTAGCCGAAAGAGCACGGAAAAAATAGCTGAACGCCTTCGTGACTCCGGGTTTCGGGCCAAGGCCTATCATGCCGGTATGTCTTCCGACGAGCGCAGTGCGGTTCAAGAGGATTTTATCACCGACCGTGTACCCATTATTGTCGCAACGATTGCATTCGGTATGGGTATCGATAAGAGCAATGTTCGGTTTGTAATCCACTACAATTTGCCTAAAAATGTAGAGGGCTATTATCAAGAAATCGGTCGTAGCGGGCGAGATGGTCTACCCGCCCATGCCTTGCTTTTTTACAGTTATGGGGATGTTGCCCAACTCCGCCGATTTATTTCGGAAAGTGACAATGCCGAAGTGGAACATGCAAAACTCCAGCGCATGCAACAGTTTGCCGAGGCATTAAGTTGTCGCCGCATCGCACTGATGCATTATTTTGGGGAGTATATGACGGAGAATTGTGGCAATTGCGATATCTGTAAGCGTCCGCCAAGGTATTTTGATGGTACCTTACTGACCCAAAAGATATGCTCGGCCGTGGCCCGATTGAACGAGAGCGAAGCCATGGGCCTGCTGGTCGATGTACTTCGTGGAGCACAAAACGCCCAAGTTTATGAAAAGGGATATCAGCACATCAAAACCTATGGGGCGGTAACCGATATTTCTTGGCAAGACCTACAGCAATATGTCATTCAATTGCTCAATCAAGGCGTATTGGAAGTCAATTTTAGGGAAGGGGCCCGTATTTCGCTCACTCCTCTGGCGAAGGAAATCTTGTTCGATGGGAAAAAGGTTGAATTGGCCGTTCTTGAAAAGGAGAAATCCAAAGCAAAAAAGGAACCGAAAGCCAAAACGGCGCCTACAGGCCTTTTTGAAAAACTTCGTTTACTGCGACAAAAGATTGCTACCGAGGAAAGCGTACCTGCCTATATCGTTTTTAGCGATGCCAGTTTAAAGGATATGGAAGTTAAAATGCCTTATGATGAAACTGATTTTATGGAAGTTTCAGGAGTAGGTCAGGCCAAACTTGAAAAATATGCGACTGTTTTCCTGAAGGAAATCAATAAGCACAAAAAGTCTTTGGAGTCGAAGGCTATTCCCACCCATGAACTTTCCCTGAACCTTTTCAACGAGGGGCTCACAGTTCATCAAATCGCCGAAAAAAGAGGCCTTTCGGAAAATACGATTTACAGCCATTTACTTAAAATTGCCGAGGCTGGCAAGGATATCGATTTGCGCCAGTTTGTTTCCGAAACCGAAATTGAACAAGTTAGAAAAGCACATTCCGAATTGGATATGCCCGAGGGACTAAAGCCCTATTTTGACCATTTCGAGGAGCAAATGCCGTATTGGAAGATTAAGATGGGGTTGTTTTTGATGGGGGAATAGGTGTTCTTAAGTGCTTCGACTGCGCTCAGCATGACATCCGCCAGTCTGGATGCTTTATAAATGTCAGTCTGAGCGCAGTCGAAGACCTTGCCGGTAACATGTTCTCTAACCTTTTATAATTAGTTTCCAATGAAAACATATTACGTCTATATCCTAAGATGTTCAGATGATTCTTTTTACACTGGAATCACAGGAAATTTTGAAAAAAGATGGCTACAACATCATAAAGGATATTTCAGCGATTGCTATACTTTTAGGAGAAGACCGCTACAATTGGAATATCATTTACAATTCAATGATGTGGTTCAAGCAATCCTTTTTGAAAAACAGGTTAAGGGGTGGACAAGGGCAAAGAAAGAAGCTTTAATCAATAATGATTTCGATGCCATTCAAATATTGGCGGAGTGTAGAAATTTTACCCATTCGAAATATAAGCCGGATACGTGTTCCTAAGCCCTTCGACTGCGCTCAGCATAAACCTAAGTCGAAGACCTTAACAATCAATATAGTAAAACTACTTCCCCAACCCCCTTTTCAACTTCCGGATATATTTTTCAACATTTTCCCGGTCTGGAACGGTGGTAATCTCTTTCTTCTCCGCTTCCAGAAATGCGTTTAGGGCCAAGGTATCATATCCTTTTTCATCATAGTACTTTCCAACGAGATAATACGCTTCCCAAAAATCAGGGTTGAGGGCAGTAAACTCCGAAAGTACTTTTTGGTCGATATCTTCTTCGAATGAAATTGCGGTTGAAATCTGTTGTCTCAACTCGCGGTACCGCTCATAGTGACGATAAGCCAAAGTACGCATGAAAGGATCTTTCGAAATGTTCAAATTGGCTTTCGATACCGTTTCTATTTTCTCGGTACTACCCGCTTCCTTAAATACTTCGTTTAAATCATAAGCCACAAATTCACCCAACTGAAAAGGATTGCTTGAGACCCAGACCAAAAGGTCTTCGGGCTGAAAAACGATGCCGTGGTGCGCCAATAGTTGGTTTAACGCCTTTTCGTTGCCATAACCGATGCGCTTTTCGTCCAAGCCTCTTTTGTCACGTAAAATACTTACCGCTATTTTCGGAGTTATTTCGGGTTTTTCCTCCAAAAGCTCTTCCATACGCTCGTACCGGTATTGCGAATGGCTCTCCAGAATGTGTTTTTGATTTTTCTTGTCCTGCGCGTAGGCCGCGCTCTGAAAATGGTTGGCACATATCAATTGATTCGAATTCTCGACCTCGTATACTCCAAAATTTTGTGGTGATACCTCGATAATAGCCGCTTTCTTGTCTTTTGCACTACCGACGAATATACTTTCCGATACAAAAACTTCCCGCTGTTTGGCAATGGCAACAGCCTCTTCGATGGTAGATGCATATTGTAGAATTTCTCGGGTAACCAACGAAATCGGAGTTTTGGCAACAAGCGGAAATTGTGACTTTCCGGCATTGATAGTCACGGTCAGGCCTTGATCGTTCATGCCCGAGAGTACGCCGATAAACCCTCCCCAAGTGACCGACATAAACTTATGACCCTCATCGGGATTTACAAAAGCGATGATTTTGTTCTTTGCAAATTCATCTCCAACGTAAAAATCGAAATTACGGCCAATAATCAATTTACCGTCTTCGGTCTGATTGCCCCAAGCGGCAAAACTGGAGCAGCCGACCAACGCCAAATCTTGAAGGGCGTGGCCGATGTCGTGGGCGCCGTGAAAATACATGACCCTCGGGTAGGCTTTTGCGATATGGTCTAAATCTTTAGAGGCGTATTGGGCTATACCGTAAATTTCGGTCTTGTATCGTTCATCAATGTTGAGATACATTTTGCGATTGAACCAAGCCAAAAATTTACGAAGCAGGTTCTGTTTTCCTTTGGAAGGTACGAGTTCGTCTATTTTCTTTACAAAAATCTCCTCCTGTTGGTGAAAGAGCTCTTGCGTAAGCTTTCCGGTTTTTAGACCAAGTTCCAGGGGGTTTCCATCTACAAAAAGTTCCCATTGCCCTTGTTTGTTTTTGGTAAGAAAGTTATCGCCCATAACAAAAGTGGAGTCGTTGATTGTATGGCGTTCCGGAATCTCGG
>ENA-ORXM01002383-ORXM01002383.1-marine-metagenome-genome-assembly--contig:-NODE-2383-length-22047-cov-3.894310_pt1 | contig 22047 bp, 21 predicted proteins | sample MGYA00237867_ERZ511480 | MGnify/ENA primary metagenome ERZ511480 (study PRJEB26309, sample SAMN06266103) | marine metagenome | isolation source: Algal blade | place: United Kingdom:Sidmouth, United...
AAAGAAATGTTGCATTGTTGAAAAAACGCAATAGTCTCTTCCTTCACAAGGGTTTCTGGCGCGATATAGACAATCTTGCACTTTGCCTCCGCAATGTCTTCTTTAACCTGTTTAACCTGCTTTTGGTTCAGCGATGAGTTTAGCACATGTGCTACGTTTTCCTCATCTTGTGTAGTGCGTAATTGATCAACTTGGTTTTTCATTAATGCAATCAAAGGCGAGATCACAATTGCAGTGCCTTCGCTTAACAGCGCGGGTAGTTGATAACACAAAGATTTACCACCACCTGTTGGCATAATCACGAATGTATCTAACCCTGACTGCAATGCAGAAATAATTTGAACTTGATTTCCTCGAAATTGATCAAATCCAAAATTTTCTTTCAATGCCGAAAGGAGTTCTGGTTTGGTAGACTGCTTCATACAAATGATTAACTAATGGGTGTAGAACAAAAAGTATATTTTTGCCGTTCAAAACACATCTACTAAAGTTAAGTCTTTCAAGTCAATTTATATGAATAAAGAAAAATATGTTGTCATCATGGCCGGCGGTATCGGGAGCAGGTTTTGGCCATTAAGTAGAGAAAGCAGACCAAAACAGTTCTTAGATTTATTGGGTATAGGCAAAAGCATGTTGCAGATGACCTTTGAGCGGTTCGAAGACATTGTTGGCTCAGATCACATTTATATTGTCACATCAGACCAATATGAAGATGACATTTTAGACCAACTGCCAAAGCTTAATAAAGACCAAATTATCTCAGAACCGGCAAGAAAAAACACGGCACCATGTATTCTTTATGCAGCTAAAAAATTACACCAACTAGCTGAAAACTCAACTATGATTGTCTCGCCTGCCGATCATTTTATTCTTGAGCAAGATATATTTAAAGACACAATAGACCATTCGGTTTCTTTTTTAGAAACTAATGATGATGTGTTGTTGACCTTGGGTATTCAACCCACCAAACCTCATACGGGTTATGGTTATATACAATTTGAGGAAACCTCTCGCCGTGTTAAGCGAGTTAAAACGTTTACAGAAAAGCCAAGTAAGGAGTTTGCCGAAAGCTTTCTTGCATCAGGAGACTTTTTATGGAATTCTGGTATTTTTCTATGGAAAACAAATGCCATTTTAAAGGCATTTGAGGAGTTTCTCCCAGAACTGCATTCGTTGTTTGAAGATTTAGACTATAACTCTACAGAAGAAAGAGAACAGATTGAGGGCGCGTATTCGTTATGCCAAAACATTTCTATTGATTACGGTATTTTAGAAAAACATAAGAATGTTTACACCGTTCCATCATATTTCACTTGGTCTGATTTGGGTACATGGGAATCTCTGTATGCTCACCGCGCTGAGGGAGACGGGGCTAATGTAACTAACTCAAGTCTTATTTTTCCTAGAAACGTAAACAGTTCAATGGTGCATGTTGCCAACAAGGATAAACTTGTTATTTTGCAAGATGTTGAGGAATTAATTGTGGTTGACACTGATGACGCTCTCGTTATCTGTCACAAAAATTCTGAACAAAAAATAAAAGAGATCGTGCGTAGTTTGCAGAATCAAGACTTGCCCGAATACCTATAATGGAAGAATTTGATAGAGTAGGATGGGCAGGAGTAAAGGAAAACTTTAAACAAAATTATGGCGAATACCCAACGGTGTTAAGTCTGCTATTTATCATTGGGCTAGGTGAAACGCCATCACAACCAGCGTATACCAAAGAACAAAAACAAGATGTAATTCATGTAGGATTATGTAAGATATTAGAGCAGGTTGGCGTTTACAGGTTCAGCCATTTAGATGATGAACAGTGGCCGCATTATCAACTTAACGACAATGCTAAAGAAATAAACATTGAGAAACAAGAAAACTACATTAAACAACTTATCATTCAATATTTTAAAGATGAATAAACTTCTAATATTTGCTGCACTCTTTGCCCTTTGTACGGCTTGTGGCAAGAAAACCTTTGTACAAATGACTACAAGCCAAGGCGAGATTGTTCTCAAACTTTATGATGAAACGCCATTTCATAAAGAGAATTTCATAAAACTTGTTGAAGAAGGCTTTTATGACAGCTTACTGTTCCATCGTGTTATTGATGATTTTGTTATTCAAGGGGGAGATCCTCAATCTAGAGGTGCCGAACCTGGTATATTATTGGGTAATGGAGGCCCAGACTACAAAGTGCCAGCAGAATTCAATGATAGTCTCTTTCACAAAAAGGGTGCATTGGCAGCGGCTAGAGGAGGACATCCGCAGAAGGCATCAAATGGTAGTCAGTTTTATATTGTAGATGGCAAGCCGTTTACCGATGCAGACCTTGATCGATTCGAAAAGGCCGATCATTATGAAGGTCATGAGTTTTCTCCGTATCAACGCGAGTTTTATACAACAATTGGCGGTTTGCCTTTTTTAGACTTGAATTACACCGTATTTGGAGAAGTTGTAGCTGGTATGAATATTGTTGAATCAATTGCAGCTTCAGAAACAGATAGCAAGGCAAGACCAGTGGAGGATGTTTTGATTATAGAAGCTAAAATGATCAAATTTAAACAAGCCGAAGACCGTGCAGATTAAAGGAAAAAACATATTCATTAGAGAAATTCATTCATCTATTGATCAGGTAAATGAGGTGGAAGCGCTGATTCAGGATATCAACGCAAGCTTTCAAATACCTACTGAGCTGCAGTTCCATATTCGCCTTGCTCTTGTTGAAGCTGTGAACAATGCAATGATTCACGGCAATTCACTTGCAGATGATAAGACCGTCATTATAACGTGCTTGCGATTTTCAGACTTTATGCGATTTAGTATAAAAGATGAAGGCCAAGGCTTCAACTTCGAAGAGGCGTTTAGTCAGAAATTTCCAGCTGATAGACTCGATAAACCTGATGGCAGGGGAATTTTCCTTATCCATCAGTTTGCTGATAGAGTGCAGTTCATTGACCGAGGAAGAATCATACAAATTGATTTTTTCAATGCGAGCTAGTGCAACATTCCATTTTGAGGATGTTTCTGCGTTTTCTATTCCAAACGGATTCTTGTCTTGGTTAAAGGGCAAGGCCAAAACTCATAAACAAAGCTTTCGATTAACTTATGTTTTTTGCTCAGATGAGCATTTATTGCAAATTAACAAAGCGCATTTGTCACATGACTACTTTACAGACATTATCACATTTGATAAGAGCACAACGCCTCACAGAATTCAAGCAGACATATTCATAAGCCAGGAGCGTGTTGAAGACAATGCAAAATCTGAACGGTGTAGCTTTGCAGCAGAATTAACAAGAGTAATGGCACATGGTGTGTTTCACCTTTTAGGTTTTGGTGACAAAACAGAGGATGAAGCCTTGATAATGAGAAGGTTAGAAACCGAAGCAATTCATGAAATACTCAATGTTTCACGTGAAACAAAATAATCTCCAACATGTTTGAGAAAGAATATGATGTCATAATAGTTGGTGGCGGACATGCAGGTTGCGAAGCAGCGGCCGCAGCTGCAAATCTGGGATCGAAAACATTGTTGATCACAATGAATATGCAAACCATTGCCCAAATGAGTTGTAATCCGGCTATGGGTGGTGTTGCTAAAGGTCAAATTGTTCGTGAAATTGATGCACTGGGTGGTTATTCTGCAATCGTATCAGACTTGTCTAGAGTGCAGTTCAGAATGTTGAACCGTTCGAAAGGGCCGGCCATGTGGAGCCCAAGAACACAAAATGATCGCATGGTATTCGCCGCCAAATGGCGAGAGATGTTAGAGCAAACGGAAAACCTCGATTTTTGGCAAGACATGGGTAAAGAAATCTTGGTAGAGAATGGTAAGGTTGTCGGTGTAAAAACTGGGCTCGGCTTAGAAGTAAAAGCAAAATCTGTCATCCTCACCAATGGAACATTTCTAAATGGGATTATTCACGTAGGCATGAAACAATTTGGTGGCGGCCGTATGGGTGAGCGCGCAAGTACAGGATTAACAGCTCAACTTGAATCATTGGGATTTGTGTCTGGCAGAATGAAGACGGGTACACCTCCGCGTCTTGATGGGCGCTCGCTAGACTATTCAAAAATGGAAGAGCAGCCAGGTGACGAAAATCCAAGTAAATTCACCTTCCTTGATATTGATGGTTTGCCAACAGAACAACTATCATGTCACATTGCGTATACTAATTCTGAAGTGCACGATTTGTTAAGAACAGGCTTTGATCGTTCACCAATGTTTAATGGCGCAATTGAAGGAATAGGTCCGAGATATTGCCCATCAATAGAAGACAAAATTAATCGCTTCGCAGACAGAGACAGGCATCAACTTTTTGTTGAACCAGAAGGGTGGACAACCTGTGAAATTTACCTTAATGGCTTTTCTTCTAGCTTACCCGAAGAAGTGCAGTACGAGGCGTTGAAAAAAATTCCTGGCTTTGAACAAGTGAAAATGTTTCGACCGGGTTATGCTATTGAATATGATTTTTTTCAGCCAACCCAACTCTACCCCACTTTAGAAACTAAACTGGTTGAGAATTTGTATTTCGCCGGGCAAATTAACGGAACCACAGGCTATGAAGAAGCCGCAAGCCAAGGGCTAATGGCCGGAATAAATGCACATCAAAAAAATGAAAGTCTTGAGCCATTCATCCTAAAACGATCTGAAGCATACATCGGCGTGTTGATTGATGATCTTGTTAATAAAGGAACCGATGAGCCGTATCGCATGTTTACCTCGAGAGCTGAATATAGAATTTCACTTCGTCAAGATGCAACAGATAGAAGATTAACGCCACTCTCTCATGAAATTGGTTTGGCGAGTGATGAACGTATGCGAAAAGTTGAAAACAAGCGCCAACAAATTAATGACGTGTTAACCAAGCTCAAAAAAACAAGTATTCAACCTAGCGAGTTCAATCATGAATTACAAAATATCAATTCATCGCCGCTAAAACAGCAAGTTAAAATTGATAGGGTAATCGCAAGACCTGAGGTTAATTTGGAACAACTCATGGATGCTGTGCCGAGAATTGAGGATGAATTTAGCCAATATTCTGAGGATGTTCTTTCTGCGGCTGAGATTGAAATTCAATATGAAGGGTATTTACAGAAAGAACTTGACCTAGTAGATAAAATGGAAAAATTAGAATCTGTACTCTTGCACAACAAACTCGATTACGAAAACATTAATGCTCTTTCTGCAGAGGCTAAAGAAAAATTAACCAAGATCCAACCTCGAACACTCGGTCAGGCAAGTAGAATTAGTGGGGTTTCTCCTGCTGATGTTTCTGTATTAATGATACAAATGAATAGTTGATGCGCATATTTTCCATTCTCCTTGTTTTTTTAATCGCCATATCTTGTGCAAATCAAGGTAATTTAACAGGCGGCGTAAAAGATGAAACCCCACCACAATTACTAAGTGCAATACCCGTAAATCAAACAACTAATTTTACATCAAATGGTTTCGAATTATTTTTTGATGAAAATATTAAACTACAGAATGTAAATGAAAACTTGTTGATTTCACCCTTTCTTTCTGAGAAGCCGAAAATAAAAATCAGACCACAAAGTATTGAAGTTCGATTCGAAGAAGAGCTACAACCCAACACCACTTATACATTTAACTTTGGCAACGCCATACAAGATCTGAATGAAGGCAACCCACTCGCCGGATTTACATATGTTTTCTCTACTGGACCCATTTTAGACACGGCAATTTTATCTGGCTCTGCTATTTTATCTCAAGATGCCTCGATTCCTGAAAAAGGAGCTTGGGCTTTATTGTATCGCTCTACAGAAGATTCTAGTTTTATAGCTACTCAGCCAGACTATGCTGCACCTATTGGAGAGGATGGAAGCTACCGATTCCAAAACGTAAAAGCAGGCACTTACAAACTGTATGGTCTGCGAGATAACAACTCCAACTATTTCCGTGATCTTCCAAATGAAGAACTTGCTTTTTCTGATTTGTTGGTTACTGTTACAGACAGCACTAGGGTAGAAGCAACTTTGCAATTTTTTCAACCCGTGCCTCAAGCTGGCTTTGTAAGACAAGCTGTACGCGATAAGCCACAAAGCTTTGTGATAGAAACATCAACTGATCAAAGCCTCTTTGGTTTTGAGTTTATGCCAAATATTCAGCCTACTCATACATCTAAATACGTAGATTCTGTGCGCTATTGGTTTACAAATGAGCTGCCAGATTCTATGTTGGTTTCATTTAATGATGTGGTCAGTGATACTGTTGTGTTCAGAATTCTCGATAAGGAATTAACAGATACGCTGTTTAAACTCAAAGTAAAAAACACTGAGCCTTTTAGTTTTCATAACGATGTGAAATTGAGTGCAAAACGACCGTTCTCAAACAATGGCGAAGCAATCGTTCTATTAGAAGACAGCTTGTTTGTGGCGGGAGGCGTTGAGCTTATACAAGACTCTTTGCTCGCGCAAGAATATATCATCAATTACCCTTGGGCGCATGGTAAAGAATATATTATGCAAATTGATGACTCAACCTTCGTAGACATCTATGGTTTGCCTTCTGATTCTTTAGGTGTCAACTTCACCGTGCCCGATGTAGAGAGCCTGAGTGCACTACAAGTAAAACTGAACTCAGAAGAGTTCTCTAATTCGCCCATCATTTTTCAACTGCGCAAAGGAAAAGAAACTTACCTTGAAAGAGTAGTGCAATCTATTGAAAATCAAATAGATATAAATGATTTGCCACCTGGAAAATATACCACTCGCATTATTATTGATGAAAATGGGAACGGGAAGTGGGATACCGGTTCTTTCACAAATAAACGCCAACCTGAACTTGTGCTAAATTATGAAACGCCTATAGAATTACGTTCAAATTGGGATTTAGAAGTAGAAATCAATCTCGACGAGTAATTACTTGAACCAGCTTGCATATTTTACGTAGTTTTTTGCAGTACGGTCTATGAAAAATTGCGTCGTATCTGCATCAACAACCTTAATTTTTTTTGCTGGTACGCCAGCCCAAAGCTCGTTTTCACCAATTACGCTATTTTCGAGCACAACAGCACCTGCGGCTACAATTGAGCCAGAATGAACTATGGCGCCGTCCATAATTACAGACCCCATTCCAATGAGAACATTGTCATGAATTGTGCAGCCATGTACCACAGCGTTATGGCCGATTGACACGTTGTTGCCTACAAGGGTTTTAGATTTTTTGTATGTACAATGAATCACAACACCATCTTGCACATTTACTCTATTGCCAAAGCGCACCGCATTTACTCGGGTAACGGAGTTAAACCAAAATGAGCATTGATCTCCACAAATGAAATCGCCAACTATAGTGGCATTTTCTGCTACGAAACAATCTTTGCCTAACTGTGGAGATTTACCCCGAACTTCTTGAATAACAGGAGGCATTAGTTAATGATTAGTGATTGCAGAATGCGAGAAGCATTATCGTTGTAAACAGATTTTTTATCGCCCTTAATTACAATTTGATAGAATTGGTTGCCATGGTAAATGTATTGAATACGGTAGTAGTTGTCAATGGCATCACGAAGTAAATATTCTGCAAAGTTTGGACGTTCTACTGGCATAACATTCCGTTCTACAATTACGCCTCTCACCTCCTCAACGGCGGTATTAATAGCTGAGTTAAACAGCTTGAAGTTATCAACCGTCTCTTTTTTACTGCTCACAATCATGTAGGTGTTCTGATCAATCGTTTTGCTTGAAATGAAGGCCTTTACGGTTTCGCCACCTTCTGTTTCTGCACTTTCTTCTGAAAACTTAAGTGGAAATACCATTCTTGCTCGCTCTATTTGAATCGAGGTCCATTGGGTTGTTGCAGGTGACTGCACGTTTGGCGTGCCTGGTTGGTCTGGAATATTTACCAATATTTGTTCAGGAACTTGACTCACGCTAAAGCTTTGTAGAAAATAATCAGCTAAAAGGGTATAAATTTCTGGTGTTTTCCCTTTCACACTCAGCACAAAATTGTTCCGAATACCCTCAAATAAAACGTGCCGAGAAACTTGATTTTCTGCATACATGAGCTCTACTTCTTTTCCAATTACAAACTTGTTTGAAAACCGCTTTTCGGCCACAATTTGACCGCCATTCGAAATGATGATCTTTTCAATCTGTTGGTCTGTCTTAGCCCATTTCTCAACAATGTCAATATGATAAACTAAATCGCCGTATGATGCTTGAAACGCTGCAATTGAGTTGGTTTCAATTGTTTTAAGACGCAAAGGTGCGCGGTATGAGACGTCATGAGCTTCAATTTCATAATCTCCCCATTCGGTTAAATTTAAAATCCCGACAGGTAAATCTAGTTTCACAGTTTGCGTTGGCGAAGATGGCGCCGCAATTTGTGTGTTAGTTGCATTGCCATTATTTGGGGTGCCAGTTGCTGTACCTGGGGTTGAGTTAGGCGGATTGTTTTGTTGCGCCCAAGCCGCCCGCATCATTTTTTGTTGCTGAATCTTCTCAGCGAAACTGGCATACTCTTTCTCATTTATTGGAGAAACCTTGTAACCGCGATCTTTGAAGAGCTGCACAATACCTTCACTGCCAGTTAAATAAATAGCATCAATCGCGAGAAAAGATGGTTGTAAGCGCATCTTTTCAATTAAATCACCAACAATCAAATAGTTTTTTTCATTTGCCAGTTTGGCTGTTACATCTGGTGAAAGATCTAGCCGTTCTCTAAGTGCCTTAAATTCACTCAAATTGGCTGTTAAGTAATGTTCTTTCAACAACAGCAAATCTGCACGGCTTGCTTTACTACTACTTCTATTGTTACCCTGTACACTAGAAATGCTGTAGTCATCCTTTAAAGCAATGATTGGCTTTTGCTCTTCTGCGGCAATGTTTTTCAGATAAGCCGAGGGTATTTCACCGTAATGTTTTTCTGAGCTAGAAAATACTGATTGAGCGCTGGTATGATTTTGAGTTGAATTGAAGGTGATAAATAAATCAGTCTTAGATAAATTTTTCCAAACCTTCTTATCAAATTGAAAATAAGTAGAATCTTGAAGAGGCATTGTGCCAAACAAGTAAGATTTTCCTTGAAGTTCGCCTCCACTGATCTGCCAGAGCCAAGATCTCTCCAACTCATCCTGACCATGAACGACGCATGTTAGCAGCATTAAAAATGCAACCCAAAAGCCTCTACGCATGTACAAAGTGTTTACAATCACAAATCTAACCATGAAAATTTTGTTCCAATTTTTAAATAAATGAAACTAAATGGTGCTATAAAACGTATTATAAGTGTACAATATTTAAAAGAAAGGAGAGAAAGAGAATGAGAAATTTAAAAATCACACAACAAATAACCAATCGAAATGGAAAGTCGATTGAGGCATATTTGCGTGATGTTGCTCGTGAGGACATGATTACTGCTGATGAAGAGGTAGAATTGGCGATTAGAGTGAGAGAAGGCGATAAGGCGGCTGCAGATAAACTTGTAAAAGCAAACTTACGTTTCGTAATTAGTGTTGCGAAACAATATCAAAACCATGGTTTAGAACTTGAAGATTTAATCAACGAGGGAAACATGGGGTTAATTGAAGCGGCTAACCGTTTTGATGAATCAAGAGGGTTTAAGTTTATATCGTATGCTGTTTGGTGGATTCGCCAATCTATCTTACAAGCTATTGTAGAACAAGCTCGATTGGTTCGTTTGCCACTCAACAAAATTGGTAGTAACAACCGTATCAACGAAGCTTATCATTCTTTCATGCAACAATTTGAAAGAGAACCTAGCGTAGAGGAATTGGCAGACCTTGTTGATCTATCTCCCAAAGAAGTACGTAATATTTTGCGCATTAGTGGTAAACACGTATCTGTAGACGCGCCAATGACTAGTGAGTCAGGGAGTGATGCCATGACCATGCTAGATACTTTAGCTTATGACGGTTCTGGCGAAGAACCTGAAGGAGATTTAATGAATGAATCTTTGAAAGAAGAGGTCAAAAATGGCTTAGCTACTTTATCTAAAAAAGAAGTAGATGTTATTTGTGCTTATTATGGTTTAAATGGTCAACAGCCAATGACTTTAGAGGAGATTGGATATCTTTGTGATTTGACAAGAGAACGTGTACGTCAAATCAAAGAAAGAGCCATTCGAAGATTAAGAAAATCAACCAATAGAAATAATTTAAGATCTTATTTGGGTTAGATCAAATCATATATTCAAAAGTTAAAAAAGCCATCTCGATTACGAAATGGCTTTTTTATTTTTTAGAGTACCTTGTAGCTAAAGATACAAGACAAGAGATTTAATGGTTCACATCAAAATGTTTAAAAAATCGACTTTCCTCTTGCTTAGGTCCTTTGACTTTTTTAATAGCTTGTACCTCCAAATGCCAAGGCTCATTCTCTAAGCCTCTCCCACTATTGGTCAAGTCTTCTACCTTCTCAAACCCAAAATCAACTAAGATATCCTTCATTAATTCAAAGTAATAACCAAATTTGTGTACATCGAATTCATCTTGTTGCCAACCAAATAAACTTCCCATTCCCCAAAAACGAGCATTACTACCCGATTCTTTAGTATAAAAAGAAGCATGATTTCCTTCTAAAACTTGTTGGAGGTGCCATAATAAATTTGGACAAATGATATAAAGCACTCCTCCTTTTTTCAAGACACGATTCCACTCTTCGAGGACCTTTAAAAATTCTTTTAAGGTAAAATGTTCTACAACATGTCTAGAGTAAATTTCATCTACAGAAGCATCCTCAAAAGGCAATTGATCTGCCGCACAGACATAATCTACATTTGGCAAATTTCGAATATCGCAAGTCAAGTATCCTTCTCTTGGCTTTTTTCCACAGCCTATTTCTAATTTCATGCTTTTTATTTTTACAGGTACAAACTATTCAACTACAATCAATTGACCGCCCCATTTATTAGCTCCAATTAACTGTAAAAAATAAACTCCTCCTGCCAAATTTGATACATCTAAAGATGTTTTAGTTTCTGTGATTATTCCTTTCTGTAAACAAACTCCAGAAATGGTCATTAATTGATATTCTAAATCCATGTTCTCCACCTTTGTTTGTATCAAAACTCTTTCGTTAGCAGGGTTAGGAGATAGACTAAAATCAATCGTTTCTTGAATAGGAGTTGTAGAAATAGTTGTCAAAATAGAGTCTGGACTCAGGGTCAATCGCAACGTTTCATTGCTAACCACTTGACCAGCTTTCATCCCTCCTACTAGATATTTTACAGTATCACTTACATTTCCAATACCCCGCAAATCCATTGGTAAATCATAACCATACTCTACATCAAAACTATGATCAGACCGATCATAATACAAACTTCTACCATTAGGGGCTACGCCACCAGAACCATTATAAGCAACTCCATTATAATTATAAGTTACATTAGAACCTCCTAACCAAAACACCTTCCCCAAAGCTGTTGTAGCTGCCATTCTATAACCATTCATACTCATCCAAGTGAAACTAGACCAATTGATTTGGGAAGGATTCGCAGGATTAATAATACCTCTTCGGAAATAGATTTGGATGTTAAAATTCCCTGCCATTGAAGCGCCTCCAAAATAATAAATCGTATCTCCAACAATAGCCCCAGAAGCACCAAAAGAACGGAAGGTATTATTATTTCCAACCCCTGTCCCAGTTTGCCAATTGTCTGAGCTAGGATTATAAATTTGTACAGAAGATACATTTCCTGTATTACTCCACCCCGTAATCACATAAATCAGACTATCTCTCCAAACGGCTTGAACTTGGTCATCTATCGCTACTGGAATATTTGCTCCATCCGCCAAGTAAGTATTACTATTTACATCATAAATATGTACTTTATTAGAAGAAGCTTCTCCTCCATTTGCATACACATGATAACCACCTATAATGTAGATTTTATCTTTCACCCGATTGGCTCCTGCGGCAATTTTCCCAAGCGTATCTGGTAATGCTGCTATCGTATCCCAAACATTAGTCATGGTATTATAACGATAAGAACGCAGATGAATGCCAGAATACAACTTCGTAGAATCTAGTCCTCCAAAAGTATAAATATAAGGCACGCCATTGACAAAACCTTCTGCTACTGCATTGTTAGTAATTCGTTCAGGCGCTGTTGATAGAGGTGTTATTTGCCAAGCTTGAGCATAGCTACCTGTTATAACAGCAATAAAAAGCAAGGTGGTATAAAGTAATTTCATCGTTTGATTTTCTTAACAAGATACATAATATTAATTTTTTAGACTCCTAAATCTTTGTTTTTTAGCTTAAACTAAGTAAGCTCCTCTTATTTCGTACAAACTTACTTTCTCCAAGGATTTAAAACATTTCGGAATAAAATGTATCTTAGAAGCTTTAATACTTACCTAACTACTTTTCAGAAACCGATTAAACAATACTGATGGAACCATTTTTCACAAATGACGCTGTTGTTTTTGGCTTATTAATGCTGCTCTTGGCAGGAATATTCCATACCTCTAGTTCAGATACACCTGGTTGGAAAAAATTCTATACCATTGTCCCTTCTTTGTTACTTTGCTATTTCTTGCCTGCTTTACTAAACTATCCTTTTGGGCTTATTGCACCTGAATTTTTCAAGGGAGATGCCTTAATGGCATTTTTGAGTGAACGGGGCATTGACTTAAGTGGAGTCAATCTACAAGCACTATCTTTTGAAGGAATTAAAGACTTCTTGGATAAAGCAGGCGTCGAATCTAGTGAATACAAACCCTTTATTCAGAAATCAAAACTATACTTTGTTGCTTCCCGATATCTCCTGCCTGCCAGTTTAATTCTACTTTGCTTAAGTATTGATTTTAAAGGCATCAAGAAATTAGGTCCCAAAGCACTCATCATGTTCTTTGCGGCTTCTACAGGCATCATTTTAGGAGGTCCCATTGCCCTTTTAGTCACCTCTTATGTCTTTCCTGATTTAGTTAACGTGACTCCCGACCAATTATGGCGTGGTTTATCTACGATTGCAGGAAGTTGGATTGGAGGCGGTGCCAATCAAGCAGCCATGAAAGAAATTTTTGAAGTTAGTGATAATTTATTTGCAACGATGATTATTGTCGATGTTGTAGTGGCTAATATTTGGATGGGTTTCTTGTTGTATGGAGCTAATATTTCTGATAAAATTGATGCCAAGTTAAATGCTGATGCATCTGCAATTGAAGAATTAAAACAAAGTGTGAGCGACTATCGTTCTAGTGTAGAGCAAATGCCTACAACAACTTCCAATTTCATCTTAGCGGGATTGGCGTTTGGTGGAGTTGGCTTGGCACACTGGGGAGCAGATGTCATCGTTCCCTTCATGGGGCAATATAGTACTACTTTGGAAAATCTTCGTCTTAATTCCTTAATGAATGGCTTCTTTTGGTTGATTGTTATTTCAACAACTGTTGGCTTGGTACTTTCCTTTACCAAAGCAAGAAAACTAGAAGGTGCTGGAGCTTCTAGAATTGGCTCTGTGTTTATTTATATTTTGGTGGCAACCATTGGAATGAAAATGAACTTAGGTGAAGTTTGGGCAAATATTGGCTTGTTTGCGATTGGAATTACCTGGATGTTAGTACATGTTACTATTTTATTAATAACTGCCAAATTAATCAAAGCGCCTTTCTTCTTTGTTGCTGTAGGAAGTCAAGCAAATATTGGTGGAGCTGCTTCGGCTCCGATTGTTGCTTCTGCTTTTAGCCCTGCCTTGGCACCTGTTGGTGTTTTGATGGCTGTTTTGGGCTACGCTCTTGGAACTTATGGTGCAATCATTTGTGCTATTTTGATGCAGGCTTGTACCTAACTTGATTCGTTAAGTAATCTCCACGCTTCTTGAGGGGATACTTACAATATAGTTTGTCTTTACATCCCTTGAAATGGATGTAAAGACAAACATCATCTAAAAACTAAATTCTACCTGCTCTTCTACTTCTCCAACACCATTGACTATATCATCAATAAATGCATCAATTTGTACTTTTGTTACATTCGGCATACAAATAATATGCGTTACATCTTCTTCTGTAGCTAATTGCCATTTCGATTTAATGTAATTTGAGGTCTTCGAAAAAACAACTGTAATTGCCCCAGGATTGGTCCATGCATCCACACCTACTTCATTCAGTCTATTTTTGCAATATTGAGCCATTTCCAAACTGTGCTCGTATCTTCTTTTTAATCCCTCAAGTCCTAATTTTTTAACCGCATACCATAGAAAAAGTGGGCTATGCCCATTTCTAGATCCCGTTATTGTTGTATCTAACGAACCGATATACGAAATACCTTTAGAAATTTTATCTCTATAAGATCGCTTGGTAACCAACACTCCTGAAGGCATAGGCGAGCCTATAAATTTATGCCCACTAATTGAGATGCTATCTGCACCATCTACAAAATCAAATGGCACATAAGGTTTTACAAATGAGCCATAAATACCTGATAAGGCTGCATCACAATGGATGTAATGATTTTGAATCGCCAACTTTTTTAAGATCGTTTTGATTTTAGAAACATCATCTTTTGCCTCTTTCATTGTTGTTCCAAATGTAGTTAATACAATGGCAGGTTTGTGCCGATTGAGTCGAACGGTATTTTCAAAATCTTCATAGTCAATCTCACCATTTTCATTTGATCGAATCACAATGCTAGGTATATTCAGCAAATGAATATTCTTTCGAACACTATAATGGGTAGACTCTGAATAATAAACCATCGCTTTAGGATACATTTCTCTAGCCAAATAAAGTCCATATAAGTTACTTTCAGAACCTCCGTTGGTAACATATCCCCAATAATCTGTTGGCTTAGCTCTAAATAATTTTGCAAAAAATGTGACAATTTCTCGTTCCATTTCATGCGTCTGAACTTTATAAGTACTATCCTCAAAAGGATCTCCTAGGTTGTTAATTGGAAAACTCAAGAAATCATATAGTTCAGAATAATCAAAGTCTTTAGAAACAGGATAACCTAGAAAGGAATTTCGAGCTTCTTCTACCTTTTTTTTTAATTGATCTAATCTATTCTTATCACGAGTTGATATACGACTATTCATGGCTTCATTTTTTAACATGAAATAACATTTTATTTCTGTAAAAATATGACATACCTTCTTTTTTTCCTTACAATTATATTCATACAGAAAATAATCCTTTAAAAAGAAATAAATTTCCTATATTTTACTGATTCAGTTGCTCTACTTAAATCTAAAACGAAAAAAATACTGTCATGGATGAAACCGATAAAAAAATACTTAGGTTATTACAAAAAAATGCCAAGCAAAATACAAAACAAATAGCTAGTCAAATAAAATTAACTATTTCTCCAACCTTTGAGAGGATAAAAAAACTAGAACAACAAGGAATTATCAAGGCTTATGTTGCCATTTTAGATAAAACAAAAATTGGAAAATCATTGATGGCATATTGCCAAATATCTTTGTTCAAACACTCTAAGGAATTGATTCTCAATTTCAAATCTGAAGTAGCAAAATTACCTGAAATTATACGTTGTCATCATGTATCAGGCAATTACGATTTTTTGTTAGAAGTAGCTGTAAATGACATGAATGCCTATCAACAGTTTGTAGTTGAGAAATTATCAATTGTTGATGGAATTTCTAATATACAAAGTTCTTTTGTGATGGAGGAAATAAAGGAGGACACCGCCTATCCATTATAAAAACGAATTGGACAATAGAGCATCAAGCTATTATTGTCCAATTTGTTTTAATAATCATTTGGTAATTCTAATGAACTATTGATAATTTTAAGCTGGTGGTAATTCTGGGTTCTTGCAAACCTCATCTCCTTTTTTACCACAAACAGTACAATCTCCAATTTTTGTTTTTAACAAAGGGTTATTCTGTGCACAAGTTCCTCTAAAATCTTTTCCAACAACAATTTGGCGGATGTTAATTAACAAAAAAGAGGCAAAGAAAATGCCGAAAACTAAACCGAAAACGGTTAAAAAATGTGCCATAAGTACTACGTTTTAATATTTTTAAAATTCGTCTAATTTTCTATTGTTAGAACGAAAAATTGATATCTGCTTTCTATTTCCACAAAGATACAAATTGTCTACTGATTAATAAACAAATCCGCCCTTTAAAAGTTTAATTTACAGACTTATTACAAGCCCAAAGGGTTGGTATATCTTTTGGTATCTTACCTGCTTAGAATACATTACATAACCTCTAAATAATACGATCCAACCGTAGTATGCTCTTAGTTCTCACTTAACTTTCATTGATTAGTTTATCAACATTAAAAGTGTTAGCCGTAATAAGCCGTCAGATAAGCTTCTTATAAAACTCAATAAGCATTTTCTATGTTTAAACAATATCTAAATTCTTATCTATGTAATCATCAATAGTTGAAAACAAAACAAATTTTAATACGTTTCTACACAAAACATAGCTTTTTTCTACTAAATTGTTAAAAAAACCAAAAAAATCTCCGAAAAATTATCCATAAGATTGAGTTATAATACTAACTTTGAAGCATATATCCTCTAAAAGAATACACATTGTTACTCATTCTACATTTAAAAGGTTCTTGTCCTAGTTTTTGATTGCCTTTTAGATTAATACCGAACTATGAAGACTCCATCAAACGCACTATTCAAGTTGATACGCAAAATGACGCCCAGTGAAAAACGTTATTTTAAACGTTTTGGTTTATTGCAACAAAAAAAAGATTCTAACAAATACATCTTATTATTTGATGCTATCAATGAACAGAATGAATACAATGAACAAGCCTTACTCAAACAGTTTAAAGGATATGATTTTATCAATAACTTTTCAGAGATAAAAAAATACCTTTTTAATCAAATCCAAAAAGCGCTTCGCAACTACCACTCTCAAAGTTCTATAGATATTATTTTGTACAATTACTTAAGTGACATTAGTGTTCTTTACGGCAAAGAACTTTATGTCGAGTGTAGTAGAATTATAAAAAAAGCAAAAAAAATAGCCACAAAACATGAGAAATTTAGTCTCTTGTTGTTGCTCAACGAATGGAAACGCAATGTCCTGCGGATTAGTCATCATGTAGATGGAATTCAAAACTACTTGGACAACGAAGTAACAAAAGATCAAGAATATATTTCTTGTGTTGAGAATGAGTCTGTTTACTTTAATAAAAGTTTGGAATTTACTTTGCACTTACGCAAAAAGGGTCCTGATCATGAAATCACCTCAGACATTACCTTACCTACTGAAGGACCTAAGACCTTTAGAGCAAAACGTTACTTCTTTTTGCAGAAAAGTATGGAAGGGTATATGGAATTTGATGGTGAAAAAATCTTTGAAGCTAGTAGTGGTGATGTAAAGATCTTTGAAGAAAACCCTCATTTTATAAATGCTATTCCTAAACAATACATCATCTCTCTGACTAATTTATTAGACTCTTGTGCCAATAAAATTAAGTACAACGATGTATTTGATGAATATATGGCAAAAGTCATTAAGGTCTTAGATTCTTATTCTTTTGATGCTGAGTTTATTGCAAAAGAGCGCTTGTTGGTTTATGTTATCAAATGCAAAGTATACAGTTTGCGTGGTAACCTTCAAAACTTAAAGCTGGTTCGCCAAGAACTAAAAGAGCAATATGATGCAATTAGCAAAAAAGGCTATAAAACACAAGATTTAGATATTTATGTCCATGATAATTTAATGCGCTCAGCATTGATTACGGAAGACTTTTCTTCTGCTTTAGAGTCTTACAATGATATCTTACAACTCAACTTAGGCAATTATCGAGAAGACTTGCAAATGGAGACACGTCTCTTAGGTTTAATTCCTCATTTTGAATTGAATAATTGGTTATTGTTAGAAAGTATGGTTCGTTCTGCTTTGCGTTTGTTACAACGCAAACACAGTCATTTCAAGCTAGGTAAGTTGTTCTTAGAAGCCATAAAAAAATGTGTTGTCGTTAAGCAACAGCCCAATCATCAAGAAAATGACATTATACTGTTGCTACAACAACTAAAACTTGATGCACTCTCTATCACAAGTAAACGAAGACTTGCAGATTACATTTTATTTATTGGATGGATTGATAGCAAACTAACTAAAAAATCGATTGCTCAATGTATTTTTGACGCTACAAAGGCTGGGTATAAAGTTTAAATAATCTGTTCTATACAAAACATTATTAGAGTTTAACATAAAACGGAGTTCATCCAATTGTCTCTTCGTATGTTATTTGAGTTTTTTTATAAAATCTACTAAAAAAGCCTATTCTATAACTTGAAGAGGCTTTTTCATTAAAAATGATGGTCTCTACAAACTACAAAATAGACTTAATTTTTACGGAAATATTCCAATATTACCCCAGCGCACCAACAATACCTCCCATAAGTGAAATAGCTGTTACCCAATACAATAGAGTAACCAAAATCCATTTCATCCCTTTGCCATCTAATAATGCTGTAATTATTAAAACAGAGATCACACCATAAAACAAAGAATTGTTAGCACCATGAAAAACACCATGAAGGAAAGGATTATTGTTAACCTCTCCAGCAGATTCTCTAAGAGATCTTATGAAGTTGTGCAAACCGATTACCTGTTTGTATAAACCATAAGCAATAACAAAATTCAAGACATAAGATATAAGTAGAAAAATAGGTAATGATATCTTATTTTCTTTTGTCGTCTGCGTCACATCTTTAAAGATAAGATGATGCCATACATAACTTAAAATTACTGCTGCTAAAGCAGCTACTGCTATTGAAATCCATTTCATTTCCATAATTGAGTTTTTGCATTAAAAAAAATACAATATAGCACAATCATTAAGTATTCACGGTTAAAGATACGTTAAGACATTAGCAACCATCCATACCACCAGCTACAAATTTAAACTTTTGCTCGATGGGCATTCCTTCTGCGTCTTTTGCAGGTTTCCATTGTGGCATTGTTTTGATGGCTTTTAGTAATAACTGATCTACTTTTGGTTTACCCGTTTTTTCTAGTATTTGGACGGCTTCAACCTGTCCTTTTTTATTGATAACAAACTCAATCGTTCCTCGTTTTAATGTTCTCAAATCTGTATCTGAAATAGGGTCTACTGCATTTTTTTTAAGGTATTCATCTAAGGCATCCCATCCATTAGGATAGGTCGCTTCTGTATCTGGAACGACTGCTATAAAGAAATTTAGATTGTTTATTTCTACCTCTCTAGTAGCAGAATTTTCTTGTTCATATTTTACATTAATAGATACTTTTGTGTTAAGATCAGCGCTTTTCAAAAGCGTCCTTTGAGACTTCGTCAAAGTCGCGTTATTCCCTTTTTCTTTTTTTATTTTTCCATTAGAGACTACAGCGATTTCTGTTGAAATATAATTAGAAACCCAAGAACTAGGATATTCTTTCATAAGGTCTGACATTGATTGGACTACACTTAACTTTGCCCTAGATTTGGGCTGTGCAGGTATATGAAAAGGATATACTTGACATCTAAAATATTCTCGGAGCAATTTTGTAGAGGGTTCCCCAAAAGATTTTTCAAGGTTAACATTAAAAAATGTTTCTGTAAAATTTTGCGAAAAACTGAGGCTAGAGAAACATAGAATGAGGCTAAAAATAAGACTGTACACTTTCATGTTATTTTTTTTATTGGTTCTAATACTAATACTTCGTGGGATTTTTAGTTTTTTTACCAAAAAACATAAAAAATATTTTATATTAGTTTGATTATCAACAATTTACCACTTAAAAACATTTAAATATATATTATTGATAATCAAACTAATATAATTTCTCCACGAAGTAATGAATACATTGAAATTGTTTAACTAATCCAAATATAAACTGGAATACTTAGAAGAGCTGTTAGTCAGTAGTTATTAAGTTGTTATTGACTTGTTAATCGTCCTCCTCTCCTAGTAAAAAATAACTATTTTTAGGCTAATTTAGTACTTATGAACAGAACTTATTCCTTTATCGCTTTTTCTTCTATCGCTTTATTGATTTTATTAATCATACAAGTAAATTGGATTTTTCAAACGGCAAAAGTCAAGGAAGAGTTATTCAATGACAAAGCCAATATTGTGCTCTCTAAAACAACAGCAGCACTATATGCTGATGAAGAAACTTGTCTAAAAATAGAAGAATATGCGGCACATAGTGCCTCTAATATTGTTACTAGACTAGGGGAAGTTGAGGCAAAGAAAATTGATTCTCTTTTTTCTCATTATATGGCTTTTTATAACTTCAACATTGACTATTCTTTTGTCATATCCAAACCTATAGACCTAATTAACAGCAACATAACAAACTACTTCAACCATACTTACAATAAAGACTTAGCTCAAGTTACTTCAAAAAATCAATTAGAATTAAAGTTAATTTTTCCAGACAAAAAACAATTTATTCTTGCTGAAATGGGTCCTTTATTTATAACTTCTGTTTTATTGATTCTATTGGTATTAATCCTCTTTTGGCGAACAACTTTATCCTTACTTAAAGAGAAAAAAATATCAGAACACACTACCGATTTTCTAAACAATATGACGCATGAATTTAAAACTCCCTTAACGAATATTGCTTTAGCAAGTAAGATGCTAGGAAAAGATGCTAATTTTGAAAAAAAAGAAAAAATTAAACATTATACGGAAATTATCTTAGAGGAAAATCAAAAGTTAAGCCTTCAAGTAGAACAAATGTTAGGTATGACGGCTTTGGAACGAGGAGAAATCCCTTTGCAAAAAGTAATCGTCGATTTTCACCAGTTAACGACAATCGCCTTAAAACCTATTCGCTTGCAAATCGAAGATAAAAAAGGACGTTTAGACCTTCGTTTAGAAGCTAAAAATGCAATGATTTTAGCTGACAAAATACACCTTACCAATGTATTTAATTGCTTAATAAATAATGCCATCAAATATTCTCCCACAACTATAACACTCTCTATTCAAACCAGTAATATTGGTTCCAATTTATGCCTCAAAGTTACGGATAAAGGGATTGGAATTGCTCCTCAATATCAGAAAAAAGTCTTTGATAAATTTTTTAGAGTACCAACAGGTAATTTACATCCAGTAAAGGGCTTCGGGATTGGACTAACCTATCTTAAAAGCATTGTTGAACTACATGATGGAAGTATTGAGTTGCAAAGTAAAATAGGGAAAGGAACCACCTTTATAATTACTTTACCTACTATTAATTCTTAAGCCTATGTTTAAAATATTACTTGCAGAGGATGACCTTAATTTAGGTATCCTTTTAATGGACTATTTAGAGACCGAAAACTTTGCTGTCAAACTCTGTAAAGATGGTGCCAAAGCATTAAAAATGTTCCAAGAACAACACTACGATTTGTGTTTGTTAGATGTGATGATGCCTGAACTAGATGGTTTTGCCTTAGCAAAAGAAATTAGAAAAAAAGATCCTAAAATTCCCATTGTATTTATTACCGCAAAATCCTTGAAGGAAGATAAACTAAAAGGCTATAATTTGGGGGCAGATGATTACATTACCAAACCTTTTGACGAGGAAGAGTTGCTTTGGAAAATTAAAGCACTCATTCGTAGAATTCCTCCAAATATTGCCCAAGATCAACTTCCAACTATTAAGGTAGGAAAATATAACTTTGATCCACATAACCAATCTTTGGTTATCAATGGTAAAACAAAGCGTATGACAGAAAAGGAAAGTAACATCCTACAATACCTCTGTTCTCACAAAAACAACCTAATCAAACGAGAAGATATGTTGGTCGCACTTTGGGGAGAAAATGATTACTTTTTAGGGCGAAGTCTAGATGTTTTTATTACTAAAATTAGAAAATACCTAAAAAGCGACACCAATTTAAATATTGAGAATGTTTTTGGTGTTGGGTTCATTTTTAATGTTCCTTTAGAAGATAAAGGTTAAGAAAGTGTTTCATCAATAAAAAAGGCATTAACTTTGTGGGTGAATTTGTAAGGATCGTTCTTTAACAAACGAAGTTCACGTAAGTAAATCGTGTGGAATTTTTAATTCAAAGGTAACTCTTAACTGATTTTTAGATTTTAGAACCCCTCCCTTCAAGTAAATTGAAGGTTCAAAACAAGCTTTGTTGG
>ENA-ORXM01002390-ORXM01002390.1-marine-metagenome-genome-assembly--contig:-NODE-2390-length-21992-cov-4.007849_pt1 | contig 21992 bp, 25 predicted proteins | sample MGYA00237867_ERZ511480 | MGnify/ENA primary metagenome ERZ511480 (study PRJEB26309, sample SAMN06266103) | marine metagenome | isolation source: Algal blade | place: United Kingdom:Sidmouth, United...
GCGGTATCGGCTGTTGGGGGCGAACACGCCGTGGAAGCGCGTGAGGTTCACGCGCGGCTTCGGCACGAGGGCTGCGAGACGAGCGATGAAGTCCAGCGGCTCGAACACGACGTACCCGTTCACGGCGCAGCGACAGGCTCGTGACCTCCGAGAGCTCTATGCCGGCCGCGACGCTGTCGCCTCTGGCACCCCGACCGCGACCGGCAGGGGTCACGCGCACCCGGAGGGCATAAAGGCGCGGTAACGGCTGTCGGGGGCGAACACACCGTGGAAGCGAGTCAGGTTCACCCGCGGCTTCGGGACGAGCGCGGCGAGGTGGAGATGGACACGCCGAGAGCGTGCGCGAGCGACTGCAGCGTGGTCAGCGAGGGTGAGGTGAGGCCGTTCTCGATCTTCGAGAGCATGCCGGCCGACAGTCCGGTCGCCTCGCCGAGATCGGCAACCGTGATACCGCGCTGCTTCCTGAGCGTCCGCACCTCTCGTCCGATCGCCACCTCGAGGCGCTTCTCGGTCGTATCGCGCACGGCGTGCGGGTTCTGGACAAGCGCCGCGGCCACCTCCCGTCACGCCGATGCACCCTTCGATTCAGCATCCATCGGTGCGATTCTACCCTGCGCCGAGATAGCCTATCGCGGCGAAGGCGATTCCCACCCCGAGCCACTGGCGCAGGCTCATCATCTCGGCAAGGAACACCCGTGCGAGCACGATGGTGACAACACCGAAGAGCGAGGCGGTGACGCTCGCGAACGGCGCGTCGGGCAATCGCCCGGCGTAGAGCACCATGCCGAGCGCGAACACGTCGAGCAAGCCCATCGACACGAGCACCGCGAGCTCCTCGGGCCGCGGTCGACGAAACGCGCCGAACAGCAAAATGAGCGAGGCCAGCACCAGCAACGCCGTCACGCGTGTGGCGAACATCGCGAGCACCGGATCCAGTCGCGCGGTGGCCGCTTGCCCCAGCGTGAACGTGAGCGAGAATCCGACGGCGGCGGCGAGCGACCAGGCGAACGTGGGCACGAGTGCCGGCCCGAGCTCCACGGCGCCATCGCGCGCAGCGGCTGGGGTGGTCGCCGGGGAGCTGGTCGTCGGGGAACGCGAGGCGACCAGTGCGATGCCGCCGATCACGGCGATCACGGCCAACCACTGTCCACCCGATATCGTCATTCCCCCGAGCGCGGCGAAGGCGGTGGTGAGCACCGGATAGGAGGCGCTCAACGGCGCCACCAGACGCACCGGTCCTACGGCGAAGGCGCGATAGAGCGAGTAGCTGGCCAGAACGAAGGCCGCGCCCGCGCCGAGCACTTGCCCCGCCATGGCGGGGACGAGCAGTGACCCGATGTCGATCTCGCGCGTGGCCAACGGCCCGAGCAACGCGACTGACCCCGTGCCAAGTACGATCAGCAGACAGCTCGGAACGTGCGCGCTTCGGCTCACCCGCCGCACACACAGATCGTGCACACCCCAGCACAGCGCGGCCAGCAGTCCGAGCGTCAGCGCGCCCACGGCGCGCTCCGCCCACGTCGCGTCGAACCCCTGCTCGCCAGGAGATGCGTGCTCGCCCGCCCGGGGCAGCGCACATCGACCTCGCGCGCTCGCTTCCCGCCAACCGCACGGTGTCCGTCTTCCATGTCTTGGACATCACTCGGTCACTGGTGAAGAAGCAGTGAAGGCGTCCGACAGGGAACCGGCCGGGCTTCGACGACTTCTCCGGGTCGGACAGCATACCTGTCGACACTGATGATGCGCGTTTGTCCGCGCCGCCCGGCACGTCGTGACCAGGCCCTGATCGTCCGACTGGCGATCGGGCACGCGTACGCCTCGCCCACCAGGGCACACGGCCCTCGCCGGGGCGAGACGAGTGATCGCCGACGTGCCGTCCAGGGGCCGAGCGCGAGCCGCGGAGTCGCGCTGCCCCGGCGCCCGCGCCGCCGCTCAGAGGTCCTCCGCTCGCGGCACGGAGTAGTGCTTGAAGTACACGTCGTCGCCGCTCGGGAAGTCGTTGTCGAGCAGCACGACATGAACCTCCGAGTCGACGCCGTCCGTGCGCACGCCCCGGCGTACCGTGATGCCCTCGACTTCCTCGCCGTCGCCGGTGTCGACCTGGATACCGACGCGCCCTCGGTGCGCCCCGTTCAGCACGCTGTAGCAGTGGATGTCGTAGGTGTGATCGGAGGTCAGCAAGAGATGGCCGTTGGGCGTGAAGCAGCCCCCCTGGATCCGCTTGAGACCCTGCCCGAGCCCGAGCGTCGCGACGTGGCGGAAGTCGTCGTCGGGATCGTAGGCGAATACCTCGCCGATCGCGGGCTGATCGGCGTCTCCGAAGCGTGAGCTGTAGAGCCAGCCGTTCCACGGGTTGATCGCGCACCAGGGCAGCGACCCGCCTTGCGGTGAGGGCACGCTGCCACGGTGATCCTTCAGCGTCGCACGTCCGTGCCGGGAGAAGGCGGTGTCTACCCACAGGATGCCGGGTGGGCGCTCCATCGCCGCGTAGATGCGTCCGTCATGATGATCGATGTCGCCGATGTGCTCGTGGCCGGTGAAGTCGACACCGAAGAAGCCACGCTCGCGCAGACCGCTCGACAGTCGATGGATGCCACGCCGCGGGGCTCCGACGATCGGGTTTCGGTTGCTCGAGAAGAACCAGTGTCGAGTGTCGTGGGTGACGCCCTGGCACTCCTCGGTCCAGCCGCGGTTCGACACCTCCTGCTCGCTCGTCTTCCGCCAGCGCTCAGGCTGCGGATCACGCGTGGCGCGCATCAGGGCGCTCAGGCTCCGCGGCGCGGCGTGCAGCCCGCCCGGAATCGCCACCCGCGAGGCGGCTCGCCGATGCGCCGCAACGCGGCCTTGAGAGATTGCATGCGATCTCCTCCATCGGGCATCGGTGATCTCCTCGCCCGCTCGCCCCGTCAACCGTCGCTCCGTTTCCGCGACGCAGTGAACTCGCGCTCAGGAAGCGCGGATCCGTATCGAGCCGAATACCTCGTCAGCGAGCGCGCAGCGGCTGGCCGAATCACACGAGACACGCAGCACCAGCGATCGTCCACCGTCGAGCTCCATCTTCAGGACCCGCGCCCACGCGTACGACTCGTCGTCGGGCACGAAGGTCACCTCCTCGGCCATGCGCCCGGCCAGCGGGCGACGCGCGGCGGTGTACCCCGCCGAGTCGGCATGGTCGTCGAGCGATTCGCCGAACTCGCCCAGGTCATGCGTGATGCGGTAGCCCTCCCCCGTGTGCACACCCGCCTCGGAGTCCACCGCCTGCCCGGCCGCGACCACCGCATCCGGCGGCACCGCGAACGCGACGCCCTCGCCGAGCGTCACCGTGCGCCAGCCGTTCGGCACGCCTTGCTCACTCGACGCACCGCAGCCGCCCACGAGCACTCCCCCGAGCAGGAAACACGCGGAAATTCTAGCCACGCTCCGGCGTCTTCCGTTCCGCCGTGCGCACCGTCGATTCCGCGGACGATGCCTCGATCCGCCCACTGTCGAGCCGTGCCTTCAGGACGATCGCTGCCGCCCCCGGAGAGCGATGGGTCTGCAGCGACAACGTGCCGTCCTCGTCCACGGTGCCGGCGTACAGCACCCGACCCGAATCCGGGCGATGCAGGGTCAGCGCGTGCGCACCTCGCTGCGGCGTCGCAAAGGCGATGGCCGACAGCGAGAACGTCTTGTCGAACTCGTTGCGCCGGAACAGCGCACCGGCTACCGCATTCGCATCGAGCGCGCCCGGTCCGTGCGCGAGCGCCTCCTTGTTCCAGAGCCAGACGAAGACGTTAGGCTCGCAGTGAATCAGCTGCGCCGCGTCGGTGACCAGCGACACATCGAGCGGCCGCCCGGCGAGCGCCCGCAGGGCGAGAGCCGCGGTGTCCCGGTCGGCACTCTCGAAACGGATCGTGCGTGACTCGGCGCGCCCCAGCTCCAGCAGATCGGAGGCACGGGGAATCTCGGCGGTCCGCGAGGACAGCCGATGGCGGTAGGCGAGCAGCGTCGCGGCGAAAGCCGCTTTCGCCTTCGACGCGCGTGTGACCTGCTCGGCGAGCCTCTCGACGAGCCCGAGTCGCTCGGGCGATCCGATGCGCCCCAACCCGAGCGCGACGAACAGCGGCGCGATCTCCGCCGTGCGCGCCCGACGCAGCGCTGCGATGGCGCGCATGCGCCCGACGCCTTCGACACTGCCGCCCTCGCGTGCAAGCCGTGCGAGCGTGGAACGATCGAGCGGTATCTCGCGGATCGACGTGGACATGATGATTCTCCTCAGCAGCCGCTCTTGGCGAAGCAGTGATCGCGCATGTCCGATCCCTGTGCGCTCGACAGCGCTCCGCCGTTCGGAAAAGTACCGAACATGAGATTGTTGGCGCTCGAGCTGTGGCTCAGGCCCAGGTAGTGACCGGCCTCGTGAGCGAGCACGAAACCGGTGGTGTTGACCGACCCTTCGATCGCGACCACCGAACCGTCCATGCCCTTGGCATCCTTGTCGCACGGACCGTCGACCCGGGAGTACCCGATCGTGCTGGTGGCATAGGTCAGCACGAAAAAGATGTCCAGCGCCGAGTTGTCGACGGTCCAGTCGTTGGTGAGCTCGACCGCCTCGTCGTTGTCGTCGATGTTCTCCGCGCCGTTCGCGTCGGCGGTCGAGATGGCGTAGTGCTCGATCCGTCCGACACCGAGGTTGATCGGTGCGTAGAGATCCCGGATCGCCTGCAGCGCGGCGTCGATCTCGGCGAGGTCACTCTCGGTGAACTGATCGCTGCCGACCCGGATGAAGTTCATGTGCACGTGCCGCCCCTGCAGGCGCTGAACCTGACGCAGCAGCGAGAGCCGCCCCTGCGCGCCGCGCAGGAAGCCGAGAAAGTCGCGCGTGACGCTGATGCGACCGGTGATGCCGATGCACGATGCGGTGTCGCGTAACGAAGCCATGTCCCTCTCCTATTGCAGCGAGACGAGAATCGGCACCGAGCCGCACCCTTCGTGCAACGGTGCGAGCGCCTTGCCGATGACCGCACCGAACGCACCCATCGGATCGTTCGCCCGCATCGCGTGACCTGGCTCGTCCGCGGTCGTCAGCAGGTCGCCGACACCGATCGGCGCCTGGCGTGCATCGGCCTTGACCTGGACCTTGCCGGCGAGCGCCACCGGGCGTCTGCCACTCGTGTGCGGTTGCCGATCGAGAACGATGCCGGGGCGGTAGGGTCCGTGACCGGAGACCACGCCGGCCACGCGCCGGTCGTAGGCACCGCCGAGCGACGGAGCCGCCCGCCCTCGTCGATGACGAGCACCGAACCGGCCTCGATTCCCTCACCCGCGACGTCGAAGTCCTCGGCGGCGTCGGCGTTGCGGAGGATGATGTCACCGGCCTGGCCGTCGAGATGGATGGTGGCCTGCGCGGCGTCGTCGGTATCGGTGACACCGGAAGGGAACAGCACCAGATCCCCGTCGCTGCCGTTACCGCCGAACCAGCCGTTGCCATGCCGACCGTCGAGATGGAATGGTGCGTGCGCCGACGTGGTTCATCAGTGCTCGATCAGTGACGCCAGCGCCAGCCGATTTCCCCAACGGGCACAGCACCTCGCTCCGCTCCCGCAAGTCGGGCGCGCAGTCAGGCCGAGACGGCCGCTCGGCAGCGTCGTCGAGACTTCGCGTGGGGGAGTTGGCCGCTCAGCCGACGCTCGAGGCCGCTCGAGGCGGGCCGCGGCGCGTTCATGCCCTTTGGGTGCGATACGGCGGCCCGCGCGCTTCGGCTACGCCGCTCCCCGAGGGGTCCGAGTGGCTCGTGTGTCGACAATATATGGCGCGAACGGCAGGGACGCCCTGCCCGGCATCGCTCCGCGGACTGGGAGCGGCGTCCAACCACGGTATCCCGTCTCGGCAGTCGAGCGTCGGTCCATGCCGGGCTCCACCGCTCGGAACGGAGTTTGCTCGGCTAGGCGACCCGATCATCGCGGAACGGAGATCGCCTCGATGTGCGCCAACGAAAAGCTCGATCAACTCGTCGCGTGTCTTCGCGCCGGACAGGCCGCCGGGAAGACCAAGGCAGCCTGTGTGCGGGCCTGTGCCGGATGCCATCCGACGCTCGGCCGGGCCGAGGCGATCGCCGCCTACCGCGAGGCCCTGTGCATGCGGGAAGGACAGGCGAGCACGTATTTCTACCTGTACCACACGCCGGCGGAACGCGAGTCGGAGAAGCCTTCGGCGACGATCGCCGAGCCCGAGCGGTTCGAGGTGTCGACCTCGGTCCTGCGTGAATCGCTGCGCGAGGCGACCGAGCAGGCCGCGCAGTGGTACCTCGAACGGACCCGGCCGATCGCGCGGAAGCGGTTTCTCTCGCACGGAGGCATCGCCGATGACGGACACGGTTCGATCTATTCCTACCACGACGCGCACTCGACCCTCTACGTCGGTATCACCGGGCACCGCGTCAAGTCCCGTCTGAACACGCCGACCTCACCGCACAGCCGCAAGCCCTGGTGGACACTCTGGGATCAGATGCGCTTCCTTGCGCTGCCGAACCGCGCGGAGCGCGAGACGCTCGAGCACCTGCTGATTCTCGGACTGGCGGCCGGCTGGAACCGCAAACCCGGCGCGCTCGACATCGACAGCTTCCTCGATCGCTACTGAGAGCGAGCCCCTACAGCCTCTCCCGGTTCACCCGCGCTGACAGCGCCGCCGCGCTCTCGGCCCGCTCCGAGTAGCGATCGGTCAGCTCGTCCGAACGCCCGCGCACGAGATAGGTGAACCGCACGAGCTCCTCGCAGACGTCGACGACGCGGTCGTAGTACGGCGAGGCGCGCATTCGGCCCGACTCGTCGAACTCGTTCCACGCCTTCGCCACCGATGACTGGTTCGGGATCGTGACCATGCGCATCCAGCGCCCGAGCACCCGCAGCTGATTGACCGTGTTGAAACTCTGCGAGCCGCCGCACACCTGCAACACCGCGAGCGTCTTGCCCTGGGTCGGGCGGACGCTGTCTAGGGAGAGCGGCAGCCAGTCGATCTGCGCCTTCATGATTCCGGTCATGGCGCCGTGTCGTTCGGGGCTCGACCACACCATCGCCTCCGACCAGGTCGCGAGCCGGTGGAGCTCGGCGACCTTCGGGTGATCGGCGCCGGCGGTGTCGGGCAGCGGGAGCCCTGCGGGGTCGAACGTCCGGACCTCGGCACCGAAGGCGACGAGCAGCCGTCCGGCTTCCTCGGCGACGAGGCGCGAGTAGGAACGCTCGCGCAGGGAGCCGTACAGGACGAGCACCCGCGGCGGATGGCCCGGATCGTCGGGCGCCGCGTAGCGAGCCGGGTCCACCGCGCGAAACGCGTCCGGATCGACGTTCGGCAGCCCCTTCACGACCGGATTGCCCGGTTCGTGTCGGTGTCTTCGGTGTCTTCGGTGTCTTCGGTGTCTTCGGTGTCTTCGGTGTCTTCGGTGTCTTCGGTGTCTTCGGTGTCAGTGATCATGCGTCACCTCCTCGATCAGCGGGCGGCACCGCTCCGGCAGTCCGCCGCAGCAGTCCTCCATCAGAAAGCCCAGCAGCGCGCGAAGGCCCCTCGCGTTCGCGAAGTAACGGATCGAGCGGCCGCGGCGCTCGCTGCCGATCAGGCCCGCGTCGCGCAGCACCGCGAGGTTCGCCGAGAGGGTGTTCTGGCGAACCCCGAGCCGCTCGGCGATCTCGCCGGCGGGCACACCCGGTGCACCCGCTCGGATCAGCAGCCGGAGCACGTCCAGCCGGGTCGGCTGGCCCAGTGCCGAGAAGGCGCGTACCGCATCGCTCGTATCCATATATCGGAGTATTTCGATATGACGGACAGAGATCAACGCCTTGTGCAGGTGATACCGACGATGTCGCAGCGCTCGCCCACTCGAGCCGGCGAAGCACTGCGCTCATCCGATTCGGTACGTGCCGCTGCAACCGCCGTGGACGCGCTCTGCAGTGCGAGTCGACTGAACATGCCAGCCCGTCGACGACACAGATCGGCCGGCCTTGCTGCAAGGAGCGCCCTGTCTCGTCGGGACGGACGGCATACGCGTGGTCCGTGACCAGCTCGGACCCGCCATGTTTCACACCTCACGGCAGGACAGCATCTTGATGCATATTTCTTGACATCTTGACGCCGAAGAGCCAGCATTGAACGCATGAGAACCACGGTCGACATCAACGAAGAACTGCTCGCTCGGGCGAAAGCGGCCGCGTCGGCCCAGAGGAGGCGCTTGTCGGATCTGGTCAACGATGCCTTGCTGGAGATTCTCGAGCGCGATGTCGAGGGGCCCGGCTCGCAAGCACCTTATCGCGTCAGCACCTTCGGCACCGACGGCCCGCGACACGGTATCGACTTCAGGGACAACGGCAGCGTTCAGGACGCGATGGACGAGGAAAGCCGGGACCCCGCGAGCGGCGATATCGACTTTTCCAAGCTTCGCTGATCGAAACGAATGAAGCTGTTTGACGTCAACGTACTGATCTACGCGCACAGGCAGGACCTTCCCCAACATGAGCAGGCCCGCCAGTGGTGGGAAGATCAGGTCAATGCGTCCGAAAGTTTCGGCATGGTGGAGCTCGTGCTTTCGTCGTTCCTGCGCATCGTCACCAACTCCAGAGCGTTCGTGACTCCGACACCCGTCGCGCAGGCACTGCGGGTGGTCGCGGACATACGCGGTCGAAGAAATCACGTGGCCGTCCGCCCCGGTCCCAGACACTTCGACATTTTCACTAGCCTCTGCCAAGGCGGAAACGCCAAGGGCAAGCTGATCGCCGATGCCTATCTGGCCGCCATGGCCGTAGAGCACGGTTGTCGGTGGGCAAGCTACGATCGAGATTTCGCCCGCTTCCCCGGTCTGACCTGGATCGATCCCGCCGAAGACATCGCGTAGCTCGGCCGCATCGGCCGGAGACGGCACCGCGCGCATCGACACGACAACCGGCATTCCTGTCGTCGCGCGCTTCGTCGCTCGTCGAGCCGACGACGGGCGATCGCTACTGTCCGCCGCTGCCATCGACTTCGCCTTGGCCACGACACGGCTCCGAGGATTACAAGACAGGCCCCGAGGGTCTGTGGTCACTCGCCGAGTCGACGGCTCGGTGATTGACCACGGGCCTAGTTCTCGACCGCGTGCTCGACGAGCTTTCGGTAGGCCCGATCGATGTCGCGCTTGAGCGTCCTCGCCGCGGCCGCACAAGCCGCTGCCCGCGCTCGCGCACGAGCCGTTCGCGGCGTGGGCACGGGGTCGCGCCGACGCGAGCGACGCACACTTCCATCGCTTCGTGCCGTCGGCCGATCCGCTGGGCGTATCCGGTACGCCCGATGCATCCGGCAGGACTGCCGCGTCGGACGAGGTCCGTGCATCCTGCACCTCCGGGAACGCCGGCGCCGACCCCGTGGTCCTGTGGGCCGACTCGGTCAACGCCCACTACCGCCCCGCGTGATCATGCTCGAGCCCTCCTGCCTCAGCGTGTTCCGCGACGAGCTGCTGCGGCTGTTCCCCGACGACGCGCGCGCGGCCGATCTCGCCACCCGGGCGATGACGCTGAGCGGTCACCTGACGGCACGCGACGTCGCGCCGCGGCGCAGGCTGAGGCACGGCCTGCTGCACCGCCACTGTCACGACAAGTCGCTGGCCGCCGCCTCCGGAGAGCGGGCATGGATGGAACGGTGCTTCGAGACACTGGAGGAGCCGGAGAGCGGCTGCTGCGGCATGGCTGGCACCTACGGCATGCGCGAGCGCACCCGGGCGATCGGGCAGACGTTGTTCGGACGGCGGTTGAAGCCCGCGATCGAGGAGGCCGGAGAGGACACGGTCGTCGTCGCCAACGGCTTCAGCTGCACCGAGCAGATCGGCGACGGCACGGCGCAGCGGACGCTGCACCCGGTCGAGGTCATCGAACGCTGTCTCTGACACCTCTCCGGCCGCCACGGCATCATCCGTTCGTACGCCAGAGCTCGTGGTAGGGAACGGCGAACAGACGATCACCGAACGAGAGTGTCTGCTCGCCGTCATGGATGACGATTCCCCGGTGAAAGCGTGTTCCGGTCACGTCGCGAAGCCGCTTGAGCGCCTTGAAGTCGCTTGCGCTCACCGTCGCTCCGGCCTTCACCTCGACGGCGCACAGCGCGCGTCCGCCGCACTCGATGACGAGATCGACCTCGAGGCCGTCCTTGTCCCGGAAGTGATGGATGCGAAAGTCCGCCTCCTCCCAGTTCGCCTGACGGCGCAACTCGAGGTACACGAAGCTCTCGAGCAGCTGACCGTAGAGCTCTCGCTCGGCGCGTAGCGCGTCGAGATCGATACCGAGCAACGCGCCGGCGAGGCCGGTGTCGGTCACGTGCAGCTTGGGCGCCTTGACCAGGCGACTCATTCGGTTGCTGTGCCACGGCGGCAGCCGATCGACGAGAAAGACGTTCTCGAACCCGGTGAACCTCGACGTGTCGCTGTCGGTGGAGAGCCTGGTCGAGCTGAACCGGCGTCACCCGAACATCACCCTGCTCAAGGGCGAGGGCAACGCGATCGACATCGCCCGCGTCATCGAGGCCTCCTCCGGCTGCTACCGTGTGTTCGGCGGTCACGGTGGCATCGAGTTTCCGGCACTGCTGCGCTCGGGCCGCCTCGAGATCGTCCGTCATGGCGGCGGAGCCGAATCCTTCGGCGAGGAGAGCGGCACCGGCGGCGGCGCCGACCCGATGGCCTTCACCCACGAGTGGCACCAGGCCGTCATCGAGGACTTCGCCGCCGCGCTCGTCGAGGGCCGACTCCCCGCGGTCAGCGGACGCGACGCGCTCGCCTCCCACCGCCTGATCGAGGCGATCGCGCGTTCCTCGCGAGAGGGCGTCGCGATCGATATCGTACCCGGGCCCCATCAGGAGCAGAACGATTGAAAATCGCCGCCATCGACATCGATCACCGACACGTTCTCGGTATGGGGACGCCGACACCGCGGTCGGCCTCACGGCGACCGGACCGGAGATCCCACCGCTCGGGGGAATACAGGCGCGGCGCACCGCCGTCGCGACCGATCCGTGAAGCACCGGATGCCGTAGCGATTCCGTCGTGGTACACGGTAGCGCGCGACAGGATCAACGAAACCGGGAGAGCGTGATGCCTTTGGCCGGATATTTGCATGATCATGCTTTCGGCCCACGATCGGGGGCGAAGCGGCGATCACCGACTTGCTCGAGGACAGTGCGGCACGGAAGCACCGCCGGCGGGCCCTGTCAGCACGCCCTCGAGCGACCCCTTTCTCGTCCCTCGTGTTTCGATTCAGATCAATCGGCGTGAGCGGCTCCGTGCCCGACAGGGGACGGCTGGACTGGCTGTTCGAACGGATCCTCGGACGGTTCGAATCCCGGCACCTCCTGCTCGGCGCCTTCGCGCTGCTGCTGATCTCGACGGTCGGGTACACCGCCTGGCAGCTCGTCACCGGCGCCCAGCGCGTCGTCGACGAGCTGCTGGCGGAGGTCGCCTCGCACGTCCAGCGCGAGACCCGGCGCGAGATAGACCGCTTCATCGCCCTGCCCGACGCGATCAATCGCCACACCGTCGATGCGATCACCGACGGCAGCGTCCCGCTGTCCGACTTCCAGGCCCTGCACCGTTTGTTCTGGACCGCCCCTCAACAGGCCGAGCGTCCGGTCACCTCCATCTATGTCGGCACGCACGGTGGCTCCTTCGCCGGGATGCACACGGTCGGCAAGGCTTGGCCCGCCGAGGAATGGGTGTACTCGGTCACCTCGCAGAACAACGGGGGACGCGTGATCATATTCGAGACCGACAGGGCCGGCATGATCGACAGCATGCCGCGTCTGTCCATGATCTACGACCCGCGCGAACGCGGCTGGTTTCGGAACGCGGCGAGTTCGCCTGCCGGCGAGCCGGTCTGGAGCGACGTCTACGAGAGCTTCGTCTCCGGCCTCCTGACCATCACGCGAGCCGAGGCAATTCGCGATTCGGCCGGCACGCTCTTGGGAGTCGCGGGCGTCGATCTGCATCTCGAGCACTTCCAGCAGTTCGTCGATTCGGTCTCGCTCGGGGCGAACGGCGAGATGTTCATGGTCGACGCCGAGGGGACGCTGATCGCCTCGCACGTCGGCCCGTCCGGCAACGGCGAGTCCGGTCGTCCGGACAGCATCGAGGCCGCGGGACGGTTCACGCGGGCCGCCAGCGAGTACATCGAGTCCACTCTGGGCGGGGTCGGCGAATTGACGTCGAACCTCGACGAGCGTGTCGAGCTGGACGGCGAGGCGGGCTATCTCTCGCTCCACACGGTGAGGGAGGAACAGGGACTTGACTGGCGCATCGGCGTGTTCGTACCCGAGAGCGACTACCTCGGTTCCCTGCCCTTGCAGCTGCAACGCATCGTGCCGCTCGTCCTGATCGCGCTGGCGATCGCGCTGCTGACCTTCGCCGGATTCGCGGCGCTCGTGCTCAGACCGTTACGCGAGCTCGGCGAGGGGACGGCGCGTATCGCCGACGGACGATTCGACACGCCGATCGACACGGGCTGCGACAACGAGGTCGGCGCTCTCGCGCGCTCGATCGACGACATGCGGGTGCGCCTTCGCCGATCGTTCGACGAGCTGATCGAACAGAAGATGCGTGCCGAGACCACTCTCGAGTCGATCGCGGACGGCGTGGTCATGCTCGCCCCCGACGGCACGGTCCGCTACATGAATCCGGCGGCCGAGCGCCTGCTCGGTCACACGCTCGAACAGGCCGTCGGGAAGGAGGTCGTGGAGGTGTTCCAAGCACGGGACGAGCGCAGCGGGATGCCGTTCACGCGGCAGCAGATCCTGCACGCCATGACCGATGGACGGGAGATCGGCCGGCCGGTGGTGGTGACGTCGTCGAGCGGGGAGACCCATGTCGTGCAGTGTCGGGTGTCCCCGATGCGGGACGAGGCGGGGCGAACGCACGGCGCCGTGCTGAACTTCAGCGACATGTCGAAGGAAGTGCGTCTTCGCTCCGAGCTCATGCACCAGTCGACGCACGACGCTCTGACCGGATTGGTCAACCGGCGGGAGTTCGAGCGGCGGGTGGAGCGCGCGATCGACGGCGCGACCCGCAGTGGTGACGAGCACGTGCTGTGCTGCCTCGACCTCGATCGGTTCAGTCTCGTCAACGACACGGTCGGTCACGAGGCCGCCGACGAGTTGCTGAAACGCGTCGCGCGTCTGCTCGACGAATCGGTGCGCGGTGGTGACACCGTCGGCCGAACCGGGGTGGACGAGTTCGGCGTGCTGCTCGAGCAGTGCGATCTGGCACAGGCGGTCGAGCTGTGCGAGCGATTGCGCGAGGGGGTCGAGAATCTCGATCTGACGTGGAAGGGACGCGCCTGCGGGACCACCGTCAGCGGCGGTCTGCTCGTGGTCGGCCCCGGCAGCGGCGACATGGTCGACGTGATGCGGGACGTGGTCGGTGCCTGTTCCATCGCGAAGGGGGCCGGGCGTAACCGGCTGCACACCCACCGGGAGAACGACGAGCGACTCCTGCAGCTGCGTGGCGAACAGTCATGGATCGAACGGATCGGACACGCGATCCGGAACGATGGGCTCGTGCTCCATGCACAGCGGATCGAGGCGACCTGCAGAGGCGGCCTGCCGCATCATCATGTCGAGGTGCTGGTGCGCATGCTCGACGATTCCGGCGAACTTCTGGCACCGGGCGCGTTCCTGCCGGCGGCCGAGCGTTACAACCTGATCGCGAAGCTCGATCGCTGGGTGATCGCGCGGGCCTTCGCCTGGCTCGCTTCGCTAGAGGCGGTGAACGGCGCACCGTCGGTCTGCTCGATCAACCTCTCGGGGCAGTCGCTCGGTGACGAGACCATGCTGGCGTTCCTGGTCGACGAACTGCGCCGCAGCGGCGCGTCGCCCGAGCGCCTGTGCTTCGAGATCACCGAAACCGCCGCCATCGAGAATCTCGCGAACGCACTGTCGCTGATCGAGATTCTGCGCGAGCTCGGCTGCACGTTCGCACTCGACGACTTCGGCAGCGGACTGTCCTCGTTCGCCTACCTCAAGACGCTGACCGTCGATTACCTGAAGATCGACGGCATGTTCGTGCGCGACATGCTCGCGCAGCCGCTGGATCTGGCGATGGTGCGCTCGATCAACGAGGTCGGACAGACGATGGGCATGCGGACCATCGCCGAGTACGTCGAGAACGAGGAGATCCGGGAGGCGCTGGGTCATCTCGGTGTCGACTACGTGCAGGGGTTCGGCGTGGGGCGCCCCGAGCCGCTGGACACCTTTCGTTTCCCGCCCTTGACGCCGCACGAACGGCTCGCCGGCATCGCACGAGACGCGAGCGATCGCGAGGCGGGCTGACGGCCGTCGCGCTCGTCGCCCTTCTCGTGGCGCCGGAGAGCGGGTTCGTGACCGGGCAGGTCTACATCGTCGATGGGGGGCGGACAGTCTGGCTCGGTCTGCCCTGAGGGCGGCGCGGGACGGCATCGGTCACGACGCGGCGATTCGGATTCCTCGGGGGTGATCTCGCAGGGAAGTCGGTCGCGAAACGCCGGCACCTTCCAGGGCCGTCCGCAGCGGCAGGTGATCGGGTCGACAAGGTAGGCCGAGCAGCGAGTATGCTGTCGCGCCCCGTCCGATGCGCTTCGTCGTGGACCAGCCCGTCAGCCGCCCGTCCCGACGTCGCTGGCAACGTCACACTCTGCTCGCCGAGATGCGCCGCGCACTGCTCGCCGGCCTGCCGCTGATGGGGGCGCAGGTGCTGAGCATCGGCAACGGCCTGGTCGACTCCCTCGTCGCCGGACGGATCGGGGCGGTCGCGCTGGCCGCCGTCGGCATCGGCGCGGCGATCATCTTCCTCGTCACGCTCGCGAGCATCGGTCTGATGGCGGCGCTCTCGCCGACGATGGCGCGGCTGCGTGGGCAGGGGAGGCGACGGGAGGTCGGCGTGGTGTTCCGCCAAGGGCTGTGGCTGGGCATCGCGTTCGGGCTGGCGAGTCTCGGCGTGCTCGCGCTGTGCCGTGCCTCGCTCGACGCCTGGGGACTCGATCCGGAAATCGTGCCGGCCACGTGTCGCTACCTCGCAAGCGCCATGTGGAGCGTACCGGCGGCGGTACTCCTGCTGGCGGCCCGGAACGTCTGCGAGGCGACCGCGCGCACCCGTCCGGTGCTGGTGGTGCAGTTGATCGGGCTGCTGGTCAACCTGATCGCCGATCTCGGTCTCGGCCTGGGCATGTTCGGGCTGCCGGCGCTCGGCATCGCCGGCATCGGCTGGTCGACCACGATCGTGCAGACGAGCGCCTGCCTGATCCTGTTCGCCGCGCTGCGGGCGCCGACCTTCGAGCGCTTCGCGCTGTACCGTCCGCTGGAACGGCCCGATCTCGGGCGCATGCGGGCCTTGCTCGCGCTGTCGGCACCGATCTGCCTCGCGCTCTTGTTCGAAGGCGGATTGTTCGGCGCGACGGCGATCCAGATGGGCATGCTCGGCACGCTGCCGGCGAGTGCCCACAACATCGCCGTCGGCACCACCGCCGCGTTCTACATGCTGCCGCTCGGACTCTCTTTCGCACTGACCGCCCGGGTCGGCATGGCGTTCGGACGCGAATCTCCGGAAGGTGTGCGACTGCGAGTGGTCGCGGGACTGCTGTTGAGCGTGCTCATCGCCGGCATCAGCGCCACGCTCATCGCGCTCTTTCGCCAGCCCATCGCCGCGCTCTACACGGATGATCCGGCGGTGCGCGTGCTGGCCTCGCGACTGCTCCTGCTCGCCGCCTTCTTCCAGCTCTCGGACGCCCTGCAGGTGGCGTTGCTGTCGATGCTGCGCGGTCTGCACGACACGCGTGTGCCGATGCTGATCAACGCGTTCTCCTACTGGGGCGTGGGGTTCGCCACCGGTTGGCTCGCGGCACACCGCTTCGGGTTCGGGGCGGTGGGTCTGTGGTTCGGACTGATCGCCGGGCTCACGGTCGCCGCCGTGCTTCTGGGCTGGCGGCTGAGGTGGATGCTCGGCCGTCTGCGGAGCGCTCGATCACGAGACGTGTCCGCCGCAGCGGTGCAGGGGTAGCGACGGCCGGGACGGCACGCTCGCGGCTGGCCTCGGCGTCCTACGTCATGGGCGAAGATCACGACGTTGTACCGCGAATCGCCGAAGGAGAAGGTTCGTCCATCCGGCGAGCAGGCCGTCGTGTTGCCGACCCCGGCCCTGGCGTGGATCGCGAGGTCGATGCCACCGATGTGGCGGAGGTCGACCCCGACACTTCGCCCGTCGACGGGCCGGATGCCGGACCCGGCACCACCCCGCGCGGGTGGACAGCGTCCGGCCGCTCCGGGAGAAGTTCTCCGGCGTCATCGGCGAGGACATCTTCCGCCTCGCCGATGACGCCATAGGGCGATGGCGCTCCATAGGGCGATGGCGCTCCCCGCGGCACCGTCGCGGCGGCACGTTTTCGGAGCACGGCCCCCCCCGCCCGGCGTCGATGTCGCGCATGCGTTCGCCGCCGGGGCCATGGCCGGCAAGGCAAGCGCTCCGCGGAGTCTCTGGTGGACAGCGAGCGTCCGCTGGCCGATCGAGCTGAGTGAGGCGTGGTGCCGTTCGGGGCGATTCGCCTGAGCTTCGTGTGCCCTCACCCCTGCGCACCGCCCCCTTGGCCCGCGGCGTGCGCCCTGCCGCTCCGTCGTGTGCCTGACGCCGCCATGCGCCGCCGCCACGGTTACTCAGGTCAGGGACAAAGGCCCTTTGTCGTACTTGTTCGAGCGGTTGCCGGGAGAGGCCTGGGAAGACGATTGGTCTGCTGGGCGGCACGAGCAGGGAGAGTACCGCCACCCACTACAACCTGCTCGACCGCAGCGCGCGCGCTCGAGCGCACCGGCACCGAGTGCCTGCTGATCTGCACGAACACCATGCGCCACGTCGCTCTGCCGATCAGTCGCGTTTCGGCCGCTCACGACTCGCGCGCTCGCTCTCGCTCGTATTGCTGCAGGGCTCGCTCGAAGTTGCGGATGGTCCTCGGAATGAGCGCCCGATAGGGCCGGCGCAGTAGCCAGCCCGGCAGCATGCCCGACCGTTCCTCGCGAGCCACGCGCGCGCGCGGGTGAGTCAGGAAGCGCCGCCGCAGCGAATCGGGTCGCTGTTCGGACGTGAGCAGCTCGATGCCGACGACGTGCTTGGCGTTCTTGTAACCATAGTGGGCGGGCGCCACCAGTCGCAGCGGAGCACCGTGCGCCAGCGTCAGCGGCGCCCGGTTGTGCCGATCGGCAAGCAGGACATCTTCGGCGAGCATGTCCTCGAGCGGGAGCACGGCTCGAAAGCCATCGGCACACCGCATGGCGACATGCGAGACCTCGTCATGCGGCCCACACTCCGGCACCACGAATCGCTCGTGGAACGAGCGAAAACACACGCCCTCCCAGTGTTGCCGTGGTGCGCACCAAGTGGTGACGCAATGAAAGTCCGACTCCTGCTCGTGCCGGGGCAAACGCCGCCACTTCGCCGCGTCGAGCGTCACCGGACGCTCGACGGCGCCATCGATCTCGATGCGCAGCCGCTCCGGTCGGTCCGGGAACCGGTTCGCGTACTCCGGCAGGCCGAAGCGCGGCATGGATTCGACGTTGTACTGGCCCTTTGCCATGGCAGGCGATGCTGTTCGGCTCGATCGTGCCGACAGTATCAATGAATGGTGCGAGATGTTCGCGAAGCGGCGGACGACCATACCGGCAAGCGCACCTCGAGACCGATGCGCGACGTTCAGCTGACGGACGAGGGACTGATCGCGTCGGCCACGCCCAAGGGGTCGGTGTCGTTGCGCTTTCCCGCCTCCGCGCACGAGGCCCTGCCCCCGAGGCTGCATTCACGAAGCTGATCGACCGGATCCGACCTGGATTGGAGTCCCGTGTCACGCCGATCAGCCGGGTGACGGCCGATGCCGTGCTTCTCGACAATGCAATCGCTAAGGCATAGCGCCTCCGACGCGTCGACGGCTGCGACATCGGGTGCGGCGGGACGCTTCGAGTCATCGCCTGCATCGAGGATCGCGCAGCGGGTACGGCCCGCCCACTCAGCCGTCGTCGATCGTGTTCCGCACGCGCTGCAGACCGAGCGAGTCGAGCCGCGTCGCCGGATCGTGAAGCGCTGCCAGAACTCGCGCTGGAGCTGGGCGAGCATCGACTTGACCCCGAGCACGAGGATGCGCTTGCCGCGCCCGCGGCGGATCAGCTCGGTGACGAGGATGCCGGCGCCGAGCGTCTTGCCGAGGCCGACGGCGTCGGCGATCAGGAGGCGCGGGCGTGTCTGGGCGAGCGCCTGCAGCGCGGGGTCGAGCTGGAAGGGGAGCAGATCCATCGCGGCGCGGTGGCCGAGGTGAATCTTTTCATCGGCGGGCGGGGTGGATTCGAGGAGGGCGTGGATGCGGAGCTGGGTTGCCGCGTATCCGCGCGAGAGGTCGTCGACGAGCTCGGTGCTCTCGGGCTGGAGTATCCGCACGTCCCGCTCGAGTCCGGTCAGGAAGGTGCCGGTGCGCCCGCGCACGAGCTGGCTCTGGCCGGTGCAAGTGAGGCGCTCGCCGCCGTGACTCGGGACGTCGATCCGGTCGATCCGCCACTCGGCGTCGCGGAGCTCAACGCGCATGCCGGGGACGTAGCGGGCGGCCTCTTGCCTCATGGATCGTGCGTGGGGGGAGCGGGGGGCGACAGGGTAGTCGGGCGGCTTGCGTCTGTCGACTTCGTCACGGTTTCGGCGCGAGGTAGCGAAATCGCGTCGTCGCCGTACTCGATGATCCACTTCGTGGCTGCCCGTCGACCGGGGGCTACCAACTTATCCGAGCGAGATCCGACACAGCGTCAAAGTGACGGTCGCGGGTCAGAATCGGCAAGCGGTGCTGCAGCCCGAGTGCCGCGATCCACGCATCGTTGGCGGGTACCGGCCGACCGAGACGCTTGAGCTCGACGCGCAGCTCCGCGTAGACCGACGCGGTCTTGTCCGTCACATCCAGCACCTCGATGCCGCGCAGCAGGTCCTTGAGCCACCGTTCGTAGGCCGCGCGATGTCGCGAGCGCGCGATGCCGTACCGGAACTCGCCGAGCACCACGGCCGGCAGCACGAGCCGCTCCGCTTCGCGCAGGCGCTCGCGCAGGCTCTCGTCGCCGTCGGCGAAGGCGGACAGCGCGTTGGTGTCGAGGATCACCGGTTTGGCCTCGTGAAAGCCCGGGCGTTCAGGCCGGGGAGGAAACGAGGCACGGAAGTTCTGCAGGATGCATGATCAGTAGTACGGCGCCGCTCGAATCGGGGGCACTCTCCGAGCGATGCCGCTTGCCACGAGAGCTGATCGTGACCGAGCAAAGTCCTACCACCGTCAAGACGCTCAAGGTCCGCGTGCGCGACAAGCACGCCAAGGTGCTCGCGCGCATGGCGTGCGAGACCAACCAGGTCTGGAACTACGCCGCCGAGCTTCGCGAGCGCTCGGCGCGCGAACGCGGTGAGTGGCTCTCGGGGTTCGACCTGCAGCGCTACACCAACGGCGCGTCCAGGGAGTTCGACCTGATCGGCTCGCCCACCGTCCAGCAGGTGTGCGAGGACTACGCCTCGAAGTGCAAGAAAGCGAAGCGGCTGCGACTGCGTTGGCGGAAGTCCTTCGGCGAGCGCCGCTCCCTCGGCTGGGTGCCGTTCAAGGCACGGGCGGCGAAGTGGAGGAACGGGCAGGTGTTCTTCGCCGGTCACCACTTCAAGGTCTGGGACAGCTACGGGCTGGCCGGCTACGCGTTTCGCGGGGGTTGCTTCTCGGAAGACGCGCGCGGACGGTGGTACTTCTGCGTCGCCGTCGAGGGGCCCGTCAAGATGTCGTGTGGACAGGACGCCGCCGGGGTCGATCTGGGGCTGAAGGCGGCGGCGACGCCGTCGGACGGCGAGCCGCTCGACGGGTGGCCCTACCGGGACCTCGAGCCCGCCCTCGCCGTCGCTCAGCGCGCTCGGAAGAAGGGGCGCGTGCGGGCGATCCATGCGACGATCAGGAACCGCCGGCACGACGCGCTGCATCAGTTCTCGACGAAGCTTGTCGAGCGGTGCGGGGAGATCTACGTCGGCGACGTCAGCGGCACGAAGTTCGTGAAGACCAAGATGGCCAAGTCGGTGCTCGACGCCGGCTGGTCGAGCCTCAAGACGATGCTCGAATACAAGAGCCGGCAGGCCGGCATCGTCTACCGGGAAGTGAACGAGGCGCATACCACCGTGTCCTGTTCTGGTTGCGGAAGCGCCAGCGGTCCGAGAGGGCTGGAAGGGTTTCGAGTAAGGGAGTGGGAGTGTGTCGAGTGTGGTGCTCGGCACGATCGGGACGTGAACGCGGCCCGAAACATTCTGGCTCTCGGGCGCGGACGTGCGCCTCCTGCAGAGGGAATCCCCTGCGTTTAGGCAGGGGAGGATGTCAATGCCGGTCTTCTTCCTCGATCTCTCCGAACGCCTCGTCGACCCGCGTCTGCACGCGAGTGGTTTCGGAGCGCAGGTGGTGCAACTTCCCGAACGCACTCATCCATTCGGGCTCGACGACCTCGTCGGACGGTTCGTTCGCCGCCAGCTTTTCCTGAAGCGCCTCCGTGATCAGCTGCTTGAGGGACTGACCGCGCTCGGCCGCCGTCGCCTTGGCTTTCCGAAAGAGCAGATCGGGAATTTCGACCGTCGTTTTCATCTACCCATATTACCATAAAAAAGCAAACACAGCTGACGTCTGACTCAGTGCATCGCGAACATCGCCTTCTGCACCGATTCACAGGTTCGGAGACCCACACCCCCACCGACGAGCGCGACGCCCGAGACGGTGTGGTGGGGCGAACGAAACGGGCGTCGCCCCCAGCTCGCCGGGTCGAACCCCGCTTGGCTCACCGACGCGATCGCGGCCACCTCCCCCGCCTCGCTCTCCGTCAGCGGCGGCAGGATCCCCGGCAGACGGCTCGCCAGCATCGACTTCCCTGTCCCCGGCGGTCCGCAGAAGAGCAGGTTGTGCTCCCCCGCCGCGGCGATCTCCAGCGCTCGGCGCGCCCCGTGTTGCCCCACCACATCGGCCAGATCTGGCACGCTCCCGGCCCCCCTCGACCGCGCCACACCGCCCGCCAGCCCCAGCTCCCCGACGATCACCAGCCCCGCCGCCGCCCGCTCCGGCAGCTGCCCCGAGGCGATCAGGATCCCCAGCGCGATCGGCAGATCGAAGCGCCCCCCGCGCTTGGGTAGATCCGCCGGGGCGAGGTTGACCACCACCTTCACCTGCGGGAAGCGGAACCCCGCGTGCCGGATCGCCGCCCGCACCCGATCCTTGCTCTCGCGCACGGCCGACTGGGGGAGCCCGACGATGGCGGTGCCGGGAAGCCCGCCCCCGAGATGCACTTCGACGAGGACCGGCAAGGCCGTGATACCGGCGAGGGCGCAGGAGCGCACGGTGGCGAGCGACATCGGGGAACCTCCCTGTTCCGCGGATCGTGCCGACGAGCTTAACCTCACGGGGGTGAAGCCACTCTGGCCTCGACGACAAAAGCTGTTCTTTCGTACAGCTTCAAGATCATACCGCTGGATCAGAACGCGTTCGAGAGCTATCTCGGGTACGCACCGGGGCGGCGAGTAGCCGTCACCGGCCTTGTCAATCACCTGCGCGAGCATCATCGAGGCGCGCTCATCGTGCCGCCGCTCGATCCGGCCCGAGCGCAATCGAAGCGCCGTGACGCGCTCGAGCGCGACATCGCCCGTCTTCTCGAACGGCGCGAGCACGGCGAGGACATCGAGACACGGTGGCTCGAGCTCGCGCTCTCCCTCTTTCACGGTGTCGGTCGGCAGCGCGGACGCGCCATGGTGCGGGCCGCGTCGATCGACCGGAACGACGACGGCTTTCATCTCTCACACGAGGGGGAGATGTACTACGTTCCGCAGCCACCAGGAGGTACGATCTGAACGGCCCTGATTCCTGTTCGGGAGTATAGGAAGTATAAAGGACGTTCTGTCCCGGCCTCGAGGCGCCGTCGTGGCGCTGTGGCGCGCCGCTGAGCGCACAAGGAAGCGGTTGGGGCACGCCGCGGGGCCA
>ENA-ORXM01002391-ORXM01002391.1-marine-metagenome-genome-assembly--contig:-NODE-2391-length-21990-cov-5.375576_pt1 | contig 21990 bp, 12 predicted proteins | sample MGYA00237867_ERZ511480 | MGnify/ENA primary metagenome ERZ511480 (study PRJEB26309, sample SAMN06266103) | marine metagenome | isolation source: Algal blade | place: United Kingdom:Sidmouth, United...
AACATCTTAAAAATCCTGTTCTGCATTTTAATTCTCCATCTTGTCTGAACATGATACACATCTCAAAAATCCTGTTCTGCATTTTACCTCATCATGATCTATGTCTCAGATTATACATAATATCAATATTGCACACTATATCTTGCCCATCTTAAACATCTTAAAAATCCTGTTCTGCATTTTAATTCTCCATCTTGTCTGAACATGATACACATCTCAAAAATCCTGTTCCGCATTATAATAAGATTAATCAAGAAATACGTTTCATATCTAAAGGTATTTTACATTTAATTGAATATAACTTTTACAACAAATACATTATCCAGTTCCTGAATTATTCCCAGCTTTGTTACCATACATTCTAAAATAAAACCAAGAAGCTAATCCACCTATAAAGGAAAACAAAGCCAACATCCAAAAAACATGTTGATGCCCCTCTGCGCCTGGTGAACTATCTAAAAGATAACCCATCGCTGGCCCCGCGAAAATATCAGGCGTATATCCTACAAGAGAGATTATACCGACAGCCGTTCCCGTAAGGACTAAAGGAATTTGTCCGCTTTCCATTACAGCAAAATATAATGATCGCACAGCATACACTCCAGCTGCTACGATAAAAATTGATATAAAAAATAAAATGGTTGCAGATTGAGAGATCAAACCTGTTGCAAATAAAATCGATCCGAAAAATGAAACTACAAAACTAAAAAACAACCAAAATGTGATTTGAGTTCGATCCGCCAATACTCCAATCGTAACGCCAATTACAGGACGAATGAATAATAAAAAAGTACCTACTTGAGCCGATTGCACTTGATCATAAAGCATTACATCTTGAGCAAAGAGCGAAAACACATCAGTGATTTTGTAACCCACATAGGCGCACAAAATAATGACCATCAGAAGCCAAACAGAAGGCAAACGCAAGACCTCTTTAATTTGCTTCAGCGTAATTTTATCCAGAGTGACCCCCTTCTCTATCTTCGCGTTTATTTTTAAAAAGAACCAGACCATTAAGCCTACGAAAAAAATTAAACATGTCGTTATTAAAATCACCAACTTAAACGCTGCTCTACTTTCAAGAATAGTTGTATCAGCCACTTCAGGATTAATAAAATATGAAAAAACAAATACACCCATTGCGCCAAATAAAGCTCCTACTAGTCCTCGTCCACCATCTAAAAATCCAAATGCTTTTCCTTGAGAATCCAATCCACCCCAAACACGCGTTGCTTTTATTAAAGATGGCCAGAATAAAAAGATAGTTGTAAAGCCCCAATATCCATATAGTATTTTTAAAATACCATAGCTAGGTAAAGTGGCGTAGACCACCCCTCCCAAAGCAGTCATCCATAATGATATTGCAATCAATTTTCTCGCTGGGAATTTGTCGGCCAAAGGTCCTCCAAATAGATAAGACACCAAAGCAACAATTCCATATACTGAAAAACAAAAACCCAACTGTACATTGTTAAGATCGAAAGTAGAAAGCACCGTTGGTCTAAAGATTCGAGAGAGTACAAAAGGAAGAATAAAGATTGACTCCCCAGACAAAATGAGTAGTAAAATAAAATAGACGGGTGCTTTTGCTCGATTCATGGGCTGAGTAAATTTGAATTCCAAATTTAGCAGATTTTCTCTTAGAAGTATAACAATCAGCAAACTCCCTTCCTCCGCAAAAACTTAAGATTCTGTCAATGGGTAGTTATGTAAATTAATGACGAATCACATGATTGCAAAAAGAATCACCTCCTCATAAATTTCTGAACCACAGATTAGACGGATTTATAAATTACTCAGATTTCATTTTAAGAATTATTACAATCAGTGCAATCCAATAATCAGCGAAAATCCGTGATTCTGACAAATGACAAAAAGATAAATTAATGACACAATACATGATTGCAGAATGCATCACCTCCTCCTAAATTTCTAACTCACAGATTAGACGGATTTATAGATTTCTCAGATTTCAATTTAAGAATTTCAACAATCAATGTAGTCCATTAATTTATAAACATTTATGCTGACATAAATTGAATAAATGATCTTAAAATTTCTGACGGCTTTCTACAAACTGTAAAATAATGGCGCCAGAGGCGTCAAATATTAATAGTACAGCACACAGGTGCTGGATAAAAGATTAAAGGTGTCTTTTTGGCGAAATTTTTGACCAAAAATTGTGACAAAAGAATTATAACAATCAGTGAAAACCATAAATCTACATAAATCCATGATGCTAAGATAAATTGTAAAAATTAACTTTTAGTTTCTGACGGCTTTCTACAAACTGTAAAATAATGACGCCAGAGGCGTCAAATATTAATAGTCCAACACACAGGTGCTAGATAAAAGATTAGAGGTGTTTTTTTTGTCACAATTTTTGACCAAAAATTGTGACAAAAGAATTATAACAATCTGTGAAAACCATGATTCTGACGAACGATTATAAGATAAAATCATAGAGAATATAAACAGCTAGAGAGAACATCACATTACTTTTAGAAAATTTTTAGTACGATAAATAATCACAAATTTTCTGCTAAGAATGTTGTCAACTCTCTTCTTAATTCTATAAGGTCAATAATTCCCAATACAGGGAAACTCCAAAAACAATGAATCCCTCCTTGCTCTAATATTTCATATGTTAAACCTTCTTGATCTGCCTTCGCCCTCAATTGTTCTAATCTATTTCCTATAAAGATGGTATCTAAAGCATTTTGTTGCAGAAAAAGTGTTGGTTCGGTCTCTCTATCAATCATATCTAAATTTAGAAATCCTGAACAAAGACTATAAACTACTTTGACATCAGATGTAAAATCTGGATTACCACTGTCTCCTTCTAGACTAGCAGGAACAGCTCCAGAAAATAATTCTGACTGTCTATCCATAAATCCGACATTAATAGCTGTCATGCCTCCGGCTGAGGCACCTCCTATGGCTATCCTTTCGGGATCTATGTTATATTGTTCAGCATTCTTTTTAAAATACCTAACTGCTGCGCGTGCATCATGCATCGCATTCGTAATATGAATTACATCAAGATGAGGATTCTCAAAATCAAGCTTTTCTTCTTGAAGGTCTTCTAGAGTATAAGGTTCTTCTTGTGCCAATCTATAGGAAATACTTGCTGTAACATATCCTTTAAAAGGTAGATCATGACAAATAGCTTGAGCTGCAAACATTTTTCTACTGCCTTCATGAAAACCACCTCCATGGATAAATATCACAAGAGGTCTCAAACATGTTGTCGTGTCACCTTTAGGGAAAAAACAATCTAAATACAAATCTTCTCCAGTGGGAGCTTTACCATATTCTATATCTACAAGTGAATCGATAGCCGAAAATACCACTTGGGAATATCTTCCATCTAAAGAATCACAACCACTTTCAATGCCTGGGCCCTCGGCGTCTTTATCGCAACCTAAGAAAAATAAAGCTCCAATTACAAATACCATCGTTGACTTATAGTTTCTGAACATAATTATTATTTAAGTATGATTTTATAGTTACTATACGATTTTAAAAAGGAATTATTACCTAGCAGGTTTATTTTTGAGATTTGTTTGACTACTTGCCAAGCAGTTGTAAACTTAAATTTCACATAATCTATCTTAGCTAGATTTTTCTCTTAGAATTTACTTTAAGCTCAGCGTATTTTCTTCAATCCGCAGCCAATGATCTTTACACATTCCATTACAATTTTTATAAGCGCCTTCAATAGCTAACTTTTTTATGGCATTTCTACTTGCAATCAAATCCTGAATATTTCTGACTAACCACTCTTCTTCAAAACCCGCCTATTCACCCGCCACACTCATGAGGTTCATTTTCAATATTGGAAAAACTTCGTACTTATTAATTTTTTTTACCACTTTTATAGAATAAGGACTCTCAATAATTATTGCAGCTATGTGTTGATAATCTGATTCCTGCAATTCGGCATCCAAATAGAATGCAGACAGCGCTATTCAAATAGGTATCCGCTCTTCTAATTTATAGTCTTTTATCAATTAATAATATTTATAATTTGGCTATAGCCGAATGTCGGTATTCATCTTTACTAAAAGTAACAAGAAAAAATATCAACTTTCAAATCAACTCAAGTAAGTAATTAATGACAAAGCATATACAGCTTTTAGTAAACTACAATAACAAGGAGCAAGCTATCTGACTTCTGAAAATTGTAGAACATACTTTAAGGGATCATCCTAGGTACTAATTTTTTCAATTAATCAAAAAGAAAAAGCCCTCGACAATATTCTTTTCATTTATTAGTACATTCGTACCTACGTCACCCCCCAAACTCTATTGCATTACAATTCTGAAAATTTTTATATTTCTCGAACATTGCACTATTTTCAATGTATTCCTAAAAAAAATCATGCAAACAGACATTCTTGTAATTGGAAGTGGACCAGCTGGTTCTTCTGTAGCGCATCAATGTGCAAATGCAGATAAATCTGTAATAGTTGTTGATACACTATTTGGAGGCACTTGTGCTTTGCGCGGTTGCACACCGAAGAAAGCCATGGAGACAATCACAAGCACCTTTTGGCAGGCCAAGAAGATGGAGAAAGCAGGATTTCCATCTACTCAACAATTTGTTGATTGGCATCAATTAGCCTCTCACAAATCTCATTTTACCACGCTGATTCCTTCTAAGACTAAATCAAAATTTGAAAACGCCAAGATTAAAACCTTGACCGGTTTAGCTAAATTTGAGGATCAAAACACAATTAAAGTTGGCAATAAAACTGTTACAGCTAAACAAATTGTGATAGCATCCGGAGCTAGACCAAGACCTCTTAATATTGAGGGAGAACAACATCTCATTACAAATGACGATTTTTTTAATTTGAATGAAATGCCACCTACCGTTGCGATAGTTGGTGGTGGATACATTGCTTTTGAATTATCACATATCATTGCGGCTTGTGGCTCTAAGGTTACCATATTTAGCAATGAAGAATTTCCACTTAATGCTTTCGACCGTGATCTCGTACAGGACTTAGTACATTCTACTTTAGAAAAAGGAGTTGATATAAAACTAGGTCACGAAGTAAACAAAATCGAAAAAATCGAAAATGCTTATAAAGTTACTTGTAAGAGAAATGATGATCAAACATTTAAATTTCCAGCAGATATTGTAATTCATGCAGCAGGGAGAATACCCAATGTAGAAAATTTAGCTTGTGAACAAATTGGATTGAAATTAAACGAGCAAAACGGAATTGAAGTTAACAGATTTATGCAGACTAAAAAATTCAAACACATATACGCATTAGGTGATGTAACCGGGCACCTTCCTTTTACAGAAATTGCCAATTACGAGGCCAAGATCGTTTCACATAATATATTAAATAACAGAAGAAAAAGTGTGGACTACAATGGCATCCCTTATTGCGTATTTACTTATCCAAAATTAACCAAAGTAGGAAAAAGCGAAGATGAGTTAAAAAATGAGGGAATTAAATTTAATGTTAAAAAAGAAAATCATGATGGATCATTCATTGAACGCTTAAATTTGAACTCTTTTGCGAGATACAAAACATTAGTCGAGAAGAAGTCCAATAAAATTCTTGGGGCTAGTATCCTCGCAAGTCATGCAGACGAAATGATAAATTTATTTAGCATGGGAATTCAGCAAGGAATGACAATAGATGATTTTGAAAATCTTTTATTACTCTACCCTAGCGCAGGTCATGATGTCAAATTCCTATTTTAATATTACCGATCAGCATTCTCCACTAACAATTAAATTTATTTGAAGATTCAATATCATCTTACTTAGATAAAACATTTTTGGATTATTATCTTTAAGATTATACAGTATTATTACGCAATCATTCTTTTGACCATCAGTCTTAGAAAATCAAATCAAACTAAATACGATTTTGATAAAAGATTTCTCTAGGGTCAAACTATTATTTTCAGAGTGAAGCATTTTTTTACCACAGATTACTTACCAAGACTTAATACTCTTATCCTTGCATTTCTAAATTGTAAAAACCAAGTTTGAGATAATTATTACTGACTCATTATATAACAGAAATTAGCATTACTTTGAATATTAGTACTTCCTATCAATTATATGACTAAATTGTTCTTGCCTTTGGAAATTATATATTTTTTGCATCCAAAGATTAAGGGATACATTATAAATGAGGACCATTAACTCAGTAAGTAACTTTAAGTAGATAATATTAAGTGAAGAAAAAAATAATAATAGGCAGAAAAGACAAGGCTGACTTGCCTAAACTAGGATTAAAAAACATTGCTATAAAAATGGATACAGGTGCATTTACATCAGCTATCCATTGTTATAAAATTGAGATCAAGAAAGTCAAAAAAAGAAGTGTACTGTTCTTCACATTGCTTGACCCGTCTCATCCTCAATATGATGGCAAAATGCATTCGACAGAAATATTCATAGAAAGGGAGATTAGAAATTCTTTTGGCACTTCAGAAAAACGATTTGTTATAGAAACAGAAATAAATCTTTTTAAGAAAACCTATGCAATCGAATTGTCATTAAGTGCAAGAGGGGAAATGAGATTTCCAGTTTTAATTGGTAGGCGTTTTTTGATGGGAAATTTTATTGTTGACTCATCCAAATACGATCTATCTTACAAAATGATAAATAAAAAAAATAAAGTAAAATGAAAATAATAATATTATCACGTCAACCCAGTTTGTATTCTACTAAAAGGTTGGTAGATGCAGGAGAAAAGTTAGGACATGAGATGCAAGTCATTGATCATCTCAAATGCAATATTGAGATAGAAAAGAAAAAACCTAAAATTTATTATAATGGCACTTACTTAGAAAACATAGATGCAATAATTCCTCGTATCGGAAGTTCGGTTACTTTTTATGGAACTGCAGTTGTTCGCCAATTTGAAATGATGAATATTTTTAGTGTCGTAGAATCACAAGCGTTGGTAAGGTCAAGAGACAAATTGAGAAGCCTACAATTACTTGCCAGAGCTGGTGTTGGATTACCAAAAACTGTGTTCACAAATTTTTCAAAAAACGTAAGTCACATAGTTGATTCTGTAGGTGGAGCCCCTTTGGTATTAAAATTATTAGAAGGTACTCAAGGCTTAGGAGTCATCTTAGTCGATTCAAAAAATTCGGCTGGTTCTGTACTGGAAGCTTTCAATGGCTTAGAGACTAGAATAATTGCACAAGAATTTATCAAGGAGGCAGGAGGCGCCGATTTAAGAGTATTTATCGTGGATGGCGAAATTGTGGGTACTATGAAACGCCAGGGAAAAGAGGGCGAGTTTCGATCAAACTTACATAGAGGGGGATCTGCAAAAATTATAGAATTGACTGATGAAGAAGCTGAAACGGCTTTGATTGCGGCGAAAGCAATGGGCTTGGGCGTTGCAGGAGTAGATATGTTACAATCAAATAACGGGCCTTTGGTCTTAGAGGTAAACTCCTCTCCTGGTTTAGAAGGAATTGAAAAAGCAACTGGTACTGATATCGCGCAAAAAATAATCAGATATGTCGAAAGAAACGTTCAAGGATAAATTGACATTACTTGGCACTGAAATCAAAAGAGGTGATAGCATTTGCTTACAATTCGATGTGGCAAAACTGCATACCCGTAACAGTATTCAAGTGCCCATATTTATAGAACGTGCTGAAAAAGATGGACCGATTCTATTATTATTAGGTGGTGTCCATGGGGATGAAATAAATGGTGTAGAAATTGTCAGAAGAATTATTCGTAAAAAAATTAATAAACCAACTAGAGGAACAATAATATGCATTCCTGTTTTTAATATTTTCGGATTTCTAAATTTATCTCGAAAGTTTCCTGATGGTAGAGATTTAAATCGTGTTTTCCCTGGCTCATCTAAAGGCTCTTTAGCCAGTCAGTTTGCCCATGAATTCAAGAAAGAGATTGCACCCTTCGTTGATTATGTTATTGATTTTCACTCTGGTGGCGGAAACAGAGTCAATATGGCTCAAACAAGATGTATGCTAAAGGATAAAAAAACCTTAGAGTTAGCAAAAGTATTTGGCGCACCTTTTATCGTTCAATCAAAACAAATTCCAAAATCTATACGTGAAACTTTTAAAAAACTTGGCAAGACTTCCTTATTGTTTGAAGGCGGAAAATCCATGCTCTACGACGAAGAAGCGATTCAGTATGGTGTAGAAGGCGCAAAGAATGTGATTCGATTTTTGAAGATGAAAAGATGGAAAGTAAAGCCTGCAAACCAATCAATTGTTATTAAAAAGTCAAAGTGGTTAAGAGCATCTCATTCAGGTATGTTTCATGTCCAAGCTATCAATGGAAAATGGGTTAAAAAGAAAACAATATTAGGTGTCATAACAGATCCTTTTGGCTCTTTCGAGCGAAAAATTTATGCACCTTTCGACTGCTATATTTTTTGTGTTAATGTTTCTCCTATTGTAAATAGAGGTGATGCGATTTTTCACGTAAGTTTACAAACAGAGGAAACAGTCAATCAATAACTTTAATAACCCGATCGCCAAAGCTTGCCGCGTCGATGCCATATACTAATAATTCAATCTAGCCAATGGCCCGATCGTCGACGCTTGCAACGTCGATGCACGTGCTTTTAATGTTAGTCCCTGTAATTCCAAGATACTTTTACTAAATTCATTTATTCTCAAATTTCATATTCTCTATCAAATCTTTAAAATATTCAGGACTCCAAATTTCTAATACATCATCATTTTGAATAAACCTAACAACATCCTCTTTAATACTGTTAAAAGAAACAGATTGGATTTTCGCATCTAATAATTCCATAATCTGTTCATTAGAAATATTGTCATCTTTCCAGTCGTTTGTATCTTTTGCTCTAGTTAAGAAATGATTGACATCCAATGGAATGCCTTTTTTGATATACCATTCTAAGTCATACCAATCTCTCCCTTTGACTCTGTTCAGCCACTTTCTAAACAGCAGCGCATGCATCTTACCTGCAAATAAACTTGGCTTTGTAAAACATTTCACATAAAAAGAAAACGGACGAATTAATAATTTTTCTTCAGTACTGAAATTTAATGGAGGTTGCCGATCAACTTCTATTTTTATTTTCAAAGTCTTATTAGAACGCACCCCAGTTTCTTTGATGATGTCTTCAAGTATAATTTCTTGCCATATTGTTTCAGCTTTTAGAAAAGCAGAATCAATAGCGGACTGTTTAGTTCTTTTCTTTTCCTTAATACTAACCGTCAGTCCCAAAGATTTAAATTCATCTAAAAGGGAATCAAAATATGGTTCAATTGAAAAATTGGAGTCTGGTTTAAGTAAAGAAAAATCCAAGTCTTCTGAATACCTATCTAGTCCATAAAAAATCCGGAGTGCGGTTCCGCCATAGAAAGCTGCTTTTTCAAAGAAATCAGTTCTTGACAAAGCGGCTAAAGTAATTTCTTGCATTATTTCACGCAATGCAGATAATATTTCTTCCTCATTTTGAGGCTTATATTCCTCTATCCACTCTTTTATCATAATGCGATCAACGTTTTTATAATCATTTTTAGACTACTTTTTTTGGGCGCATTTTTAATCCACAACTCCATAACTTTTGTATCTAATGTTTTTAATACTTCACTATCCATACGAAGGTCTTCTAATAAAAACTCTCGAGTTTGTTTAAGGCTTCGAAGGTTAATTCTGGGTGTGAGCACAACTTTATCACATAAAGCTTTTTCAGGTGAAGCAATCAACATTGTCTGCTTAGGAGAAAACTTAATGCTTTTTATACCATAAGAATAATAAGGCGTCTTTAGTTTCTTATAACTAAATCGTCCAATAGAACTTTTGTACAACTTTGAAGTTTTTATGGTTACTGAACTTATTTCATAGGCTCTTTCTGGAATCATGCCCCAGTATGACAATGCCGACTCTAATGATACATAGCTAGGTCCTCTTAGGTGATTTGCTATTAAAAAAGGTTCTGGTGTCGGTAAGTCCAACTTAGGTCCTGCGATATAGAGTCCTCTTCTAATAGAAATAAGTGCCTCACTTTTAATTAGCTCACTAATTTTATCATTTGGACTTTTATATTCAGTGAGTAACTCTAAAACCAAATGCCTAGATATAGGAGCTTCAGCATATTTCTTAAGCTTTTTTCTAAAATCCATATTGTAAATATTGTACATAATAATCGGATTTACACCGATTATCTCATACAAATATAACACTTTTATGTTAAATTAAAAACACATAATCGGATTTTACCCGATTATGTGTTTTTATTTTATTACAATTATTTTATTGCCAATACTAAATGTACATCCTATCGTCGACGCTTGCAGTGTAGATGCGATAAACTTATCCAATTCGCTATACCTGTATCCTATCAAGTGAAAGATGGGACAATCGGTTTCAGTAATATTATCTAATAGTATTTTTGTTTATCAATACACGATTGTCACTGTCCCAAATCTCTTCTCCTCGATTCCTTGGAGAGTTTCTATAATTGTTGTGTATGTGTAAATACTAGTCTTTGCTTTCTTTCCATCTATCGTACCGTCCCATCCGAGAGACTCATCATTTGGAAGGAAGTTGGTCTTATGAAATACGCGCTCACCCCATCTATCATAGATGGAAAAGTCCTTGACCATACTTATGGCACTATTAGAATAGATCGTAAAGTGATTATTCAATCCATCATTGTCTGGTGAGAATATATTGGCAATGAATACTTTGGCTTCAGCTGTAATCTCTATTGGAATTTCGCAGGTTTCTTGGTTGCCGCATTCATCCGTTGCCGTAACCCTTATATCAAAAGAAATGACTTCATCGCAATCATTATTTACCACACTTGGATCATAATCAAAATCTAATTGAAAGTTCAAACTTGAGGTGGTAACAGTATTTTGATTCACATGACTATCAATGATATCTAAAATATTATTTTCATTGCAATCCAAATTCAATGGCTCTGCACAAGTGATAGTCAAATCGCTGATTGCGCTGAATTGCAGATCTATCAGGCAGGAAGATTCATTTCCACATTCGTCTATAGAAATGACTTCCATCGTTCGTGTTTCACCACAGAGCATACCCAAAAGGTCACCATCTATTTCAAAGATGGTTGTTAGATTTTCTGTACAGTTATCCTGAACATCCAATCCATCAATAATAATTTCTATCTGCTCTGAAGGGGTAGCCTGAGATAGTTCGATTGCTGAAGTAGAAGGACAATTCAATGCAGGAGCACTATCGTCTATTATCGTCAAGTTACTAGAGCAAGATAAGGCATTCCCACAATCATCCAAAATGGAAAAAGTGATGGTACTCATCATGCAGGCATCTGCAATAACACTAAAGTCATTGGACACGACTAATGGCATTCCATTAAAATCAACAGCCACTACTGATTCTAACCAATCATCCACAAGGTCACTAATCTGAGTTTCATCACAATTAATCTCTATATCAGCAGGGCATGTAAGATCTGGACGATTATCTACATTTCCTGTAATAACAGAAGTACAAGATCTTTCTACACCACAAGCATTTTCAGCCATAAAGTTAACTTGCAGATTTAATGCATCACAATCAACATCAATAGACGCAGAATCAAAATCATTGTCGACAGGAAGGTCCACGAAGGAACAAGGATCATCAGTCACTGCTAAAGACAGCCAACTATTTATTTGATTTAAAAAATCAGGATCTTGAATATCAACCTCTAGTGCATCAGGACAATCGATCATAAAGGATTCTGGATCTAGAACGATGATTTTTCTCATGCACGCTTCTGTCATGCCACATTCATCTACAGCCTCAAAAGTCACGAGATACTCTCCATTGCTACCGCAGCTAGCTTGAAAAGCCGTTGTTGCAAAATCATCGGAGGTGCTCGCTATAGAACAATTATCCACTGCAGTAAAACTAGACAACCATAGATCTATCTGGGCACTATCCTCGCCACAGTCCAAGACTAGTTCATCTGGGCAAGTTATCTCAGGAGCCTCCTGATCAGTGACGGAGAACTCTGCTGTGCTGGAACCAGAAAACCCACAGTCATCTGTGTACATGAATTCTACAACAACACTGCCTGTTCCCTCACAACTGAAAGTAATTTCTGGCACAGTAGGATTCGTAGACCAGCTTATAATCGGATTACACAATTCTAATTCTGAATTGGCCCTGCTCATTAACCAAGCCTGGAAATCTGAATCTATATCATCAGTGCAAGATAAGTTGAGGTCTTGCGCTTCTATAGTGAATGAAGGTGGTGTATGATAGATGACTTCTATATTCTGAATACAAGATTGAGTCACCCCACCAAAGTCCATTGTATAATTTCTTTCAATAATCGAGGACCCAGCGGAACATGAAATGGCAGACATCGGAATATCTTCCGCGCTTACAGTCGCATCTGTACAGCCTTGTACGAGTCCTATAATATTATCACTTAAGAGCCTATCAATATCTTCTGAGCCATTTGTCAATGCATCAAGAAAAATTTCTGGAATAGCAGGGACATCACCCAGACAATCCACTATAATAGAGGAAGCCACACAATCCACAGTGCAACAATCTTCAACATTCACAGTGACTTCCTGTGTGCACCCTAAGTTGTCTTCTATAATGACCTGATGGTCGCCAGTTTCACTCACGGGTAGTATGATTTCCCTTTGATTAAAATTGAAATCCTGCTGTATTCCAGAGGGCGGAATGAGCGTAACATTATAATTAGGATTCCCACCAGTCAAATTGATTATGATTTCGCTAGTCATCCCGCAATTATGATTGGCGTCAAATATCTCTAAAGACTGAAATGAAGTACAATTTAAACGTCCTTCAAATTTTTGGGAATTTACTTTACAAGCCACTGAATCGTAACAGCCTGTCTCCCCATCTCCGAATACAAATAGTTGAATGTCCAAATTCCGGTCGAAACCATCCTCGCATCCAGATACGTTATTTTCTGTATTTGTCGTGAGCGAGAAGCAAAAATCTACATTGAATTCAGTATCACATGGGGCTTCCATTCCCCATCCATTATCCGGGTCTCCATCAAGAACGCATCCAGCATCCAAGCCCTGTGTTACAAACCACCATCCTTCAGGCAACAAATCTCCAGGAGATAATCCGCCATTACCATTTTCTAATATAATTTTCCCATTAAGATCCGTCAACGCATTTAGAGTGGGATGATTCAGATTATAATCAACTGATCCTTCAGGAAAATACGACCAACCTGTAGGTGTACCATCAGAAATACTTGATACAGAAAGATCCCATCCACCACCTACTACAGGAACGATACCTTGAATCCACAGGCAGTTATTTCCACTATCTCGTGGGGATACACGAAACCCAATTTCATAACAAAATTGCACCGTTTCTCCGGGACAGTAAGGTCCATTCGGGTCATCGTTAGGAAATTCAGGTCTTGTAATCTGAGGCAAGAGCACAGTAGCACAGTCTGGTAAACAATCATTACTTAAAAAAAGAAGCGGCTCTATAATACAACCCATATCATCCTCTATTATGACTTGCAAGTCTCCCTCTACTACATTTGACACATCAAAATTGAAAGTAGTTTGATCTGTGGTAAACATGTCCGAATCACCATTCGGAGCCATCCAGCGCACTGTAAAATCAGAATAGCCACCTTCAATTGTAATTTCTACATTTGAAATGTTAGACCCACTCGTACACTGGATATTAAAATCTGTGATTCGCAATTCTTCTACTAATTCAAAGTCTTCTGTTACCGAACAACCAGAGGGAGAATCTATCAAGCAAGAATAATTTCCAAGAAAATCAAAAGGTCCAAGATCTAAGCTATTTGTAACCTCTCCACTTAAGGCAACACCATTGTAAAACCATTGATAAGCAGTTGCCCCCATTACGTCTACTTCCAAGGTTAATTGAGGACGACAAACATCGCCATTGATTGAGGCATAAGGAATAACGTCAGAACAATCGCACTCATCATCATTCAAATCAATAAGACCATCACCATCATCATCAATTCCATTGTTACAAACTTCCTGTCCTATAACCAGATTAACGAAAAGTATGCAGAAGACAAGACATAATTGATATTTTAAAAATGTTTTCACCATTAATAGAGTTGTTATTTTATTAAAATACATTACAATAGTTTCATTAAATTGCTTCTGAAATAACCATCTCAATTCCAGCAGAAATAAATGAAACTCAAAAGGCATTAAGAAAAATTATTACCTCAAAAAATCATAGTGAATCAATAGCGTTTAATAAAAAGCATTTTTTAAAAACTTTTAGCTGACATTTCCTCAATAGCTTTTAATCTTTTTTCCAACAACACATTTTGTTCTTTCAGTTCAGCACGCAATTTCTGATTTTCAGTCTCAAATTCAGTTCTTAGATTATCATTCTGTGCATGCAACTCAGCTTTCAACTGCTCATTCTCATCCGATAGCTTCTCATTCTCCTCAGACAATTGCTGCACCGCCTTCACTAAAGGCACAACAAATTCTGCATATCGCAAACCATAATTATCGTTTTCATTAGCTGGCTTATCTACCCCACTAAAATCATAACCTATTGACAATGCAGCCTGCTCTACTTCTTGTGCCAGAAATCCTGTATATCTGATTTCAGCCTTTTCTCTTTCAGCGTCGAATAAGCGTAAACTATCTGGTGTATTGTGGAAGGTTGCAATGGCATCCATATCCATGTTATAGGTAACTGGATTGAGTTGGTTAATAAAATCAAGACCCGGTACATTAGCTTGTACTGATGTTTTGAAACGTGCGTCTGATACAGCTGTCCAAGCAACTTGGCCGCCAATTGAAGTAACAGCACTGTTGCCTAATCTAATAGTATTGCTTGCAGAAGGCTGCGCATTATATCCTAAGGCTGTGCTATTTGAATAACTGGTGCCGACTGAAAATGCATTATGCCCCAGAGCCGAATTTTCATTTCCATTAGTATTGGTAAAGAGAGCATTCCTTCCAATTGCTGTATTGCTATTACCTGAAGTATTATTTTCAAGTGCAGCTCTACCTTGTGCTGAATTGCTATTACCTGTCGTATTTTTATACATTGCACCATGGCCATACGCAGTATTATGTGCACCACTGGTGTTTGAATATAGAGCACTATTTCCCATTGAGGTATTATGATAACCTATAGTGTTTGTGTAAAGAGCATCATTACCAACAGCAGTATTTCCTGTAGCGTGAACAGGAGCTGTTACATTTAAACCATTGTGATAAAGTGCCGATTCACCTATAGCCACGATCGCATTACGTATGGTATTACTGTAAAGTGCCTGATTGCCTATTGCAATATTCGAATAACCAGTTGTGTTTAATTTTAAAGCTTCAAAACCATTTGCAGTGTTATTATAACCTGTTGTATTTGCACTTAATGCAGACACACCATTCGCTGTGTTATTATCACCTGTTGTATTTGCACTTAATGCAGACACACCATTCGCTGTGTTATTATCACCTATTGTATTGGCAGCTAAGGCAGATACGCCACTAGCCGTGTTATCACTACCTGTATTATTGGAAAACAAAGCTGATCTACCGCTTGCTGTGTTATTATCACCAGTTGTATTTACGGATAAGGCTGATCTTCCAATAGCGGTATTATGGTTACCAGTTGTATTTGAATGTAAAGCGTAATAACCATGAGCTGAATTCTGACTTCCAATTGTATTTGAATATAAAGCCTCAGAGCCAGATGCTGTATTAAAATTTCCAGTTGTATTTGAATTTAAAGCTTGAGATCCTGTGGCCGTATTAAAAACTCCGATTGTGTTTGCGTATAAAGCTGATTCTCCAGTTGCAGTATTCTGACTACCAGTAGTGTTATTATATAATGCAAAAGTACCATCTGCTGAGTTAAATTCACCAATCGAGTTATTATAGAGCGCGTAGGAACCATTTGCCGTATTATAACGTCCAGTTGTATTAGAAAATAAAGCAAGAGCCCCATTTGCATTGTTTCTATCTCCAGTGGTATTATTCTTCAGCGCTTGATATCCTGTCGCTGTATTTTCATTGGCTGTTGTGTTAGAATTTAAGGCTTCAAAACCAGACGCTGTATTATAGTTACCTGTTGTATTTGCAGCTAAGGCAGATGCGCCAGTGGCAGTATTTTCAATACCTGTTGTATTTGCAGCTAAGGAAGATGCACCAGAGGCAGTATTGCTATTACCTGTAGTATTATTTTCAAGTGCTGATGCACCACTGGCCGTGTTATCACTCCCTGTATCATTTGAAAATAAAGCAAATCTGCCGTTTGCAGTGTTATAAGCTCCTGTTGTATTTGCTTTTAAAGACGCTCTACCATTAGCTGTGTTATGGCTACCAGTTGTATTTGAATATAAAGCTTCATTCCCATCAGCTGTATTCTGTTGTCCAGTTGTGTTTGAATATAAGGCATCCGAGCCAGATGCCGTATTCCAGATTCCTGTTGTGTTATTAAATAGCGCATTATATCCTGTGGCCGTATTAAGACCTCCGATTGTATTATTAGATAAGGCTGACTCACCAGTCGCTGTATTACGAATTCCCGTGGTATTATCATATAGCGCAAAAGCACCATTTGCTGTGTTAGAATCACCAGCCGTGTTTTTATTTAGAGCATAAGACCCATTTGCCGTATTAAAACGTCCAGTTGTATTAGAGAATAAAGCAAGAGTCCCATATGCATTGTTCCTATCTCCAGTAGTGTTGTTTTTTAGTGCATGATATCCTGTGGCTGTATTATCATTGGCTGTTGTGTTAGAATTTAAAGCTTCAAAACCAATCGCTGTGTTGTAATCACCAGTGGTATTTGAGTATAAAGTCGCAGAGCCAATGGCTACTAAACCAGACTGACCAGTTGCACTATAAAGCGCATTATCCCCGATGGCGACATTATTGCTTCCAGATATATTTGAATTCATTGCATTGTAGCCATTTGCTGTGTTATCATGACCATTAGTATTTGAATGCAGAGTCATTGGACCATTCGCTGTATTATTTCTACCTGTCGTGTTTGAATAAAGTGCACTTTCACCGTTTGCTGTATTGCTATAACCTGTCGTGTTTGAATAAAGTGCACTTTCACCATTGGCTGTATTGCTATAACCTGTCGTGTTTGAATAAAGTGCACTTTCACCATTGGCTGTATTACTATAACCTCTATTGTTTGAATAAAGTGCGTGTGATCCAATAGCGGTATTACCTGTAGCATGAAAAGGAGCGAATGCATTTAATCCATTATGATACAGAGACGAATCACCGATAGCGACCAGGCCTGAGCGATCCGTATTACTAAAAAGTGCCCGAGTGCCAATAGCTATATTAGAATTACCAGTTGTATTATTATATAATCCGTAAAAACCATAAACACTATTATAATTCCCTTGTGTATTCTTATTGGCTGACTGGTTACCAGTGACTAAATTACCAAATCCAGTTGTGTTGGAAACAAGAGCAGCTACCCCAATTGCAATATTATTACCGCCCGTAGTGTTAGAATAAAGAGCATAATTCCCATTAGCTACGTTACTAAAACCAGCAGTGTTAGAATAAAGAGCAGAAATTCCAGTGGCTACATTGCCATTACCATTAATATTTGAATTAAGAGCACTCTTTCCAATAGCTATATTTTCAAAACCAATGGTGTTTGAAAAAAGAGCACCATCACCATTTGCTGTATTAAAAAAACCTGTCGTATTTGACTCAAGAGCTGATTTTCCCACTGCAGTATTCGACGGAACACTTCCGCCTCCTCTACCTACAGTATGCCCATGAATAAGAGCATCTTCTGTGACATCAAGCTTGGCATTTGGGGTAGCAGTACCTATCCCCACATTACCTAAATTATAGTATATATCTGTACCATTTTGTACCCACAATGAAGCACCCGACCCAGATTCTATCTTAACCCATGCCGTCCCATCATAGTACTGAAAAGCATCTTCGGATAGATCATATATCAGTAAACCTGTAGCAGGAGCCGTAACATCTCCAGTGTTAGCTAATCGCGGGATAAGCATCCCTTTGTCATTACTTTCAAATTCTACAATGGCGGAAGGGTTCTGCGCCCATGAAAATGTAGCCAAAAAAGAAAAGAATAAAATGAGGTAAAAGTTTTTATTTTTCATGATTTATTATTTTTGAAAGAGTTTTAAACTGATGTATATTATTGTGTGGTAAGTAGTCCTCGATTATTTTTTCTCAAGCGCTTCTAGTCTTTTTGTTAGTAAGCCGTTTTGCTCAATAAGCTGTTTTTGAAAATCATCTTTCAGAGCCTTTAACTCAGCTCGCAACATTTTATTTTCATCAAATAACTTATCATTAGTCTCTGTGATCTTCTCATTCTCATCAGACAACTGCTGCACCGCCTTCACTAATGGCACTACAAATTCGGCGTATCGCAGACCATAATTATCGTTTTCATTAGCTGGCTTATCTACACCACTAAAATCATAACCTATTGATAATGCAGCCTGCTCTACTTCTTGTGCTAGAAATCCTGTATACCTGATTTCAGCTTTTTCTCTCTCTGCATCGAATAAGCGTAAACTATCTGGTGTATTGTGGAAAGTAGCGATGGCATCCATATCCATGTTGTAGGTAACTGGGTTGAGTAAGTTGATAAAATCAAGACCTGGAACATTGGGTTGTATGGCTGTTTTGAATCTGGCGTCGGATACATTAGTCCAAGGTTCATAGCCACCAATTTCAGTTACTGAACTGTTGCCTAATCTAATCTCATTGCTACCTCCAGGCTGTGCATTGTAACCTATAGCTGTACTGTTGTAATAATTGTCTAGAAAATTTGCATAGTTTCCGAGAGCTGTATTCCATTGTCCAGTAGTGTTTGAAAAAAGAGCTTCATAGCCAAACGCTATATTTTGAACTCCAGTAGTGTTTGAAAAAAGAGCACCTAACCCATTTGCTGTATTATGATAACCAGTAGTGTTTGAATTAAGAGCATTATACCCATTTGCTGTATTATAATAACCAGTAGTGTTTGAAATAAGAGCATTATACCCATTTGCTGTATTACCATAACCAGCAGTGTTTGAATTAAGAGCATTATATCCATTTGCTGTATTACGATAACCAGTAGTGTTTGAATAAAGAGCATTATACCCATTTGCTGTATTATGGAATCCAGTAGTATTTGAATAAAGAGTTTTATACCCTACAGCAGTATTAGCGGTAGCATGTAAACTACCTACTGCTCCCACACCGTTATGATAAAGAGTCGAATCACCAATAGCCACCGAACCAGAGCGATCTGTATTGCTATAAAGGGCACGAGTACCTATGGCTACGTTTGAATTACCTGTTGTATTAGCTGTCAGAGCACTTGTGCCTAAGGCTGTGTTGTTATTTCCAGTAGTGTTGGAATAAAGAGCACCTACTCCATTTGCTGTATTATTAGCTCCTGTAGAGTTTGAAAATAGAGAAATAGCACCAGTAGCCGTATTAGACCAGGCAGTAGTGTTTGAATATAGAGCATCTCGGCCATTTGCTGTGTTATAACTACCAGTAGTGTTTGAATATAGAGCTTGAGAACCATTTGCTGTATTCCTATATCCTGTAGTGTTTGAATAAAGAGATTGAGAACCAATAGCCGTATTAGCTTTTGCGTGAAAAGTGTTAAAAAAGGATGCTCCTATACCATTGTGATAAAGAGACGAATCACCAATAGCCACCAGACCAGAGCGACTTGTATTGCTATAGAGTGCTCCAGTACCTATTGCTATGTTTGCATCACCTGTCGTATTGGACTCAAGTGCTGAATTACCGAGAGCAGTATTTGTAGTAACACTTCCGCCTCCTCTACCTACAGTCAACCCATGTATAAGAGCGTCTTCTGTGACATCCAACTTCGCATTCGGCATGTCTGTTCCGATACCTACATTGCCATCACGTACAATCAGTCCATTCGGATAACTTTCCGATACTGACCATGACCATTGATCTCCGAAAGTATGTCCAAACAATGCCCCAAATCCTATAGTTACTCCATAACCTAGATCAATTCCAGAAGTCGCCATATTGATATCAGCTGACCATGTGGCTCCATTATCATTACTCCATTTAAAGAGGTTTGGATTGGGTCCAGCATTGGTTACTTCGGCAATATATTGCGTTGTCCCGGTACCGTTGTATCCCGCTTGATCGACAGCGATATCATCGAGTCCAGTTCCACTGAAAGTAACACCTAACCATTCGGCAGGATTGCTTACATGCAATTCTCCTAAGGGGCTGGATATACCAATGCCTACATTGCCTGCAGGATAATAAATGGTATCCATACTTTGCGACCATACCGAAGAGCCTGTCCCTTGTTCTATTTTTTTCCATCTTATGCCATCATAATACTGAAAAGCATCTGAAGAAAGATCATAAATAAGCAAACCAGTAGCGGGACTCGTTACAGCTGTCGTATCAGCTAATCTGGGTATCAACATCCCTTTGTCCGTACTTTCAAATTCTACAATGGCGGAAGGATTTTGTGCCCATGAAAAAGTAGCGGCAAAAGAAAAGAATAAGATGAGGTAAAAGCTTTTGTTATTCATGAATATTGTTTTATAAAGAGTGTTTATTTATAGATTTAGATTTTTAATAATTATTGGCTACCTAATAACTAAGTGATAAAATCGATACTTACGTTACCCCCCCCCATTTCTATTCTTTTTTCATGGATATTAATTGCCAAGATTGACTGCAGTTAAGTGGTAAGATTATTGAGGTTTGAGAAGTTTTAAAACTAATTTTATCTGACGCTAAGATGATATCTAATCACCTATTGCAATGGTAATCTGGGTGTATTTTGTATAAACATTGAGGCATTTTTAAGTAAAATGGGCGCTTATACGAATATTTTAATAGGATTTGATTGTATGGCTTGAGATATTAATTCTTGTCTAATTTTTCAATTTATTACAAGGCTTCGAAGAAGTAAATTTCAATTTGCACGCTATCAAAGTGCACGTTTAAGCTTATTTATTTATTTTCAAAATAGCTTTTCCGTAATAATGCGATCAACCCATATGCTTAATATATTTTGAGGATTATTATTTTACAGCAAAAAAAAACATAGATTTTTTTTTACAAAATCCCCAATTCAAACCCTTTTCTTACTAAGCCTATACTTTTACGCACATTAAATTTTTCGATTAGGTTTTTCCTATGACTATGTATTGTATGGTGACTAAGACACAGCTTTTCTCCTATTTCACGATCACTAAATTCTAAAGAAATGAGATTAAGTATTTGAGCTTCGCGTTTGGAGATTGAGATGCGACATCTATTTTCATTTGATGCATTGCATACTGATTGTTTTATATCCATTATAAATGGTTGAGTGTAAAAAGTTATTAAATGAATAAAAGCAACTTGACGACTTAAGGTAATATCAAACCGTCAGTGTTTGTATAAGAGAATTTATAATTTATACACCCTAAAATTCACAGCTAATTTTCGATAGTAATGGTAATCCTGGTGCGTATAGTATAAACATTGTGGCATTTCTCAATAATAAAAGAGCTTTCATCTCTATTTTATTAAAATTTACTGAATAGCTTTTAGTTCTTTAATCCAAACATTTTTTGATCTTCTTATTTTTCTACGATCGACCAAAACATATTATTACAATAACACAATCACATCCCGTTCAAAATCCGCGTATCATATCATTTATTTTAATTAATTTGTTGAGGACCGATTCTTAATCAATGAGAACATTTCACTTACATATTATATTTTGCGGCTTATCATTATTTATAGCATCTGCGATCTATGGTCAGTCTGAATATTCATTTACTTATATGGATACGAAAGATGGCTTGCCTTCTAATCGATGCTATACAGTCACAATGGACAGCAGAGGCTTCATTTGGGTAGGTACGCAATTTGGCTTAAGTAGATATGACGGGATATCGTTCTATCTCACCATAATATTAAATACCCCAGCTTTATCACCTTAGCTATTATTGGTTGCTTTTATAAACTTTCTAAATT
>ENA-ORXM01002392-ORXM01002392.1-marine-metagenome-genome-assembly--contig:-NODE-2392-length-21984-cov-6.609075_pt1 | contig 21984 bp, 22 predicted proteins | sample MGYA00237867_ERZ511480 | MGnify/ENA primary metagenome ERZ511480 (study PRJEB26309, sample SAMN06266103) | marine metagenome | isolation source: Algal blade | place: United Kingdom:Sidmouth, United...
TCGGCGAGTTCTGCGCGCTGGGCGAGAGCTTTAATTTCCTCGCCACAAAGGGCCGCCCGAAAGCGGCCGTGCTAGGTGAGGCGGTTGAAAAGGCGACGCAGATTTTGCTCATCGAAGGGCAATCGCCGGGACGTAAAGTTGGCGATAATGATAACCGCTCATCGCATTACTGGTTTGCGCGTTATTGGGCTGAAGCTATTTCATTGCAATATGAAGACAAGGACTTGAAAGAGCACTTTGCCAAAATCACGAAACAGCTCGTGGACAATGAAGAGGCAATCCTAAATGAGCTAAAATCCGGTGAAGGAAATGCAGTCGATCTTGGCGGGTATTATCATTCTGACACGAATCTGACGTCCATGGTCATGCGCCCGTCAGCGACGTTGAACGATATTATTGGGTAGGTAAACACTCATGAGACTGTCATAGCGCTATGCGCTGAGACGGAATGACGAATTAGAGGTTAACTCGACTAGATCGACTTACATAAACCCGCCTTTGTTGGGCGGGCTCTCAGTCGATAGATGCGTTCGCGCGAACGGCTCTCAAACGATAGATGCGTCGATAAATGACACTACAGCCCCATTGGTTTTTCTAAGAAAAACCAACAGAGCGGTCATTTTCGACGTTACGTCATCTTCCGTTCAAAATTCTCTGCAATGGCTTCCAAATAACCTGTCGTCGTCAGCCAACCTTGATCCGGCCCTACTAATAGCGACAAGTCCTTCGTCATTTGGCCGCCCTCAATAGTCTCGATGACTGTGCGCTCGAGGCCTGTGGCGAATTTTACGAGCTCTTCATTGGCGTCGATTTTACCGCGATGCGCGAGGCCGCGCGTCCAAGCAAAGATAGAGGCTGTGGAGTTGGTTGATGTCGCTTCGCCTTTTTGGTGATTACGATAGTGACGGGTCACTGTGCCGTGCGCCGCTTCGGCTTCCATTGTTTTTCCGTCAGGCGTGAGCAGGAATGACGTCATCAGGCCGAGCGAGCCAAAGCCTTGAGCAACCGTGTCTGACTGCACGTCGCCGTCATAGTTTTTACAGGCCCAGATATAACCGCCTGACCATTTCATGGCCGCCGCGACCATATCGTCGATTAAGCGGTGCTGATACTCCCCGCCAAATTCTGCGAATTGGTCTTTAAATTCCGCGTCATATATCTCTTGGAAGAGGTCTTTGAAACGTCCATCATATTTTTTCAAGATTGTATTCTTGGTGGACAGGTAAACAGGCCATTTACGCTGAAGGCCATAGTTAAAGCAGGCGCGGGCAAAGTCCGCGATGGACTTATCCAGATTATACATGCCCATCAAAACACCGGCATCAGGGAAGTCGAAAATCTCTTTTTCAATGGTGTCGCCATTCTCGCCAACCCATTTCATTGTCGCTTTACCGGGGCCGGGAACAACGAAGTCGGTGGCTTTATATTGGTCACCAAAAGCGTGGCGGCCAATGACAATAGGCTGTGTCCATCCCGGCACGAGGCGTGGGACATTGGAACAGATGATGGGCTCGCGAAAGACAACGCCGCCAAGGATGTTACGGATCGTACCGTTAGGCGAGCGCCACATTTTCTTGAGATCAAATTCTTCAACACGCTGCTCATCCGGGGTGATGGTCGCGCATTTAATGCCGACATTATGCTTTTTAATGGCATTCGCGGCATCAATGGTGATTTGGTCATCCGTGGCGTCGCGGCTTTGAATAGACAGGTCATAATCCAGAAGCTCGAGGTCGAGATAAGGGTTGATGAGACGCTCGATTATCATATCCCAAATGATGCGTGTCATCTCGTCGCCGTTCATGTTCACGACGGGATTATTTACCTTGATTTTAGCCATAATGTCCTCTGTAAGCAGGTCGATTAAGTGATTTGAGCGCGGTGTAACATCGGCGTGGTTATAATTAAAGAGAGAAGATGGGAAAGACAGCCCCGAATAAAACAACACGGGACCAGCTGGGCAGAGTGGTTGACGCGGGCGCAGCTATTAAGGCGCCTGTTGTTATCTTGGTGAATCCTCAGCTCGGTGAGAATATAGGCGCGGCCTGCCGCTGTATGCTCAACTTTGGGCTGACCGAATTGCGCTTGGTTGCGCCGCGTGATGGCTGGCCTAACCCTGCTGCAGAGCCTATGGCGGCGGGCGCCATAACGGTTCTCCAAAACGCTAAGGTTTTCGAGACAACAGGCGAGGCTGTGGCTGACCTGAAATTCGTGTTGGCGGCCACAGCGCGCCGCCGCGAAATGGAAATTCCTGTTATCGGGACGGGTGATGTTGGTCCTGCTTTGCGGGCCTATGCCAAAGAGGGCACCGCGGCCGGTATATTATTCGGCCCCGAGAAGGCGGGACTGACTAATGCGGATGTGGTTTTGGCAGATGCGATCCTGACCTATCCCGTTAATCCGGCCTTTCAGTCGCTGAACCTTGCCCAAGCCGTCAATATATTTGCCTATATCTGGGCCAGTGCCGAGGATGGAGGGGCGCCGCCTGATCTGTTTCAAAAAGAGATTAGCGCAATCGCCGAGCGCGAAGATTTAGTGCGTATGTTCGAGCATTTGGAGCAAGAGCTGGACAATTCGGGCTTCTTCTATCCGCCTGAAAAACGCGCGTTGATGGCGCAAAATATCCGGGCTCCCTATACGCGTGCGCGGCTGACGGCTCAGGAAGTGCAAACAATGCGTGGTATTATAAAGGCTCTGTCCAAAGGGCGGGGCAGAGGTCAATATAATAGAGGCCATAATAACGGGGGCGAAATATGAAATATTTAGGCTACGCATTAATTCTAGCGGCTGTTGCGGGCGGATATGCAAGTGTGCATCCCGCTCTAATTATTGTTTTATCGCTGCTTTCGACGCTTATATATGCGTCAGCTCGGAGGCGCGCATTGAAAAGTCAGCCGCAGGCCCCTGATCAGAATATGATACTGGATGGGGCTTACCTTCTTGCGGGACAAACAATGATCATATTTGCTGCCTTTATATTGGGCTGGTTTTTTGCAAATCGCGTGGCTTTAGGCAGTGTTTGATTAAATTTTAGGCAGCCGAGAAGTTCTCTCATAGATAGAGTTGCGATAAAGTCACAGTTGAGATTTTTAATCTTTTTTCGGGTTTACTCGCCATTTACCTGTGTTAATGATGTGTTAGGGAGATGCTGTAGGACTATGTGGGCGCATGAAATGTATTCACATAGAACATAGTCTTCGAGTCTTAAAGAAAATGGGCGAGAAATCGCTGGGCATGTTACACAAATGGAGGGTTTTCAATGTCGAAACTAACTAAAAATTCTAATATGGGCGCGCGCTTAGCGACTGTCTCAATGGCAGCTATGTTAGCTGTTAGTATGGGGTCTGTCGCCTCTGCTCAGTCAAGCGGCTTCAATCTCGTGCAGTTTGAAGATTTTGCGACTACGCCTACACCAGCTGCGCCGACGTCGAGTAGTCCTGTAGCAGCTCCAAATCCAGGGGGGTCTCCTTTCTGTAATAATAACGCTGCAAATCCAGTCGTTGTACCTGGTGTAGGAAGTCTCCAGTGCGGCGGTGGTGCCGAGGCAGTAGGCGCTAATTCTACAGCTGTTGGTGAAAATGCTCAGGCGCTAAACAATAGTGCAACAGCCTTGGCGTCGGGGGCTCTCGCGCAAGACTTTGCGACAACCGCTATCGGTACCAATGCACGAGCTTTTGGCGGTGGAACCATTTCAATTGGTTTTGGAGCTACTGCAAATGGTAATGTAAATCTGGCGATTGGAACTATCGCAACGGCTAATGGCAATAACTCTCAAGCCATTGGTTTTAATGCTCAAACGCCTGCGGACTTTTCACAAGCTATTGGAATCGTTGCGAACGCAACAAATGTCTTCACTCAAGCTATCGGTCAACGATCCAATGCGACAGGTCAAGGTGCTCAAGCGATAGGGTTTCTTGCTCAGGCAACTGCAGACTTTACACTCGCTCAAGGCGCATTTGCTGAGGCCAATGCTATTCACGCAATCGCCATCGGTGATTCCTTAGTGAATAACCATGCAAGAGCCGTTGCTATTGGCGCTGCTGGCACGGGTACAGCCGTTGGTGCGAATGATGCTACGGCTATCGGTTCAGGCGCTAACGCAATGGGTACATTCTCAACGGCTACGGGCTCAGGCTCAAACGCTTCCGGCAATGCGTCATCTGCTTATGGTACGAATTCAAATGCTACAACATTCCTTTCATCCGCTGTTGGCTTCGGTGCTTCAGCGACTGGCGAGAGCGCACAAGCCTTTGGCTCGCGCGCACTTGCTGACGGGAATGAGTCAACAGCATTGGGCCTTTCTGCTCGTGCTCGTGGGTCTTTCTCCACAGCAACAGGCGGAAACTCTCGTGCTATTGGTAATGCCTCTGTAGCCAACGGTTACAACTCCCAAGCTAATTCCTTTCTTTCAACAGCTGTAGGCTTTGGTTCAAACGTAACACGTTTTGCAGATGAAGGCGTCGCAGTTGGCGCACGTTCATTGGTAAATGCTCCTTTTGGAACGGCAGTCGGCACATCATCCCGCGCAACAGCTGATGGCGCATCAGCCTTCGGTTGGGGGTCATTCGCAACGGGTGCTCTATCAACGGCCGTCGGTAGTTCTGCCGGTGCAACTGGCATGATGGCCTCAGCTTTTGGTAATAGCGCGGATGCTTCCGGTGCAGGCGCAACAGCATTGGGTCAAGGCGCAGCTGCGACAGATGTCGCAACCACGGCCACAGGTAAACTCGCTGTCGCATCAGCTAATGGTGCTTCCGCCTACGGTTGGGGCTCATTTGCGACAGCCGCAAATGCAACAGCTCTTGGTGCAAGTGCAGGTGCTTCTGGTGTCAACTCTACAGCGGTTGGTAACAGCGCAAACGCATCAGCAAATGGTGCATCAGCCTTTGGCTTCGGCTCTTTCGCTACAGCCGCCAACGCCTCAGCGATTGGTAGCTCAGCGGGTGCTTCTGCTGTTAACGCTACGGCGGTTGGTAACAGCGCCAACGCTTCTGATGAAGATGCAACGGCTGTTGGTTTCCAATCTGCGTCCACAGGCTTCCATTCAGCGGCATTTGGTGCGCTGAGTAATGCCTCTGGTCTTGGTTCAACAGCTTTGGGTTGGTTATCTACAGCGTCCGGCAGTCAGTCCGTCGCCGTCGGTAACTTGGCGAATGCAACTGGTGACTTCTCTACTTCAGTAGGCCGCTTGTCACAGGCGACTGATGATGGTGCGTCAGCCTTCGGTTTCGGCTCATTCGCATCGGCTGCTAACGCGACTGCCGTCGGTAGTGCTGCTGGTGCAGGTGGGGCGAACTCTACAGCTGTTGGTAACAGCGCGGATGCATCAGCCATGAACTCTACAGCAATTGGCCAAGACACGGCTGCGAATTTTGCGGGTTCAACAGCTATTGGCCGCGGTGCGGAAACAACCATGACTAATCAAATTATGCTTGGTACTACAGCTGATACGATTACGGCACCTGGCATTACGTCTGCTCTGTCTGCGTCACGTCAAATGGGCGCCATCGAATTGGTAACGTCTGACGCGTCAGGTAATCTGGCGACAGATGGCGGGTCTATAATTGCCAATATCAATGCTGCATCAGGGGCAAACACAGCCGCTATTGCTACAAACAGAACCGATATCGACACTAACACGGCTGGTATTGCTCAGAATGGATCAGCGATTGCGGTTAACAATCAAAACACAATCGATAATGCTGCAGCTATCAATTTCAACACGAACAGCATTAATGCTAACACTGTTGGTATTGGTAACAATGCTGCTGGTATCGCGAACAATACAGCTCGCATTAACAGCACTGATGAGCGTCTTACTGAGTTACGCTCAGGTTTGGCCGCGGTTGCGTCCGTTCCGGATCTATACCTCAACGTCAACGAAACATGGACAGCTGCCGGTGGCGTCTCTCTATATGATGATGGCTTTGGTGGATCAGAAACCGGCTTCGGCGGTGGTGTTCAGTTCCGTAGCAGCACTGACGATAACTGGTCAGTTGGTGCAGCAGGTTCTGTTGCTGGCGGTGCTTACTCCGTACGTGTTCAGGCCCGTATCGGCGGATAAGCCAACCGACATTAAGATTAAGAATGGCCGCTTTGAGCGGCCATTTTTTTTGTCAAAAATTAAGAATGTTGAGCCCTTAAGACGACTCCAGTCTTGCTAAGACTAAGCGTGTTTAGGACTTTGGATCTTCGTCTTTCAAACGCTTGCGCCGCCATCGCTTTTGGCGTTTGGATGAACTAAGATTTCGTTCACGGGAGATGGGTGTCTTATCCCCGCCCCAATAGTCTGAGCGGTGAGCATAGCCAGCCGCACCTAGAATACTCATTAGCGCGATGCAGACCCGCAAAGGGCCACTTAAGAGATGGTGGATAAATCTCATAATTTTTGGTAGCACCTTCATAAGCTTCTTGAAAGATATGCATGAAAACATTCAAGGCCATATCGCAATCGTGGTTTTTCGCAGGCGCCATCATATGGGTTTTGGGCCTGACTTTAATCTGGCCTTCAACGGCATTGGTTAACAGCCCAAATATTGTGATATTGATGGCAGGCTTCACATGGGCGACCCTTATCTTTTCTGTTCCATCTACACTCTTAAATTGGCTGTATGATAAGCAAGAACATGCGAAAACACAGCGCGTGTGGATGAGATATCCAAGGGGACTCATGGGGAAAATCGGTTATATTTTGACGGGGTCAATTGCGCTTTGGGTATTGCTCGCGATCGGTATTGGATTAGCGGGCTTCGTCATATGGGGCCTCATGTCCTTGGGGCAGGCGGCTTGGTCTACTTAATAGCCGTGTTAATAGCCTTGGGGCGCGCTCTATAAGCATCAAAACTGTAAATCAGAATGCCCAGCCATATGAATCCAAAGCACCACGCATGTGCGGGGGTAAAGCTTTCTCCGTAATAAAGTGCGCAGATGAACTGCCCCGTAGGCCCGATATATTGCAACATACCGAGAGTGGAGAGCTTGAGCTTTCGCGCGGCAATGGCAAAGGCCCAAAGCGGCAACACTGTGACGGGGCCTGCTAATAATAACAACGCGGTTATGCCGGGGGATGTCCCAAATGAGAGCGTGCCTTGCGCGTGGAGCCATATCAAAAATATAGCTGCTGGGATAAAGAGCAGAGCCGTTTCAATGACGAGCCCCGGTATCGCGCCTACGACGGCTTGCTTTCTGATCACGCCGTAAGTCGCAAAGCTAACTGCCAGAATGAGCGAGATATATGGAAAAACGCCGCCATAAAGCGTCAGGATAGACACGCCAATCAGCGCAAAGATAACGGAGACGGTTTGAAGCTTAGAGAGTTTTTCGCCAAAGAACAAAACACCGATGAGAACATACATAAGCGGGTTGATGAAATAGCCCAAGCTCCCCTGAAAAATTTGTTCACTTTGAACCGCCCAAATATAGACCCCCCAATTTACAGAGAGCGCGATGGCGGCGAGGCCTAATAACCCCACAAGTCTTGGTATTTTTAGGGCGCGTTTCAGCTCTCCCCATTGCCGCCTCAGGACAATGATGATGAGCGCGAAGGGCAGGGACCATGCAATGCGGTGGGCCAAAATCTCAAGCGGGGAGACCGCTTCTGTAATTTTAAAATAGACCGGGAAAGCCCCCCAAAATGTATAGGCCATAATTCCGGCGATTAGGCCAAGGCGCACATCGTCAGATGTGTTATCGGGCGGTAGAGAACTCATTTACTCCGACTGTCACAGGCCAGAGCTTTTGCCTATTAAAATCTGCGATATATTGGACTTGACTTGAAGGCCGTATGTTTTAGAAGGCGCGCTTAGTCACGGGTTGGTGTGGTGCCGCCGTTGTAATCGCTGTTGGGTAATCTGACCAGCCGGACCACGCCGAGAAGAAGAGTATTTACGCATGTCTAAGCGTCATTCCGCAAAATATAAAATTGATCGCCGTATGGGCGAAAATATCTGGGGCCGTCCCAAATCACCTGTTAATAAGCGCGCCTATCCTCCGGGACAACACGGCGCTAATGCCCGCCGCGGTAAAATGTCTGACTTTGGTACACAGCTTCGTGCCAAGCAAAAGCTCAAAGGCTATTACGGCAACATCACAGAAAAACAGTTTCGCCGCACATATGACGAAGCGACACGTCAGCGTGGTGACGCCTCTGAGAACCTTATCGGTCTTTTAGAGCGCCGTTTGGACGCTGTTGTTTACCGCGCAAAATTTGTCCCGACTGTCTTTGCCGCGCGTCAATTCGTCAATCACGGCCATGTTCTTGTGAACGGCAAAAAAGTCAATATCCCGTCTTATCGCTGTAAAGAAGGTGACGTGATTGAAGTTCGCGAAAAGTCACGCACAATGGCTTTGGTTCTTGAAGCGCTAGAAAGTGCTGAACGTGAATTGCCTGATTATGTCAGTGTTGATCCAAAAGGCATGCAGGCCACTTTGACACGTATCCCAAGTTTTGATGAGGTGCCGTATCCTGTTGTGATGGAACCAAACCTGGTTGTGGAATTCTATTCTCGTTAAGAGACACCCATATATAAAATTTCAGAACCCTGTCTTTATGACAGGGTTTTTTATTGCTTTAAGAGGTTTGACGCGCGGTTTACGCGCGGCTCCACACAACCCGGTAATTTTTAACGTTATTGGGTGCGAGGGTGATTTTTTCATCAAAACGGTAAAATCCGGCTTCAGGAAAAACGAAACGCTGTGTGCCATTTCTTTCATTTTTAACTACTGAGTTTTGTTCGTTGATAACCTGACATTTGAAGATTTCGACGATAAAGGCCGGGCGGCAGCGCTGAATCACGAGGTCTAGTTTAGCCCCTTTTGGCAAGGCATATTGGGCCTGTATCGTTTGTCCCGGCCGCAAATAAGTGCGTTTGAGTCGGAAGGCATCAGCATAAGATGATAAGGCCGCCCATTGACTGCTTTCAGGCGCAACGGATGACGATGTATCTAAATCGGAAAAAGATAAAACCTTGTTCAATCCCAGATAGGCCGGGATGTAATGCAGGGCGACATAACACATCGCGCCGCCAATAATTAGGGTCGTCGCAGAACCAAAAGTTCGCTTTAAACCTAATGGGCGCCGTTTTTTTAGAGCTCCCTTATCAATATACTGCGCATGAAAACCGCCAACAGCTTTCCTGCGTTTTTTTACATCCATTCCAAATAAAGCCATAGCCATATACCTCGTCCAACATACGGTGCGCCCCCGATGCAGCCATTGTTCAAGAAAATAACAAAAATGAATTTAGGGAAGTTTAACCCTGAATCAGGATAGTTTTAACCATCTAAGCGGATGTTTTGACGCCTTTATCTGCCAGCATTGTGCGCAATTCGCCCGTCTCAAACATCTCTTTGACGATATCGCAGCCACCAATAAATTCGCCTTTGACGAAGACTTGCGGAATTGTCGGCCAATTATTGTAATCTTTGATGCCTTGGCGGATATCAGGGTCTTCGAGGACATTAACGCTGGCATATTCGGCCCCGACATAATCAAGGATCTGGACAACAGTCGAGGAAAATCCGCATTGCGGAAACACAGGTGTGCCTTTCATGTAGAGCACAACATCGTTTTCTGTGACGGTCTTTTTAATTTGGTCTAGGGCTGACATGCTCGGATCCTTCTTGGCTATCCTTCTATAGATAGGTTATGGTGCGCGGGTTTCAAGCGCTAGGGCGTGTAATTCGCCGTCTGCGCCGTCCATTTTCCCTTTCAGGGCCGCATAGACCATTTGGTGTTGTTTCACGCGGCTTACGCCTTCAAAGGCTTTGCTGATGATGACAGCTTTCCAGTGGTTATTATCACCTGCCAGATCAATCATTTCGACCTGCGCGTCGGGCATAGCCTCTGTGATCATGGCCGCGATATCTTCGCCTTTCATTGCCATTAGATTGGGGCCATCATGACATCAGCTCAGGTAAAAAGGCTTCGTGCTTTTCGCGCAAGGCTTCAAGTGAGACGTCAAAGGCGCCATCTGCTGTTATGCGCTCACCGCCGACTTTACCGACAATTTGCGCAGCAACGCCTTTGGCTGTGGCTGTCGAAAGGACGGGGTTCACGCTGTTCTCTTCAACGGCCACAAGATAGCGGGCTTGGTCTTCACCAAATAACCAGCCATGTAGTGGGCAGTCCGATGGCGCAGAAAGGTGCAGACCGATATTTCCTGCAAAGGCCATTTCGCAGGCTGTAATCGCTAATCCGCCGTCAGAGCAGTCATGGACGGCATTAACACGCTTATTGCGGATAAGTTTGCGGACATAATCGCCATTGCGTTTTTCAACCTCGAGATCAACAGGCGGCGGAGCACCTTCCTCTCGGCGGAGAATTTCGCGAAGGTAAATTGAACTACCAAGCCAGCCTTCTGTCTCACCAATGAGGATAAGCGTGTCGCCCTCTTTTGCGCCTTTTAGCGTCGCAATATAGTCTAGGTCAGGGATGAGGCCGACACCGCCAACGGCAGGGGTCGGCGGAATGGCTACGCCATTCGTTTCATTATAAAGCGAAACATTGCCAGAAACGACAGGATAGTCAAAGGCGCGGCAGGCTTCGTTCATGCCGTCTATCGCGCCCACAAATTGACCCATAATCTCAGGCCGTTCAGGATTGCCAAAATTCAGGCAATCCGTAATCGCGATCGGATCAGCGCCGACACAGCTCAGGTTGCGCCACGTCTCGGCCACACATTGCTTACCGCCCATATAAGGGTCAGCTTGAACATAGCGAGGCGTGCAATCCGTCGTAATGGCTACAGCTTTGTTTTTACCGTGAATACGCACAATCGCCGCATCGCCGCCGCTTTGGCTGCTATCGACAGTGTCCGCCATAACGTGACGGTCATATTGCTCCCAAATCCAGCGTTTGGACGCGATATCGGGGCTGCTGATAATGCGCGTAAGAGCGTCATTGTAATCCTGCGTCTCATGCACGTCAGCGGCGTCTATAACGGGGCGGGAGACGGGGATAGTATAAGGACGGTCAAGGTTTGGCGCGTCATCGGCGAGCGGGGCTATGGGAATGTCGCACACTTTCTTGCGCTCATGTCTGAGCACTAAGCGGCCTGTGTCTGTCGTCTTGCCAATCAGCGCGACATCAAGCTCCCATTTTTCAAAAATGTCATAAGCGAGCTGTTCTTTGCCGGGCTTGATGACCATGAGCATACGCTCTTGCGACTCGGAGAGCATCATTTCGTAGGGCGTCATATTTTCTTCGCGCTGCGGCACTTTATCAAGGTTAATCGCGATACCCACGCCGCCCTTATCTGCCATTTCGATAGAGGAGGAGGTGAGGCCAGCCGCGCCCATATCTTGGATAGCGATGATGGCATCTGTGGCCATAAGCTCTAGGCAGGCCTCAATAAGCAGTTTTTCGGTAAAGGGGTCGCCCACTTGGACTGTCGGGCGCTTTTCCTCGCTGTCATCATCAAACTCAGCAGAGGCCATAGTCGCCCCGTGAATGCCGTCTCGGCCCGTTTTAGAGCCTACATAGAAGATGGGGTTGCCCACGCCCTTAGCGGCTGAATAGAAGACGTTATCGGCATCTGCGAGGCCAACGCACATGGCGTTGACAAGGATATTGCCATTATAACCTTTATGGAAGTTCGTTTCGCCGCCAACTGTCGGGACGCCGACGCAATTCCCATAGCCGCCAATACCCGCCACAACGCCGTTGACAAGTTGCTTGGTTTTCCAATGAGACGGTTCGCCAAAGCGCAGCGCGTTCATCAGTGCAATGGGGCGCGCGCCCATCGTAAACACATCCCGCATGATACCGCCGACACCTGTCGCCGCGCCTTGATAAGGCTCGATATAGGAGGGGTGGTTATGGGACTCCATTTTGAAGATAATAGCATCGCCGTCATCTATATCGATGACGCCGGCATTTTCGCCAGGTCCTTGAATGACGCGCTTGCCTTTGGTTAGAAATTTACCCAGGTGACGGCGAGATGATTTATAAGAACAATGTTCCGACCACATGACAGAGAAGATGCCTAGCTCATTGATGTTAGGCTCACGGCCTAAACGGTCGAGAATAATCTCATACTCTTCTTCGGACAGGCCATGCTCTTTGACAATTTCCGCGGTGATCTTAGTGCTAATATCCATTAGATCGACTCGATAATAGATTTGAAAAGATTGATGCCGTCCGTGCCGCCATGCATTGCATCTACAGCGCGTTCGGGGTGGGGCATCATGCCAAAGACATTCCCGGCTTCATTGCAAATGCCTGCAATATCGCGTGCGGATCCGTTCGGATTATCTGCGTAGCGGAAAACGACTTGGCCGCGTTTTTCAAGCTTGTTGAGTGTTTCATCATCCGCGTAATAATTACCGTCATGATGCGCGACGGGGAAGGTGACATCTGTCGTGCTACCGTACTTTGTGGTGTAGCGGCTGTCGCTATTCGTGATTTTTAGGTTTTCAGGACGGCAGACAAATTTCAAACCTTTGTTGCGCATCAGCGCGCCGGGCAAAAGACCCGCCTCTGTCAGGACTTGAAAGCCATTGCAAAAGCCCGCTACGGCTAAGCCCTTATTAGCTTTTTCAACAAGGTCTTTGACAATAGGTGAGCGTGAAGCCATGGCCCCGCAGCGTAGATAATCTCCATAAGAGAAGCCGCCGGGAAGTACAACGAAATCAATGCCTTGCGGCAATTCGCTCTCGCGGTGCCAAACCATTACAGGCGGCTCGCCTGTGACCTTCTCCAGCGCTACGGCTGCGTCGCGATTACAGTTTGACGCTGGAAATGTGATGACGGCAGTGCGCATTAGTCTTCAATCTCAATGCGGTAGCTCTCAATGACGGTATTGGCGAGAAGCTTCTCGCACATCTCTGTCACGCGGCTTTCTACCGATTCTGGATCTTCACCCGTCAGGTCCAGTTCAATAACTTTACCTTGGCGAGCAGCGGCGACTTCCTCGAAGCCGAGATCGTTCAAGGAGCGAGAAATGGCGCGGCCTTGCGGGTCAAGAACGCCCGGTTTTAGGCCGACATAAATAATGGCTTTCATAGGATGTCTCGCTAATCGTCGTTGGAAACTATGGATAGGTTAGGTTTGCCTTGCGGGGAAGAGGCTTGAAGAATCCCAAGGCGCGTGGCGACCTCGGTATAAGCTTCGGTGACATCGCCCAGATCGCGGCGGAAGCGATCTTTATCAAGCTTCTTATTCGTCTCCCGATCCCATAAGCGGCAACTATCGGGGCTAATTTCATCGGCCAAGATCACTTGATGCTCACCATTATCTGTCGGCAAGCGCCCAAATTCGATTTTAAAGTCGATCAGGTTGATACCAATGCCCGCAAACATGCCTTGCAGATAGTCATTGATACGCAGCGTCATAGCAATCATCTCGTCCAGCTCGGCATGGGTGGCCCAGCCAAAAGCATGAATATGTTCTTCGGCAATCAAAGGATCACCCAGATCATCGCGCTTGAGGCAAAATTCAACAATAGAGCGCGGAAGCTTTTCGCCTTCTTCGATACCGAGCCTTTTTGACATCGTGCCAGCGGCAACATTGCGGCAAATCACTTCGAGTGGAATGATTTCGACTTTTTTGATCAACTGCTCACGCATATTCAGCCGTTTGATGAAATGTGTGGGAATGCCGATTTCGCCAAGGCGCAGCATCACAAATTCAGAAATGCGGTTATTGAGCACGCCTTTACCGTCCAGTGTGGCCTTTTTCTGGGCATTGAACGCGGTGGCATCGTCTTTGAAATATTGCACTAAAGTGCCAGGCTCGGGTCCTTCATAGAGGATTTTGGCTTTGCCTTCGTAGATTTGTTTGCGGCGGCTCATAAGGGCCCTCTCACTCTGCGCGACTCGCGCGTCGGGACTAAAGTCGTGCCATAGCTTAAAAGCCCGATAGCGGCAATGTCGATTGAGTATGAAAATTGGGGATTTCTGTCTTGTTTTGCAGCCTCTGACTTCATACATAAGCTTTACGAAACGAGATTCTAAAAGGATATGAAATGTCAGGATTTGACGAACGCAAAGATATGGCAGAGGCAAAGTTTGCTATGGACGCGGCTAAAGAGTTCAAAGCAGAAGCCAAGCGCAATAAGGCTCTAGGGGTTTGGGCGGCAGAATTCCTTGGAAAAGACCCTGAAAAATACGCGCTTGAGGTCATCATGGCTGATATGGAAGAGGCTGGAGATGACGATGTTTTTCGTAAGCTCAAAAAAGACCTGAACGCGGCTCAATCTGATCTCTCGGACCAAGCTATACGCGAGAAAATGGCGGAGTGTCTCGCGGCTGCGCGTGAAGAGGTTTATGGCACGTAACATAATTTGGTGTCATTCCGTTTCACGACGAAGTCGTGGCGGAACCCATGCCTGATCATTGCTTCACATATATAATTTGCCGATAGTCTCAATATAAAGGCATGGGTAGCGGGCGTTTCCTCACGAAAACGCGTCGCTATGACATTGTTTTAAGTTATATCGGCGTATTCGACTCAGGGCAGGTGATGTCAAAACTTTCGGCGTTAGCTACAGCATAAGTTTTGAGGTTTTTAATGTGCATGGCCATGCTCTCCGCATCATAAGTCATGTTTACACAGCCAAGTGTGCGTTTTGTATCACCGTCGATAATGGCTGCAAATCCAGTAACACCCATCCAGCTATTATATTGCGGGACTAAGCCTCTGTCGAAAACAGTATGAGCGTTCAAATCGCCATTTCCGCTGGAGATATCAATATTGACATATTCAATGCCGGGATCACGTAAGCTCGTAAGCGCTTGATTGAGCGCAGGTTCGACGATTTTACACGGCCCGCACCAATCAGCGCGGAACATCACAACATAGACATCCGGTGTGGGTGTCATGCTATTGGCCGTCGAGCCAAGCCCTAAGGCGAGGGCTGTTGCGGCTATCGCTGTTTTAAAAGCTTTTTTCATCTTAAATATCTCCATTCACCTGCATTATTTTTTATTTTCACTAAAACTGCACCTGAAAAATACAGTCAGGCGTAACACGTCTTTGTGAAAGTCTTGTCAGGCATAAAAAAGCCCGGAACGCTGTCCGGGCTTAAGTCTTAAATTGTCGTCCAAAGCTTAGAGGCCTGGGTCAACATTATGAGCCGCAGGACAACGTGTTGTCTTTATTGGCGTTGATGCATTTGAAAGGTAAGCAGACCCTTTTGCTTTAGACGCCATTTGACGAATTTCAGCAGCCATTTCGTTAACTTCAAAAGCTGTGTTTACACAGCCGATAACGCGCTTTGTGTTGGCGTCAACGACAGCCGCGAAGCCTGGAAGGCCAACCCACTGGTTGAACACTGGAACGATATCGCGGTCAAAGGCTTCGTGAGCGCCTTTTTCCCATTTAGCAGCTGTTGATGTGTCGATAACGACTTCTTCTGCATTAACACCTGACATAGCGAGGGCAGAGGCCAATTGACCGTCAAGCTGCTGGCTTTTAACGTCTTGGGCGTTACGGAAGTTTACAACATAGATATCCGTTGCAAAAGCTGATGATCCGAAAGCGGCTGTCAGGGCGAGGCCTGAAATAAGGGCAGTAAGTTTTTTCATGAGTCTAATCCTATTCTCTAGAAGGTCACAGTTTTCAATTTTGGAGTGGATATTCACATCCAGTTTTCTTATGTCCCCAGATGTAGGCAAAATTGGTAAACTAAGCGCAAATGGCGCGTTAAGAGCGCGTTTACAATACTTTCCAAAATCGTTAATTTTGGTATTAAGTTATTGATTTTGTTGAATAATAAAAATTTAAAAAAAATGCATCCACGCTGTTTCGGTTAAGCAAACCTTAAAAAAAACCTTACGAGGCAGGCTATTTTAATAAGCTGTAAACCATGTTTCTGACGGATGAGTTACAGGGTGGTAACAAAACACCTAATATGTGTCCTCACCCCATATAGTGGGGGAGGACGCTTTGTCTCGAACTATCCAAACACGCGCCCGAAAATGGTGTCGACATGTTTGAGGTGATACTCATCGTCAAACATGCTGCGGACTTGGTCTTCTGATAAGAGCGCCATGACATCTTTGTCTTTGAGGAGCAGTTCCAAGAACGCGCCTTCGCCGGCATCGCCTTGTGTGCGAAACATCTCCCAGACTTGCATGGCGTTGCGCTGGACAAGGCGGTAGGCGCTCTCGCGCTGCTCTCCCGCTTGGGTGAGGGCGAGTAGGAAGCGCTGACTGTTATGCAGCCCGCCAAGGCGGTCCATATTGGCTTTCATCTTCTCAGGATAGACGACAAGGTTCTCAATCACGCCTGCGAGGCGGTGCAAGGCAAAGTCCAGATGCACTGTGCTGTCAGGCCCGATGCCGCGCTCAACCGAGCTATGCGAGATATCGCGCTCATGCCAGAGCGCGACATTTTCCATAGCAGGCATAATTGCCATACGCACAAGACGGGCAAGCCCCGTCAGGTTTTCTGTCAGAACGGGGTTACGCTTATGCGGCATGGCAGAGGAGCCTTTTTGGCCCTTTGAGAAAAACTCTTCGGCTTCCAGAACTTCGGTGCGCTGGAGGTGACGGATTTCAACCGCGACGTTTTCGATCGACGAGGCGACAACACCTAAAGCCGCGAAATAGGCGGCATGGCGGTCGCGCGGAATGATTTGCGAAGAGACAGGTTCAATCGCGAGGCCCATTTCCTTAGCGACATGCTCTTCGACTTTAGGATCGATATTAGCAAATGTCCCGATTGCGCCAGAAATAGCGCAGACGGCGATTTCTTTGCGGGCGGTGACGAGCCGTTCACGGCCGCGTGCAAACTCGGCGTGGAAACGCGCGAGCTTGACGCCGAATGTTGTCGGCTCAGCGTGGATGGCATGGCTGCGGCCAATGGTGATGGTGTGCTTATGTTCTTTAGCCCGTTTTTCGAGTGCGGCCAAAACACGGTCCATGCCAATGAGCAAAAGGTCTGTCGCGCGGGCAAGCTGTACGGACAGGGTCGTGTCGAGAATGTCTGAACTCGTAAAGCCCTGATGCACAAATCGCGCATCTTCACCGATAAAGGTTGCGAGGTGGGTTAGGAAAGCAATCACGTCATGCTTAACTTCGCGCTCAATCTCGTCGATCTTTGCAACATCAAATTCAGCAGAGCCGCCGCGCTCCCAAATGTTCTTCGCGGCCTCTTTGGGGATGACGCCAAGCTCAGCCAAGGCGTCGCAGCCATGCGCCTCAATCTCAAACCAAATACGGTATTTCGTGGCCGCTGACCAAATCTCGGTCATTTCCTTGCGGGCATAGCGCTCAATCATAATAGACTCACCTTATGTTTCGCGCGACTTAGACTAAAGCCGCGCGGTCAGGTCAAGGCCCAGATTGCGGTATCAGCTGCCTTCATTACGGGCTTCTGCCGCCGCCCAGTCTTTGGGAAGGGTTATCCGAACAAACATATAGAACATGAAGGCTAATATATAAGCGCCGAAGGTCACATACATCGCCCAGCGCGTGGCTTCTAATTCGGTCTGGCCTTGGCCAAGGAACACATCAATCATGGCCCCGGCAAATGTGGGCCCGCCGCCAAGCGCAATCATATTAAGCACAAAGAAAAAGAGCGCCGTTGACATAGCTCGTAGTTTAATTGGGGCGAGGGTCTGCGCGATGGCAAAGCTTGGCCCAAGATAAACGCCGAGGCATAATTGTAAGAGTGCGCCGATAGCCAGATGAAGCGCGATGGACGGGGCCCAAAACGCGGCCAATGCGAGCGGGAAAGCTAATAGGATAGAGATTGCGGGTATGGTGCCATAAGCGCGAATATCGGTTTTGGCTTTCCAGTCCACGAGCTTGGCGCCGAAATAAGTGCCAGCAACATAAAATGTGCCGTTGATAATCCCAATCCAGATGATGAAAGTGCGGGGGCTAAAATCAGGTTCAAGCAAGCGCAGAAATTTTGTTTGAAAGCCTGAAATCGCGTAGCTGGCAAAGCTGGCAAAGGCGATGCCGAGCGCCATCCACCACCACGACTTGATGGATAATATGGTCATCACGCCAGGCTGCAAACTCAGCAGGAACATCGTCACGATAAAAATGGCAAAAGGGATGAAGAATACGATAGACATATAACTAAGAGCCCATAGTCCAATCAATAAAGCCATGGCTCCGCCAAATATGGCTATGCGCGGCGGGAGATTAGCTTCTGCGAATGACTGCTTCAAAGGAATATATCCTGAGGGCGCTTTTACGCCTGTTTCCATCGCGCCGCGTACAGGCTCGCGGATGGCGAGTTTCACAAGGATAGCAAGGCCGATACCAAAGCCGCCTAATATAATAAAGATTCGGCGCCAGTTTACGGATTCAGCATCCGCGCCGAGTAGAGCGGCTGTCAGGAAATAGGCCGACATAATGCCCAGCGGAATGCCGAGGGAATAGATGCCGAGCGCGCCTGCGCGTTCTTCTTTGCCGTAAAAGTCAGAAATCATAGAATGAGAAGGCGGGCTGCCGCCAGCTTCACCAATCCCAACGCCTACGCGGGCCAGAGCGATATGTACAAAATTCTGCGCGAGACCCGTTAGGGCCGTAAAGCCACTCCAAACAGCCAATGCTAATGAGAGGAGGGTCACGCGGTTCATGCGGTCCGCGAGAAAGGCGAGGGGAATACCCATAATGGTATAAAACGCTGCAAAGGCGAGGCCGACCAGTAAGCCAAGCTGCGTATTGGTCAGGCCGAGGTCAGCTTGTATCCAAGGCGCGAGGATACCGACAATCTGGCGGTCAATAAAATTGAAGCCGTAAACCAGTGTGAGTAAGAGGAGAGCAAATGTCCGATATCGCGGCGTTGGGCCGGCTTTGACGTTTTCGTCATCCATATAAATTCCCCTGTAAGACTTATTACATAAGCCCGAGTGTTTTAAATGAGGCGATGTTTTCCCGCCCTATGATTAGGTGATCGTGGACCGATACTCTGATAGCTTTACAGGCTTGCACGATTTCTTTTGTCATGTCGATATCTGATTGGCTTGGCGTAGGATCGCCGCTGGGGTGATTATGGGCGAGTATGAGGGCGGTTGATTCCAGTTCTAAGGCGCGTTTGATAATTTCGCGCGGATAAACGGGCGCGCGGTCAATTGTGCCGCGTCCCATAACTTCGTCCGCGATGAGGCGGTTCTTGCGGTCTAGGAACAAGACACGAAATTGCTCTTTGCCTTCAAACTGCATCGCTGTGCGGCAATAATCGAGCAGGGCTGTCCAAGAAGAGAGGACGGGACGGCCTAAGATGCTTTCCTGTCCGAGTTTGGTGGCGGCGGCTTTGATGATTTGCAAATCAAGCGCGGTTTTGGGGCCGACGCCTTTAACCTCGACAAGGCGCTCTACGGGCGCGGCCACGGCTTCGGCAAAGCTGCCAAATTTCGCGATAAGGGCTTTGGCGGTGGGTTTGACGTCGCCTTGGCGCACGGAGTTAAAGAGGTAAAGCTCTAGCAGCTCATAATCGGCGAGAGCATCAGGGCCGCCTTTGGCAAAGCGTTCCCGCAGCCGGTCCCGATGACCGTGATAATGAGGCTTTGGTTTTTTCTCTCCCACATCACGTCCTAGACGTAAGGCGGTTTGTGCAGACCCTTGGGCGATTGCGTGAAAATCTCGCAGCCATCCTTGGTCACGCCAATAGAGTGTTCAAATTGCGCGGTCAGTTTTTTATCGCGCGTTACTGCCGTCCAGCCATCGCTTAAGATTTTGACATCAGGCTTTCCGAGGTTGATCATCGGCTCGACAGTAAAGAACATACCTTCGCGCAGGGTTTCGCCTTCGCCGGGGCGTCCAAAATGAAGAATATTAGGCGCGTCATGAAAGAGCTTGCCCAATCCATGACCGCAAAAATCTTGCACCACGCCGCATCGCTCACTTTCAGCATATTTTTGAATGGCGTATCCAATATCGCCCGTCGTATTGCCAGGCTTCACAGCGGCAAGGCCGAGCATCAAGCTGTCATAGGTAATGTTGATAAGGCGCTCAGCGCGGCGGTTAATCTCGCCCACAGGATACATGCGCGACGTGTCGCCATGCCACCCATCGACGATAACCGTCACATCGATATTGACGATATCGCCAGTCTTGAGCGGCTTGGGGCTTGGAATGCCGTGACAGACGACGTGATTAATTGAGGTGCAAACCGTATGCTGATAACCGCGATAGCCGAGGCAGGCGGGAACAGCGCCGTTATCCAGCACAAATTCAAAAGCGGCTTTATCAAGGTCCGCCGTGCTCACGCCAGGCTTAACCATCGGCACGAGCATGTCGAGACATTCAGCGGCTAAGCGGCCTGCTTTGCGCATGCCTTCAAAATCGGCTTCGGAGTGGAGTTTTATTGCGCCGTCACGAATATCGTCGGCATCTTTGGCGTCTACATAATTCATAGCCGCCTACATAAGGCGGCTATGAGGGAATTGCTACACTAAAAAGTGCTTAGTGTCTGGCGTCACAAGCGAAGCGTCCGTGATGATGGGCGCCGTGACGTCGCGCGCGGTGGCGATGACGTGTCACAGGCGCTGAGCTGTAAGTCGTTGTCGGCTGATAATAAGTATGCGTTGGCTGAACAAATGTCGTGTTCATAGGACGCGTATATGTTGTCGTTGCCGGCTGTGAATATGTCGTGCTGCTGCTTATAACGCGCGGCTGACTATAGCTGGTGCTGGCCGTTTGGTAGGTTGGCTGGCTATATGTCGGCTGGCTGTAGCTAGGCTGACTATAGGTGGGTTGGCTATATGTCGGCTGCGACACAACGGTCCGCCCTGTCTGCGCGCCATAAGTCGGGTCTGAATAGACGGGATGGTCTGAGACCGTCGTGCGCGTGCCATATTGCGCTTGGGAATAGCTTGATGAGCCTGATGAATATGTCGGCGAAGAGGAGCCATATGACGTTGTAGAGCCATATGTCGTTGACGCGGGCGTTGTATAGGCGCCGCCAGAAGATGTTGTATATCCACCTTCACGATAATCTGATGTGCGGTAGCTGCCTTCACTATAGACAGGGTCACAATCGACGCGCTTATCCGCAATGCCTGCACCTGCGAGGCCGCCTAAAACGCCGCCAATGACAGAAGCTTCTGTGCGCGCGCCATTGCCTGCGACTTGAGAGCCAAGAACCGCGCCGGCTACTGCGCCAATGCCGCCGCCAATGATCTGGCTACGATTTTCTGACTTCTTACAGGCTTCATGCGCATTATAGCCTTGCGACGACGTATGATACTGCGCGCTTGCCGTTCCGGCTAATCCGGTTGTGAGTAGTAAGGCCCCTGATAGTTTTACAAAATGATTGAAACGCATAACGTCCTCCATATTTGGCCTGCGAGATATATCGCTTGGCTGATAACACCTCTTATGAAGGAGCCTGTCTGAACGCCCTCTGACAGGCAGTTTCACGTCTCGTTCATTTAGATTACATTCATTCTGGGCTCTGAGTTTTGCATTAAACTGTCATTCCGTCTCACTTTTTAGCTAGCTAAAAAGTGGCGGAACCCATGCCTAGATGTCTCGCCTAAATACGATTTTCCGATAGACGCCATATCAAGGCATGGGTTCCGTCTGTATTTGCTAAAGCAAATACGAGGTCGGAATGACATAGTTTTGGGGTTTAGCTTTATGGCTCAACCCGCTATCCTGAACCCATGACAATTACCAATGTAACAGCGGGCATCATCTTAATTGGCGATGAGCTTCTCTCGGGGCGCACGCAAGATACCAATTTGGGCACAATCGCGCGGTGGTTAGAGCCGCTGGGCGTGGAGATCGGCGAGGCGCGGATTGTCGCCGATGAGGCTAACGTCATCAGCGAATCCGTACGAGCCTTCTCAGATCGCTTTGACTATGTTTTCACCACTGGCGGCATAGGCCCGACCCATGATGATATTACGGCAGATTGCATCGCGGCGGCTTTCGGCCTCGGCATATCTGAACGTGATGACGCGATAGAGATGCTGCGCGAGCGCTATGAACTGTCCGAACTTAACGAAGCCCGCCGCCGTATGGCCCGTATCCCCGATGGGGCGAGCCTCATAAAGAATCCCGTCAGCCAAGCGCCGGGCT
>ENA-ORXM01002393-ORXM01002393.1-marine-metagenome-genome-assembly--contig:-NODE-2393-length-21971-cov-5.169498_pt1 | contig 21971 bp, 18 predicted proteins | sample MGYA00237867_ERZ511480 | MGnify/ENA primary metagenome ERZ511480 (study PRJEB26309, sample SAMN06266103) | marine metagenome | isolation source: Algal blade | place: United Kingdom:Sidmouth, United...
AAAATCTGTCCCAAATTAAAATAGGCATCGGCGTTTACGTCATTGATTTTGAGTACTTTGTTGTATGCAGTTTTCGCTTTTTCAAACTCCCACGTTCGAAAGTAGCAATAGGCCAACTTCGAATAGATAAACTCTTTTTGCTCGCCCAGTGCTATCAATCTTTCGAAGAGTGGCAGAGCTTGGGCATGCTGTTCATTATTATATAGCGCCAATGCTTTTAGATTAATCAACGAAACATCGTCAGGGTAAACTTCGAGACCTTTGTCCGTATAAATAAGTACGGAATCTTTTTCACGCTCGGCCACAAAGTATTTTGCAAGTTCAAATAAGCTTCGAAGGTGAGTGCTATCTTTTGCTGTTGCCAATCGAAAAGCCCTGTTGGCCATAAAACTATTTTTTTGTGACTGCAACGATTTGCCCAAATAATAAAAATACGCTGCATTAGTGCTGTCGATTTCGGTAAGTGTTATGAAAAGTGCTTTTGCCCTTTCTGCTTGTTTTAGTTTTAAAAGAATTTTTCCCAGCTCAAAGCTCGCAATCTGTTGGGACGTATCTTCCGAAATAATAGCCTCATACTGTGCGACCGCCTTGTCAAAGCTGCCAATGGCATTATAGGCTCTCGCAATCTGTAAAGTCGAATTTAAAGACCCTTCTTTGGCATAGAAATTTATAGCTTTCGTGTAGTTGCCCAAAGCATAGAGGCTGTCTGCTTTAAAACGTTCCGTATTCCGAGAGTCTTGGGCAACAACTTTACAAAGTGCCAACAATAGAATTATACCAAAAACACTTGAAAGCCTTTTTTTGGAAGCAGTACGTATTGCCATAAATCATTTCTTTTTCAAAACCTCGTACTTGTCCTCATCGGTGACCGTGAATTTAAGCACCGGAAGCCCGATATACTGAAATACAATTACATCTCCTTTTTTGGCTATGATTTCGAATTTGCCATCAAAATCGGAGATGACCCCTCTTTCCGTTCCTTCGATACCGATTGTGGCTCCAGGTAGCCCCATCAAACCATCGGTTACCGTTCCAGAAACTAGTTTTGCGCCATTTTTGTCTTTGGCGGTTGCCGTTACGGACATTGTATTGGTATCTGCCTTATAAATTTCGTTGGATGCTTTTTCTTCGGCACTATTTTTCTTGGTCTGTATCAAAATAACACCGTTCCTCCCTTTTTCGCCATAGATGCTCATAGCAGATTCATCTTTTAAAACATTTATCGATGCAATATCGTTCGGGGATATAAAATCCATTTCCTCTTTGGTAGACTCTTCACCATCAATTACAATTAAAGGAGATGCCTGCCATGCATCCAATCTTAAAGGAAACCCGTTCTGCTCACCTTGCAACTTAAAAGTAATCGGAATTGAAAACGGAACCCTAACGACTTTACCCTTGTGTTTTCCCGGTTCCATTTTCGGCAACAAGGCAATAATTCGTTCGGCTTCTTCTTCCAACATTTTATCTGGCCCGCGTTTTCTGATGGTACCGATGCTACCATCTTCTTGTATCGTGAACATTAGACTTACCCGACCTTGTATACCTTTTTCCTGTGCTTCTTTGGGGTATCTGAAATTTTTCGAAATATGTTTTTGCATGCTTTCTTGAAAACAGGCCCTTTTATCCGCGGCATCTTCACATCCCGGAAATACGGGCACCTCATCGACTACGGCGAAGGGTAAGTCGACATCTTGATCGATCGAACGGTTCGCCTTTTTTATCGGCTGCGCAGAAGGAATCTGAAAATCCTTGTATTTGCCGGAAGCTCTTATTTTTTGAGCGAGACCCAATAATTGTTGATCAAGGTTCTGGATTACAGGGTTTTCTGGAGAGGACTCTTTCAATAGATGCTTGCGTTCCAAAACCAATAGGTTGTAACGCTCTACGGTTTCTTTTAGATTGGCAGCCATATTCCATAGATTGGTGGGCAATACCATGAAAGGGCCGTTGCCAGTACCCTTACTTGCCATATTGGGGCCTTGCAGCTTAAAAGTAACGGGTATCGAAAAGGGTACATTTACAAGTTTTCCCATGTGCTTGCCCGGTTTCATCTCGGGAAGGCGCTCGATGATTCGATGGGCTTCTTTTTCCAACAGCTCGTGCGGACCTCTCGTTTCGATATTTTCTATGGAACCTGTTTCACTTATCGTGAACATGATAGCTACCCTTCCTTGAATGCTCTTTTTAAATGCTTCTTCTGGATATCGAAAGTTCTTGCTGATATGCCGCTGCATATTTTCTTGAAAACAGGCCCTTTTGTTCGCTACATCTTCACAACCCGGAAAAACGGGTACTTCTTCAACTACTGCAAACGGTATGTTTTCGCCGTTACCAAAGGCCGACTTCCGTAAGGCCTCAATTTGTTGATTGAGGTTTATGACAACAGGGTTCCTTTCATTAGATGACTTTAGCAATCGCTTACGCGCCGACAACAATTGGTTGTATTTGACTGTTAAGTCTGCCATTGAATTCATTTGAATAAGACTTTTCTCATCAATTGATTGTTTCAAACCTTGAATCTGTTGTTCGAGATTAACAATAACAGGATTCTTTTCATCTAAGGATTGTAATAATCGGTTGCGTTCGGTAACAAGTTGACGATACTTTTTCAGGTTCGAAAAGGCAACCGAGTCTATTGCTTCCGGTTCTTTTTCGGAAGCCGATTGCTCCAAACCTTCCAAGATTTCCGTTTCGGATATTTCAAAGCTATATTGACCATCGGTTAGTGCCAGGCCTGTATATACAGATTCATTCTTTGAAAAAATTTCATCTATTTTACGATTAAAGTCACGTACTTCGGTACCGGTCAAGTCCTTTACGTTTTCAACTTTAAAAATATCGTAATTCGTAGAATAGTCTTCCTCGCGTTCTATTAATCTAATGCTCGTTCCTCCATTTTGAAAATTATTATCTATGGAAAGTATTAGATTCTTGTCAAGAATTTGAAAAGCCTTGGTATGTTGTACATATCTTTTATAACGAGCTGTCGAGGGGAGCGCTCTTTTTTGGAATTTATTCCTCCTAAAAAAGGGTGTATCAGCCTGTTCTAAGCTGTCCAAATATTGAGAAAAATGCTTTTCTGATAATAATTGCTTTTCAAAAAATACCTCTTTGGACAGAATCTTCACGTATGGACTTCCATCATATTTACTCCAAAAGTTTCTGTGAACCTTAGCTATTGAACCTAACTCCGTAACCTCTTTATCGATTTTCTCATTCAGCCGTTCAATTAAGGCTGCATCATCTGTAGTTTGTTCCTGTAATGTTTCTTCGCTTTCCTGGGCTTCCGAAGACGTATAAAGCAGCATCCCCAACACCAGTGGCACCAACAACAAATACTTTAATTGCCATATCTTTTTTGATTTCGAACGCTGCAACATCGCGATACGCTTTTTAATCAAAGAGGTCTTAAAAAATTGATTAACGAAAGAAATATTCTCGGTCTGAAAAACTTGTGAAAGCAAGAATTCGTAATGACCCTTTTTATCGGTTTTGGCCGCTTTGGAGTCAGCAATGAACTCGTGCAATTCGGAGATTCTGGTCTGATAGACATATACCAGAGGATTGAACCAACCCACGATACGCATCAGTTCAAAGAAAAGCAGGTCCCATGAATGCCGCTGCTCAATATGTACGAGCTCATGGCGAATGATACTTTGATGCTCACGCGCAACGACCCTATCACCCAAAAAAATAGACCTGAAGAACGAAAAGGCCAATTCGCTGTTTTTCACTATTACTTGAGTAAAACCGGGAAAACGTTGAACCGTTCCGGTATTGCGAAGTCTATAAATCTGATACAGTTTATAGCTGAAATAGATTGCGGCCAGAAGCATTCCGCCGTAGAGTATGCCCTCTTCCCAAGAAAGTTCAAAACTAGCGGCTTCTGTAGCTGTCACCGTTGCCGATACTGAATTCGCATTCCATAAAAATTCGGGATAGACGTAGTATTCCTCCGGAACAGTCGTTTTTAAGGCCTCTATCTTTATCCACGGCAAAATCAATGAAAGTATGTAAGTACCGATTAGATAGACCCGGTTCCATTGGAAGAAAGTTTCCCGCTTTAGGAAAAAATCGTAGATAATAAGAAACACCAGTTGAAAGGCAATGCATTCGAGTATATATTGTAACATAATATGTGTTTTAAGACGTTAGACCGTCCCGATTGTATCGGGACTACAAGAACCAAGACAGGAGACTAGAAAAATGGGAAACAACTAAATCTATTGGTCTTTCTCTTTATTCTTTGTTCTTTGTTCCCTTTTCCCCTTTTTTTATTTCTTTTAAGATGGATTCCAGTTCGGAGAGGCTCATATCGTTCTTCTTCATAAAAAAGGAAACCATACTTTTAAAAGAGCCCTGAAAATAACCGTCTACGAGCTTGTTGATGCTCTGGTTGCTGTAATCGGCTTTTTTGACCAAGGGAAAATACAGGTACCCCCTGCCCTGTTTTTCATGGCCTACAAAGCCCTTATCCTCTAAAATCCGTACAATGGTCGAGACCGTGTTGTAAGCGGGTTTCGGTTCGGGCAGTTCATCGATAACCGCGGCGACATTGCACTTTTCAAGTCGCCAAAGTTGCTGCATTACTTCTTCCTCTGCTTTTGTTAACTGTTTCATGAATTAGTATATTTTTATTTTTCATTCCCGCGCAGGCGGGAATCTTTTTAATTATCTCTATAACTTATTGTCATTCCGGCCCTTCGACCGTGCTCAGGATAAACTACGGCGGGAATCTTTTCAAATATCTATTCTTTTTTTCATCTCCGCCTACCGACCAAGCCTGTCTTGAGAGCATTCGAAAAGCTTAGGATAAACTACGGCGGAAATCTGTCTAGGGCCTGTTAACACTAAGCCTGAAAACGGCTTTTTCGCCCTTTTTCCGTATTTCGTTGTTGGTTTTTAACAACGTAGCCTGCTATGTTTGTCAAAAATCGCCTAGAAATCCGAAAAAATCATCAAAAAATCCCTGATTTCCGTTTAGTGTTAACAGGCCCTAATCTAGTTCTGAGAACAAATATAACTAAAATTTTAGTTTAAACTAATTATTTAGTTAAAATTATCGCCTTAGACCTGTTAGGTTTCTTGTAACAATTTCAACCTATCTTCGTCCAACAAGCAACGCGAAATTTAAAAACCTATGGACATTGCTTTATTGATCGTTGGCTTCGTTTTTATGCTGATTGGCATTTTGGGAAGCTTCTTGCCTATACTCCCAGGGCCTCCGTTGAGTTGGGTCGGGCTGTTATTGTTGCATCTTACCCTTGCCATTCCCCAAGATTGGTGGTTTTTAGGTATTACGGCCGCAGTAGCGTTGGTTGTTTTTGCACTCGATTATATCATTCCTGCCATGGGTACTAAGAAATTCGGGGGTACACGTGCCGGTATGATCGGTACGACCTTAGGCCTCTTGGTTGCATTGGTCTTTCCGGTCCTTGGTCCTTTTGGCATTATTATCTGGCCTTTTGTAGGAGCTTTGGTGGGTGAATTGATGAATAAAGCGGATAAGAAAACAGCGACGAAAGCGGCTTTTGGTTCGTTTTTGGGTTTCCTCACAGGAACATTTATCAAGTTCGTGGTAGCCATTGTTTTTATGGGTCTTTTTATTTCAAAGGCCTGGGAACATCGGGAGGGACTATTTCCCTTCTTGAACTAAATAAAATATGATGAAAAACAGCTTAATAACCCTTCTGTTTCTTGGGCTAGCACTATCCGTCTTTTCACAAGACATAAATTCTGCCAAACTTGATAGCCTTTTTGATGCGTTGGAAACGAATGACCGTTTTATGGGCAGTTTGGCACTGACCCACAAGGGTGAAGATAAATATGTAAAAGCCATCGGGTATGCCGATATTGAAAACGATAAAAAAGCGACCCCGGATACCAAATACAGGGTAGGTTCGATTACCAAAATGTTTACTTCTTCCCTTATTTTTATGGCTGTGGAAGCGGGTAATTTGACACTTGACCAAACTATCGATAGTTATTTTCCCGATATCAAAAACTCCGAAAAGATTACCATCGGCAACCTGTTGAATCATAGAAGCGGTATTCACAATTTTACCAGTCGCGAAGACTATCAAAAATGGGATACTGAGGCCAAAACCAAACAAGAACTCCTAACCATTATCGAAGAAGGCGGTAACGTTTTCGAACCGGACAGTAAGGGCGAATACAGCAACTCAAATTATGTATTGCTGACCTTTATTTTAGAGGAGGTTTTCGAAAAGCCCTATTCTACTCTTATCAATGAAAAAATTGCAAAACCATTGGGGCTGAAAGACACCTACGTGGGTGGTACCATCGATATCAAAAATGACGAGGCCTATTCCTATACCTACTCCAAAACTTGGGAGAAAAAAACCGAGACCGATATGTCGATTCCGCTAGGTGCCGGTGCCATTGTTTCCAATCCGAAAGATTTGAACCGATTTATTGCGGAATTATTTGCCGGAAAGTTGATAACCGAGCAAAACCTTAATCAAATGAAGACGATTTCCGATGGATATGGTATGGGCATTTTTCCGGTACCCTTCTACAGTAAAAACGGATTTGGCCATAACGGAGGAATCGACGGTTTCACATCGGTACTAGGTTACATTCCAGAGGACTCCTTATCCATTGCCCTGACCTCGAACGGAAACCGCTACGCCAATAACGATATTATCATCGCAGTGTTAAGCGCTTTTTACGGAAAGCCCTTTGACATTCCCACATTTCAAACAATCGAAGTAAAAACAGAGCATCTCGACAAATACCTTGGTGTTTATTCTAGCACCCAACTTCCGCTTAAGATTACGATTACCAAAGAAGGTAACACCCTTTTTGGTCAGGCAACGGGCCAACCTGCATTTCCCTTGGAAGCCATAGAAACGGATGTTTTTGAGTTCGCACAGGCAGGAGTACGATTAGAATTCGACCCTGGCAATAAAAACATGGTGCTCAAACAGGGTGGTGGAGTCTATAATTATACTATGGAGTAACTAAACCGCTATGAGTTGAAAATTTATAGGTTTTGATATGGAATGAAATCGGAAAATGTTATTGAGTTGTTGTGTTACTATGTTACTAGAAGAATAATCACTGATAACCCAGTAACCCCAAAACATAAAACAGCATTAAAACAAAAGGAGTGAACCATTGACCATTAACCATTAACCAAAAGACAATCATGAACGCACTAAAACTCAATCGGTCGCAAACTTTAATTTATGGACTACCCCTTGTAGTTGTGCTCTCCTCTATCGTCATTGCACTTAGCCCCTTGTTGAAACAGTATCCCGCCCTTGCAGTAGGCATAACCTACGACCTTGCATTGACCGCCCCATTACTTTTTTTAGTGCTATCGCGAAAAAGTAGGATCTCGAAACTGAGGGCAGTTCCTTTTTTTATCGGCGGAATTGCTATTGCTACTTTTTTGCTCCCCGAAAGCGGGCAGGTACATTTAAATTTTATAAAGACCTATGTACTACCAATAATCGAGCTTACCGTTCTTGCAGTCTTGATTAGTAAGATAAGTAAGGCTGTTCGAGTTTATAAATCACGCTTTGCAACATCTGCTGATTTTCTTGTTGTGAGTAAAAAAAGTGCGCTGGAACTTTTTGGACCATCAAAATTCTCGGCGTTTCTAGCTTCCGAAATCGGTATGTTTTACTATGCCCTGATCGCTTGGAAAAAAAGAAGACCATTCCCTAATACATTTACGAATTATAAAGAGAATGGTAGTATCGCTTTAGCAGGGGCGTTTCTTATGGTCATTTTTATCGAAACGTTTGCACTCCACATACTTTTGGCAAAATGGAACGTAATCGCCGCTTGGTTTTTAACGGCCACAAGCATATACACCGCCCTGATGGTATTTGCCCATATTAAGGCCCTGTTGCAAAGGCCTTCGGTGCTTTCGGATGAAAACCTGATTCTTAAAAACGGACTAATTGCAGATATCCATATTCCTTTAAGCGCTATCGAAAAAATTAAATCGAATACGAAAGAACTCAAGTCAGACAATCTCAAAATAGGCAATCTTGGCCTCTCCAAAGAAAGTACGAACCACAACATTGCCTTGCATTTTAAAAAACCACAGACTATCGAAAAAATGTATGGTTTTACGGAAGAATGCGACGTTCTACTGATTCATATTGATGATAGAAATGTTTTTGTGGAAAAAGTAAACAAGGCCAAGTCTAAACTTTGATGAAATTCTCGTTATGGCGTCTCTTACCTGATTCTCCAATTGACGGGATAGTTGTAGAATTAGCGCCTTCGAGAATTGTCAAATACAAATCACCACTGTGCAGTTCATCGGAAAAATATAATAATTCAACGATTTAAGTGTTTTCCTACAGGTAATCCAATTTCTCTTAAATCCTATTTATGAAACGAAATCCCTATCTGAGCGCGTATCCTTTTTTTCTATGGATGTTGATGGCTTTGCCCCTATCTGGTAATGCCCAATGCGAGATATTCAAAAGTGAGATGGAAGACCTAAAAGCTTATATGGATCAAGTAAGCCAGTTCACCGATTCGTTACAAACGTATGCGGAATCAGCAGCATTTGGTGCCCACTTTACTAAAGCGCGCAACAACGCGCGTAAGGTCAAAAATCTTATGGGAGATGCACTGACCTCGGCCGAGGAAGCAGTGACTATGGCATCGTCAGCACAGTACCATTCGGAAGTCTGCGGCATAAATGCGGTAATTACGCATACGGTAGATGTAGAGGACTACATTACAGATGCCCGTAACTTTGCGGATGAAGCTTATGTAAATGCTAAAAATGCGGTAGCATCAAGAACTTTAGGAGATATTCGATATTACATGCGAAAATCGCAAAATGCAAGTCAAGAAGCCCGTGACTCGGCCGATGCCGCGCTATTTTCGGTTTCATTTGCCCATATGAGCTGTACTCATGTCAGTGGGCAGACCGTTAGCATTGAAGAATAAAGAGTACTATGCTAAAAGGACAGCTAAGCACAGGGCCTAGAAAAAGAATTTTTAAAACGCTGCAACACTATTCCGACCATACCACTTTTTCCTCAATAGGCCCTCGGGTAATTTCAGGAAGCGCGTTGTCGTAATACCCCATATAGAAAAAACCAAGGCACTTCTCCCCTTCGTTCAGCTCAAAGAATTCATCCATATACTTAATTAGACCCGGCGAACTCCAATAGCACCCTATGCCCATTTCGGTACAGCACAGCCACATGTTCTGTACGGCCATTGCCGTGGCGGCGACTTCTTCCCATTCCGGAAGGCTTTCCTCTGGGTCTCGTTGCATACAAATAGCAATGACCGCCCCTGCCCGTTTCGGGTTCTCGATAAGCTTTTTGGTCTTCATTTGTTTTGGCCGTGCTTCGGTCTCCATATATTTATAGGAAAGAAAAAGTCCGAGCTTTTCTTTGGCCTCGCCCAACAACACCTTAAAGCGCCATGGTTCGGTTTTTCTGTGGGTGGGCGCCCAGTTGGCCGCTATCAGAATTTTTTCGATATCGGCTTTGGTAATGGGTTTATCATTATACTGTACCGGGAAGACCGAGCGTCTATTTTTTATGAGATCGAATATTTTCATTAGCTGACTTTTAATTTCATCAAAGTTAGTGCTTTGATTTACGCAATCAAATTGATGGACTATTCGATGGATATATTTTAAAATTTATTATATTATCTCAAACTTAATCATGGAAGACATTGTCTTAAGGGAATGACCGCTTATTGAAATTTCAATACGCTCTGGAGCTTTTGCCTTAAAAAATGAAGCTAATATCGATGACAATGGTATTTATGAATTTTCCCAAATCGATTCTTTACGAATAGAAAAGCGAGTGAATTGGCTGGTATCTTTTACGAGTCTATTAGTAGGTGTTATTTCGTCTACAGGAGGGGATATTTATAAGGAAAGAGATCAGCTAAAATTCAATTATCGGAATAGATCAAGAAGAATTTCCTTAAAAGGAGGTAATCTCAATTTAGCTCTCGAGACAATCAACAAAATCAATCAAAAGATTAGGTCAAATGTGCAGGCACATCTTTGAAGCCTTAGCCCGGAACGTCTCTCTTTTAGTGGTAAGAGATATAAAAAATTATCCATTAGAGTTCCCCCTTTGGGGGCTAGGGGGCTTCCAACCAACTTCGATAATATCTCCCATCATCGATATCCAAGGCCGTCTGGGTCAGCTGCAAGGGTTTAAAAGTATCGACCATTACGGCCAGTTCTTCCGTTCCTTTTTTTCCGATACTAGCTTCATAGGTACCAGGATGTGGCCCATGCGGAATACCTGCTGGATGTAGGGAAATATAGCCCTTGTCTATTCCCTTTCTGCTCATAAAATCACCATCGACATAGTACAGCACTTCATCTGAATCGATATTGGAGTGGTTATACGGCGCAGGAATCGATTGCGGATGGTAATCGTACAATCGCGGACAAAAAGAACAAACGACAAAGGCTCCAGTCTCAAACGTCTGATGAACCGGCGGCGGCTGGTGAACGCGCCCGGTGATAGGTTCAAAGTTATGTATCGAAAATCCGTAAGGGAAGTTGTACCCGTCCCAACCGACCACATCGAAGGGGTGGGTTGCATAGACCATATGATGCAATTGCCCTTGCTTTTTGACCTTCATCAAAAATTCACCTTTCTCATCATGGGTCTGTAAGTTCTGCGGGAGTTTAAAATCACGCTCACAGAAAGGCGAATGCTCCAAATGCTGGCCGAACCAATTACGATAGCGTTTGGGTGTATAAATCGGGTGATAACTTTCGGTAATCAACAAACGGTTGTCTTCGGTATCGAAAGCTATTTGATAAATCATTCCCCGCGGAATCAATAGGTAGTCGCCATACTCGAACGGAATTTCACCCAACAAGGTTTTCAAGGTACCACTGCCTTTATGTACAAAAAGCAGCTCATCGGCATCGGTATTTTTATAGAAATAATCGGTAACGGATTTTTTCGGTGCCGCTAGACCGATATGCACGTCATTATTAAATAGAACCGTTTTTCTACTAGTGAGATAATCATCTTCGGGCCTGATTTCAAGCCCTTTGAGAAGCCTCGATTTTATATTGTAGGTTACGGCCGCCCGGGGAGAAACATCCAACGTCTTACCCACCTCCTTGACTTGAGTGGGTCTATGCAGATGATACAGTAACGATGACATACCATCAAAACCAATGGTGCCGAACAATTGTTCGTAATGTAGCGTGCCATCATCCTTTCGAAACTGTGTATGACGTTTTTGAGGAATCTTACCCAATCTGTGGTACAAAGGCATAAGTTTTCATTTAAAATCCGATACCTTAAAATTACGATATTTTTTACAGGGAAGATAGGGCCAAATGCAATACGATTTTATTTTTATGACCTGAAAAAGAGCCGAATTTTTACGTCAAAAAAAAATCTATCCAAGTTCATTGTAAGCTAGCTTTATACTTAGCTTCAAATAAGATTTTAATAGGAACTAAATATTCAATACCAAGAAAATTTCAAAAGAAATATTATGACGGACAAAAAACAGAATCAAATTGAAAAAAGTGAGAACCAAAGCCTAAAGGAACAGGCCATAGATGAATCTGCTACCCACGGAAAGCAAATAAATCATCAGGTCAAGGAAAAAAAAGAGCACCATCAACCACGAGACAACGCTTAAGAAAATATACCCAAGCAATTTTCGGAACTATTTTCCAAACAGTGAGCGAAAACAAAAAAAGCCTTCCAAATTTGGAAAGCCTTTCATTGGCCCTAACCTCAATAAAGGTTATGGGTTACAACACAACGGCACAAATATACTAAAGCTTTTTTATTAATTGCTATTCGAAGGCCTATTTTGAAGGCCGAAAAGGGCGAACGATAAGTCGTGCCGCTTTATCATAATTGATGTAATTATAGGCCCAATTAAAGAATACCACGACTTTATTTCTAAAACCCACCAAGGCCATTAGGTGAACGAACATCCAGATGAACCAAGCGAAAAAACCTCCGAACTTGAGCTTTTTGATATCCGCAACGGCCTTGTTTCTCCCAATGGTCGCCATGGTACCTTTATCAGTGTAGGTGAAGGGTTCCATAGATTTTCCTTGCAGCGCGCTCTTTAGATTTTTTGCCAAAAGCTCCCCTTGTTGAATGGCAGGTTGTGCTACTTGCGGATGCCCTTCGGGATATTCTTCGGTTTCCATATAGGCGATATCCCCGATAGCAAAAATAGTTTCATACCCTTCTACTTGGTTGAAGCGATTTACTTTGAAGCGATTCAACTTTTCTATTAATTTTTCGGAAGCAAAACCAGTTATGGCAGCACCTGTTACCCCGGCAGCCCATATAAAATTTTTGGACCTCATGGTATCGCCGTTATCCAATGTTAAGGTTTCACCGTCATAATCGCTCACCATTGTATTCAGATGTATTTGAACACCGAGCTTATGGAGAAAGTCAGCGGCTTTTTTTGAGGCATGCTCGCTCATTGGCGGAAGCACTTGACCACCTCCCTCAAAAAGATGGATTTCCATCTCCTCTACATTCAGATGCCGGTAATCTTTCGGAAAGACGTTCCGCTTCAATTCGGCAAAGGCCCCTGACAATTCGACCCCCGTCGGGCCCGCGCCTACAATGCAAAAGTTCAAAAGGGATTTTCTTTCCTCCAGATCATCGCAGTCGTCGGCCTTTTCAAAGTTCTGTAGCATAAGGCTTCGAATATTCAAGGCCTGTGGTACATTCTTCATAGGCATGGCATGTTCAGCTATCTCCTTATTACCAAAGAAATTGGTTTTTGTACCGGTAGCGATGATCAGATAATCGTATTCTAGATTTCCGATATTCGCTAAAATAAGCTGCTTTTCAGGGTCTATGCGCTCAACTTCGGCCAATCGAAAATGAAAATTCTTTAGCCCCTTTAAAACTTTTCGTATCGGGTAGGCAATGGAGTCGGGCTCGAGGCCACTTGTAGAAACCTGATAGAGCAACGGTTGAAACGTATGGTAGTTATGCCTATCGATCAGCACTAATTGTGCATCCAAATCCTTAAGGTTTTTTGCCAAGGAGATTCCGGCAAAACCACCTCCAATAATGACTACTCGTTTTTTGTCGGTTTTAGGTAAGTTCATCCGAAAATTTTTGCAAAATTAAGCATTCTTCCGGTGCTTTTTTAGTGAACTCGTATCAAATTCCCAAACTAAAGCTCTAGAGCGATTTTAAACCAACTTGTAAAAATGCGATAACCATTTTTTGGCAGATCTTTAACTGAAATGAACCTGTAAACTGCTTATCTTGAGATAAAAAAGATGAGAAATACCGCTATGTTCTGGGTCTCCATCACCACATTGACCCTTGTAGTCGTAACCATTATGGTTACTATGAATTTTCCTTTTAATTGGGTATTTTATGTCACCGTTTCAGGTCAAGCGGCGGTTGTATATATGGTGTACAAAGTATTGACCGACGACTATACCACCGATAAGGTTTTTGAAGATTTCTATGAAGACCATCCCATCGGAAAACAGTCAAATTAGAATTTCTTTAATTGAGTTTTTCCGACTCCATTACACCTGTAATTTTTTGTATTTGACCGCATGACCTCAAATTAGGGCAGGCAATACGTCTAGCAAATACATACATAAAACTTCCGTAAAAATTAGGCAACGTTGCAACGTATCAATCGGCAAAAAGTGTCAAGATCGATAAAATAATTATTTTAGTACCTTCACGATAAACAGAAAAGAGAATCGATACATGCACAAAATAATTATACAACTATTGGTTTCGATACTGCCGACATCGTTGTGTTTTGCACAAAACTTCGATTTTGAAGTTCATGAAATAGGTAGGCATGGAAAACTCATGGGGCAGACGGCCTTGGTCGATCTCGATAGTGATGATGATCTCGATTGGGTCTATGGTCTTCGCGGCAATCTTTTCTGGTTCGAATACCAAAAGCCAGACCAATGGGTACATCACAAGCTCGGAAAAGGTGCCAAAACGGATGTAGGTGGCTGTCCTGTGGACTTCGACGAAGATGGTAAAATCGATTTTTTGGTGGGGAACGCGTGGTATCAAAACACGGGCAACCCAAAAGAAAAAGAGTTTAGGCTGCGCTCGGGCATTGAAACGATTACCTCACATGATAATATCGCCGTTGATCTAAATGGCGATACAAAGCTCGACATCGTTTCCGTAAGCAATGATCCCGGGCAAAAGGTACTGATGTGGTATGAGTCGGATACCCTTCCGAACAAAAAATGGAAGGCGACCCAAATCGGAGAAGGTATTCATGGAGGTATAGGTCCAAAAGGTTACGGTGATATTGACGGCGATGGTGATAACGATATTGTACGCGGAAATGCGTGGTTCGAAAATGTAGATGGGAAAGGAGGGGAATGGCGTGAACATCTTAGCCTGATTCCGGCTGGTGGAAATAGACCCGACAAGTATGGTCTGGCGCTGAAATCTTGGGTTATTGACCTCGATAACGACGGAGACCTTGATGTCATCGAAGCCGAGGCCGATACGCGCAACGGAAGAGTGTTTTGGTTCGAGAATATGGACAGGGCCAAAAGTTGGTCGTACCATGGAATTTCAAAGGAAGAAACCGGGCAAGACTTCCATTCCCTCGCCATGGCCGATTTTGACAACGATGGGGACGTGGATATTTTTTCGGGAGGTGGCCCGTTATCTACGAACGTAATCGAAATGTTTATTTGGGAAAACAAGAACGGTGATGGAAGCCTTTGGATCGAACATCCTTTATTCAAAGGCAAAATGTGCCATGAAGCCGTGGCCGGCGATGTTGACGGTGACGGCGACATCGATATTTGTACCAAACCATGGAATGGGGATAATCTCCATCTTTTTTTGGAGAACAAACTCGTTACGGGTGAGGAATAAAAATACGGCCTGACCGAATATCAATCCGAAACCGATACCTCGGTCATCTCTTTCCTTTTTGAGGAAACGTTCATTCCCAATTCGGGTATAACTAATAACGGTATCTGCGTATGAAAGGCCATGCGCTTTACAATAGGTTCCCGCGTCATTTTTTCCATATAGCTGTGCTGATAATTGAGTAGGGCCAAGAGGTGAATGCCTAATTCGGCACTGAAGGCTTCCAAAGAACTCGAAACGGAATTTAACTCCGAGATGGTATGCACGTAATGCTCGACATCCTTCAAATACTTACGAAGCATTGTCAAATTGAATTGCTGCAATTCCGTAAGAGCCCTGATTTGATGCTGAACATAAACGATTCGAATAGTCGCCCCGAAGGTATTTGCCAAATCGAGTAAGGGTTGAAGTTCCGATTGGGTATAAAAACGGGTGAAATCCGTTGCAAAAGCAATTTCATTGGGTACAACGTATTCAAACTTTTGGGGTACCGCCAAAATAGGGCAACCCTTTATAGACTTTATGATGCGTACCGTATTGCTGCCCAAAAATACCTCTTCGATGCCCGAGGCGCCTTTTGTTCCCGTTACCACAAGGTCAATAGCCTTTTCGGCTACCGTTTCTCTAATACGGTCTACCAGTAAATCGAACGAAGAAATTGTCTCAAAACTATGGTTCGGATAATCAAAATTCTTTTGTATTCGCCTGACCCAACTTAAAAGCCCATTTTTGGAGCAAAGATGTGCTCCCTTTTCCAACATACCGCCATCTAAAGATCCAGCCATAAAACGACTGCTCGCAATTGCCGGGGTATAGGTGTTCAATAAATGAAAAACACATTCCTCATTCTTAAATAGCTCAATAGCGTAGCAGGCCGCGTTCCAAGCGTTTTCCGAAAAATCTGTGGGTATCAAAATATTCTTCATCCTCTTTTTTTTTGCAAACAATGCCGTAAAATTAGATGATGAACTTAATCGAAACTATGATAATTATCAGGTTTTGATCCGTAGGAGGTCTCTAAAAATCTTCAACGATATCTAGAAGTGCACGTTCTTGGGCAACACCGATTTTTTTACCCTCGGTAATAATCAGTCCCTTTTTCTTGAACTCAGAAATGATACGAATGCACGACTCCGTAGCGGTACCTACAACATTGGCGTAATCTTCCCGGGAAAGGCTCAGGGTTAAATATCCATCGGCATCTTCGCCATAATTTTTTTTTAGGTAAAGAAAAGCCTCGGCCATGCGCTGTTTGACCGTTTTTTGGCTCATATTCACGATAACATCGTCGGCCTCCTTCAGGTCATGGGCCATGTGACGTAGTACTTCAACGGTAAAATTAGGATTGCTATTCAACGTATTCGAAATAATTTCCTTGGGAATAAAACAGACCTCCATATCGCTTACCGCCACGGCACTTAAATTGGTCGATTCTTCGGCAATCACCGAGCGTTGGCCCATGACCTCCCCTTTACTTGCCAATTTTACGATTTGGTCTTTGCCATTAGAACTCAATTTTGACATTTTTGAGACTCCGTCACGCACACAAAAAACGCCGTCCAATTTCTCGCCTTCTTGAAAAAGGGCCTCGCCTTTTTTGACCTTTTTATAAATCTTGGCATCGGAAACCTTTTTCAACTCCTCCTTGTTCATAGCACGTAATGAGTTGAACTGTCGAACGATACAATTTTCACATCTACTTTCCATGTCCTTTAGTTTATACCTGGTACCACAAAAATACGCGCCATAAGTTAATCAAAACCTGACAATTATCATGTTTTCAACAATAACCCTTTTGCACCTTTGCCATAGGTATATGCAAATGGACATTTATGGATAAACAGCACTGTTATCACTGTGGTGACTACTGCGGTTCCGTACCGATAGAATTCGAGAAAAAGGCATTCTGTTGTAACGGTTGCAGAACGGTCTATGAAATTTTTTCGCAAAACGACCTATCATATTATTATGACATCCAGTCAGCGGCAGGGGCCACTCCAAAGACCATCCAAGGAAAGTATGATTTTCTGGATACCTCGGAAATCGTCGACAGGCTTACGGAATTTAACGACGGTAACCTGCAAATAGTAAATCTATTCATTCCACATATTCATTGCTCTTCCTGTATCTGGGTTTTAGAAAACCTTAATAAACTAAATGCTGCCGTGAGCAGCGCTCAGGTAGATTTCACCAAAAAAACGGTTCGGGTCAGCTACAATTCCTCGAATTTTTCGCTAAAGGACCTAGTTCTACTTTTGGCGCGAATCGGCTACGAACCCTATATTTCATTGGATGATTTTGACAATGAAAAAAATAAAATTGACAGGAGCCTCATCTATAAATTAGGCGTGGCGGGCTTTGCTTTCGGCAATGTAATGTTCCTGTCATTCCCCGATTATTTTGACCTTTCGAGCAGCAAAATCGATGGTGGGGAATACTGGCTCAACCAATACGAAACGGTATTCCGTTGGTTGATGTTCGCCTTTTCATTGCCTGTACTATTTTACTCAAGTATCGATTTCTTTATTTCCGCCTATAAAGGGTTGCGTAGTAAACTGTTGAATATCGACGTACCTATCGCCTTGGGTATTCTTGTACTCTTTCTCAGAAGCACGTTTGAAATCATTTTCGATTGGGGTAGTGGATTTTTCGATTCCCTAACGGGATTGGTCTTCTTTTTATTACTTGGCAAATTCTTTCAGCAAAAAACCTACGCGTTCCTTTCTTTTGAACGGGACTATAAATCGTACTTCCCGATTGCAGTTACGAAAATAACCTCCAAAGGAAAAGAGGAAACTACCCAAGTACATGCTATCAAAAAAGGCGATCGCCTTTTGATTCGGAACGAAGAACTGATTCCCGTTGATGGTATCCTCATCAATGGAAACGCACAAATCGATTATAGCTTCGTAACCGGAGAATCGCAACCAGTGAAAAGAAAGTCCGGCGAAAAGGTTTTTGCAGGAGGAAAACAATTAAACGATGCTATTGAGATGGAAGCTGTTAAATCCGTTTCCCAAAGCTACTTGACCCAATTGTGGAGCAAATCGGTATTCAAAGAGAATAAAGCAAGTACCTTTCAGACCTTAACGGACAGTATCGGAAAGCGTTTTACGATTGCAGTTTTGACCATCGCTTTTGTAGCGTCGGCTTTTTGGCTCTACTACGATCCAGGGAAGGCCTTCAATGTTTTTACCGCCGTATTGATTATAGCCTGCCCTTGCGCCATTGCTCTAGCAGCACCTTTTACATTGGGAAACATGCTACGCATTTTTGGCCGTAAGAAATTTTATCTGAAAGACACCCACGCTATCGAACAGTTGGCACGGATAGATACTGCTATTTTTGATAAGACCGGAACGATTACCACCTCAAAAAAAAGTACGGCCACCTACGAAGGTATGCCATTAACCGCTGCCGAGGAATCACTTTTAAAAAACACCTTACGTGCGTCGAACCATCCCCTCAGTCGTACGCTCTACGATATGCTTGCCGAGCAGGATATTGTTACGCTAGACGAATACGAGATATTTCTGGGCAAGGGGGTTCAGGGGAGTAAGGACGACAGACACATGAAAATCGGTTCCGCCGATTTTATCGGAAAAGCATCCTCTACGGATGCATTGAACACAGCGGTACATATCAGCAGCAATGATAGCTACAGGGGCAAATATGTTTTCCACAATCAATACCGCGAAGGGGTCACCGAAGTTTTCAGGGCGATGTCACAAAACCTCAACCTTGCGATCCTGTCAGGAGACAATGAGGGCGAAAAACGGCGCTTAGAAAACCTCTTGCCCAAGCTTACACCCCTTTTTTTCAATCAAAAACCCGACGACAAACTCGAATTCATACAATTGCTACAGCAACAGGGTAAAAAGGTCTTGATGGTAGGAGATGGCCTTAACGATGCCGGAGCCCTGGCAAAGGCAGAGGTCGGTATTGCCATTTCAGAAAACGTAAACGTATTCTCCCCAGCCTGTGACGGTATTTTAGATGCTTCAAAATTCCAACAGCTTTACCGGTACATATTGGCATCGAAGAAAGCCATGAAAATTATTAAGCTAAGTTTTATCCTATCCCTTTTATACAATCTCATCGGGCTCTATTTTGCAGTAACGGGTCAATTAGAGCCGGTAATAGCAGCCATCTTAATGCCGTTGAGTTCGATAAGTGTCGTAGTATTCGCGACGGTTACAACGAATATCATCGGCAACAAACTAAACTAAACTCCCTTAAAATACTTCGTAAATTTAAACAGAACAATTTTCTGACCGTCTCGATAGGTATTGTGTATCTCTGGTTCGGAATGCAAAAATTTTTTCCCAAAGTAAGCCCCGCAGAAGGCTTGGCAATCGATACTATCCATGAGCTTACCCTAGGTTTCATACCTATTGACGTTTCCATTTATGTATTGGCTTTGATCGAGGTTTCCATCGGTTTTTCCTTTCTATTGAATATCTATAGGAAGCCAATGACAATTATCGCCTTGGGTCATCTGGTCTGCACTTTTGCACCACTATTCTTTTTTAGCCACCAATCTTTTAACGGCCTTTTTGCGCTGACCCTACTGGGTCAATACATTATTAAAAATTTAGTATTGATAGCGGCCCTTTTATCGATTTTGAAAATGGATAGAAAAATAGGTGTCGAATCGAATGCAGCGGACATTCGAAAATAATTCACAAACATGACAAATGTCATATTAATAAAAAGTTAACGGCAGTAGTTTTACTCCCGAATTCAGGTAAGGTATGAGTGTTATTTATGTGTTATTGGCCATCAGCATTGTTGTTGCGGTCATCTTTTTCATTGCATTTATCGTCTCGGTCAAAAGCGGGCAGTACGATGATTCGTACACCCCCTCGGTACGTATGCTTTTTGAAGATGAGCTTGTCAAGGGCAGAACAAAAGACACGACCGTAACTAGTAAAAAACAAATCCAACTAAAAAAAGAAAAGAGATAATAGACCAAAGAAGAAAGAAAAAACTGCCTGAAGAAGCGTCTCTTTTCTCTTATCTATGTTCTCTTCTTTAAAAAAGAATAATTATGGAAGTACAGCAGTTCTACTACGATAATAAAATCGTAAAAAAGTTTATCTACGCGACAATGTTCTGGGGAATAATTGGGATGTCCGTTGGCCTGCTATTGGCATTTATGTTCATGTTTCCCAATTTGACCGACGGTATATCGTGGTTAAGTTTTGGCCGTCTGCGCCCCTTGCATACGAACGCAGTAATTTTTGCCTTCGTTGGAAACGCGATATTTGCAGGGGTATATTATTCCACTCAACGCTTGCTCAAAGCGCGGATGTTCAATGACTTTTTGAGCAATTTCAACTTCTGGGGATGGCAGTTGATTATTGTTGCGGCCGCCATAACCTTGCCCTTGGGATACACCACTTCAAAGGAATATGCCGAGCTCGAATGGCCCATCGATATTGCCATAGCGTTGGTCTGGGTTGCCTTCGGCGTTAACCTTATCGGTACCATGATCAAGCGGCGTCAGCGCCATTTGTACGTAGCGATTTGGTTCTATGTGGCAACTTTTGTAACGGTTGCGGTACTTCATATTTTTAACAGCTTGGAACTTCCGGTCAGTGCGTTGAAAAGTTATTCGGTCTATGCCGGGGTTCAAGATGCACTTGTACAATGGTGGTACGGCCATAATGCCGTGGCGTTCTTTTTGACCACTCCATTTTTGGGCCTTATGTATTATTTCGTGCCAAAGGCCGCGAACCGCCCTGTGTATTCCTATCGCTTGTCAATCGTGCATTTCTGGTCCTTGATTTTTATCTATATCTGGGCCGGACCTCATCACCTATTATATTCTTCCTTGCCCGATTGGGCACAGAATCTGGGCGTAGCCTTTTCCATAATGTTGATCGCACCCTCTTGGGGCGGTATGATAAACGGTCTGCTGACGTTACGTGGCGCTTGGGATAAGGTACGGACCGATCCGACCCTGAAGTTCATGGTCGTTGCGATTACGGGTTATGGTATGGCAACTTTTGAGGGCCCGATGCTTTCCCTAAAAAATGTAAATGCCATAGCGCACTTTAGCGATTGGATTATAGCCCATGTACACGTTGGTGCGTTGGCATGGAACGGCTTCTTGACCTTCGGGATGATCTATTGGCTGGTTCCCAAGATGTTCAAGACGCGATTGGCTTCCGTCGGCTTGGCGAACTTCCACTTTTGGATAGGAACTTTGGGTATCATTCTCTATGCACTGCCAATGTACGTAGCCGGATTTACCCAAGCCTTAATGTGGAAGGACTTTAATCCTGATGGCACCTTGGTCTACGGTAACTTCTTGGAAACCGTAAACGAAATTATGCCCATGTACTGGATGCGTGCGATCGGTGGAAGCTTATACATTATCGGAGCTTGTGTAATGATCTATAACATTGTGATTACCATAAAATCGGGAAGCAAGGTAGCCGACGAACTCGCCGAAGCGGCCCCGTTGACCCGGGTATCGAAAAGAAGAACGGCTGGCGAAACCCTTCACACTTGGTTGGAGCGTAAGCCGATACAATTGACCATTTTGGCCACGGTCGCTATTTTGATCGGAGGAATTATTCAAATAGTTCCTACCATTTTGGTTAAATCGAACATTCCGACTATTACCAGCGTCACTCCTTATACACCATTAGAATTGGAAGGTCGTGATATCTATATACGCGAAGGTTGTGTCGGGTGCCACTCACAAATGGTGCGGCCGTTTAGAAGCGAGGTCGAACGGTATGGGGAATATGCCAAGGCCGGAGAGTTCGTGTATGACCATCCCTTCCTATGGGGTAGTAAGCGTACGGGGCCAGACCTGCTGCGTGTCGGCGGAAAGTATTCCGACAATTGGCACTTCAACCACATGTACGACCCGCAAAGTACGTCATCAGGTTCCATTATGCCGGCCTACCAATGGTTGATACGAAACAAGCATGACCGTAGTGGAGTTGAAGCAAAAATGGAAGCCATGGTCTCGTTGGGCGTACCCTATACCGATGCCGATATTGCCAATGCACAAACGGATATGGCCGAACAAGCTGCACAGATCGAAAAGAACCTTTATACCGCTCCCGATTTTGCGCAAAG
>ENA-ORXM01002395-ORXM01002395.1-marine-metagenome-genome-assembly--contig:-NODE-2395-length-21954-cov-5.393747_pt1 | contig 21954 bp, 19 predicted proteins | sample MGYA00237867_ERZ511480 | MGnify/ENA primary metagenome ERZ511480 (study PRJEB26309, sample SAMN06266103) | marine metagenome | isolation source: Algal blade | place: United Kingdom:Sidmouth, United...
ATACTGATAATCTCTTACTTCTGAGAATGACATACCACGTCCTTTAAAGGCACTATGGTACTCCCCTGAGAAAATATGTTTACTCAGCCCTTTAGTTTTGATTTCTATTTTTCTGACTTTCTTTAGAATCTCAGACGCGTCCATAGATTTATTTTGGTCAGTTTATTAAGGGACTTCTATTGTGTTGATAATCTTAGTTATAATATCTTCTTGTGTAATGTTTTCTGCTTCTGCTTCATATGTTAAACCAATACGGTGTCTTAAAACATCGGCACAAATATTTCTCACATCATCAGGAATAACAAAGCCTCTTCTGTTCAGAAAAGCTTGTGCTTTTGAGGCGAGTGCTAAATTTATACTTGCTCTAGGTGAGCCTCCATATTGGATAAGTGGTTTTAAATCTGCCAAACCATATTCTTCGGGTTGTCTTGTAGCAAAAACAATATCAAGAATATAGTTTTCTATTTTCTCATCCATATAAATTTTCTTGACTAGTTGCCTGGCTTTTATAATTGTGTCTGGACTTACTACTGGCGTAATGATTTGTTCAGTAGCACCACTAATAGTTCTTTTGATAATTTCACGTTCTTCATTTTTATTAGGGTAGCCAATTTTTACCTTAAGCATAAATCTATCCACTTGAGCTTCTGGTAGTGGATATGTTCCTTCTTGTTCGATTGGATTTTGTGTCGCTAAGACAAGGAAAGGCTCTTGCAATTTAAATGTTTCTTTGCCTATAGTCACTTGCTTTTCTTGCATGGATTCTAAAAGCGCAGATTGTACTTTTGCTGGAGCTCTATTGATCTCATCTGCAAGAATAAAGTTGGCGAAGATAGGACCCTTCCTCACCGTAAAGTCATTTTTGCTAGGGTTGTAAATCATTGTTCCCAAGATATCGGCTGGCAATAAATCGGGTGTAAATTGAATCCTGCTATACTTAGCGTCGATAGCATTGGATAAAGTTTTTATTGACAAGGTTTTTGCCAATCCTGGCAATCCTTCTAAAAGAACATGCCCTTTGGCTAAAAGCCCTAAAAGAAGCCTCTGAATCATGTAATCTTGACCCACAATTACTTTCGATGTGGCTTCATTTATCGTGTCGAGAAAAGCACTATCTATCTGAATTTGTTGATTTAGTGCTTCTATATCTACTGATGCTTGCATAAATAATAATTTAAGAGGTACAAAAATATATTATGTCCGTTAAAAACAGATATTGAAGTGATGTTATTTATAGTTTTAAGTTGTTATAAAAATTTTAAAATTATGAAACGAACTATTTTCACATTAGTTTTTATTGGAATAATGACCTTTTTAGGTTCTTTTGGTGTTTTGAACAGCCAATCTCAAGGTCTACCAGTTTCTGATTTTGAGGGACAAGAGTTGTACCACCAACTCAAAGATGGCGTTTTACTTGTAAAATTAAATTCAGAACAAAAACGCATTGAAGCCAGTCGTCTGCGTGGTGATGAGAAAAGAGTAAAATATTGGGAGAAGAAGGTCAAAAAAGAACATGATGCGATTATCGCAGCTTTTACAAAACATTATAAGTTCAGTGAGTATTATTTTTATCTCGATTATAATTCAAGTGCGATTTTAAAAGAAAAGGATTTTAGTGTTCTAATGGATGCCAATGGTTCGAAAATAGAGCATTTTGATTTTAATCGACATGTTTTTTTATTGTATTTAGAGAGACCTAGTTATATGCCTACGGTAGATACCTATTCTTATGGCTTTTATTGTTTTGAGGACGGAAAGGTAAAGGAGGTTAATAAGCCTTTTAAAAAATATCACACAATGAAAGCGGTCAATTTATTTAAGGTATATGACTTTAACCGTGGTATTGATAACCTGAATGAATTTTTATCGGAAAAATCTATTTAGTGGATTAATAACTTAAGCATAAAAAAAGGGAGACCAAAACGGCACTCCCTATTTTAATTCATTTTTATGGGTTGCTTAGAACTTAATATCCATCACATAGTTGTCACTATTGTCATTTGGATTTTCATTCACTTCAGTTACTCTAACGATATAGAAGTTCCCAGCTTTAGAGACTACAAACATATCACCTACTTCAACAACGTCACTTCTTAATTCTCCCGCACCATTCATATCAGTAAAAACCAAACCATTATCCCAAAGAGCAGCCACTTGTTCTTTAGAGTCTACACTTGCAAATGTAAAGCTCTCGAGTAAACCCCCTTCATTAGGTTTTAATTCCTTGACCTCAGTATCAGCAGCGCCTTTTATTTTTCTTATCCAATTGGTAGCATCTGGTAAACTGATATCAATACCTTCATCTATTAATTCTGCTTCAGCAGAGTTACTTCCTGTTGACATTCCATTATCTAAGTCAAGTCCTCCTGTACCAGCAGGGCCAGATCTATTGAATAATACACCCATTAATGTTGTGACAGGCGTAGTAATATTGACATTAATCGTAAATGTTTTAGAATATAAATCATCTGCATCGCTGATTCCAATAGTGTATTCTTCAGTTCCAGATGATTGAGCTCTAATAAATAGTGTTGCACTAAATCCAAATTGATCTGAACCTTCAACAGCACCTGGGTTTACAGGCCAATTGCCATTTGAAATATCATTCCACCATAATCTGTTAGCATCAATTGGATCACCATTTGAATCGAAAACACCTATGACTAAGAGAGGTTTAGTCACTCCTGTCACAGTAACTGGAATAGAAACAATAGTAGAAGGATCTGCCATGTACATTTCTGTTCCACCTAAAGAAATTACTGGAGGGTCTGCCGTAAGAGTGGTAATGCTTACTGTTTCTGAATCGGTTGTGCCATCAAGGGCTCTTAATTCTATTTCGTAGGTGCTTGTTGCCTCTGTATTATGAGCAATTATGGTGATTTCTTTTGTAAAATTTAATTCGTCACCTCCTACTATTAAGAAAGGATTTGCGCCAACTGCGTTTCCACCGTCTAAGATTCTTGAAAAATCAATGGCAGTTCCGTTTTCATAGATAGTAATAGCTTGAAGATTGGCATCACCTTTTTCTCCTTGGATTTTGACAGTAAAACTTTCTCCTTGATTGACAGTAGCTGAACCACTTACAAATCCAGTTTCAGTTAAAACCAATAAAGTTGGACCAGTTGCAGTGCCACCGCCTCCGCCGCCACCTCCGCTGGGATCAGATTCACATGCGGTAAAGGCTAAGCCCATTAAAAAGCAAAATGATAGATAAGCTAGTATTTTTTTCATAATTAATTTTTTTTGTTTAGATGTAGTAAAAACGCTATTGGGTACACTTAAAGGACTAATTTTTTGTTAAATTCTGAAAAATAGGGGTTTTCCAGACCGCAAATAAACTGATTTTTTAATCAAATCTGTCTGGATGTTCGTCGGAATCTCATCCAGATTAATCTGAATCTAAAAATTTGACGTAACTCTTTTGCACATTTGAGCGTAGTTAGTATTGTAATTAATGATCAAAGAAAAATAAAGTTTTGATACTTTAAGATTAATGATCAAAATATTTTTTAACATAAAAAATAAAATAATGACTGGCTTACAATTTTTAAGAAAGAGTTCAAATCCTTATACCACTGGATATAGATCGAGAAGATTTTTAGAGAAAAGAGTGGCTATGCTTAAGAAAGAACAATCTATAAAGGATAAAAGAAAATTTGATCCAAATTGGAATAAGAAAAAAGCGGCTTAAACGTTTTTTAGTATGGTCCATTAAATTCATGTTGATCCTATCTTGACTGAATTGAAAAACCCCCAAGCTTCATAGGCAAGGGGGTTTATTATTTTAAGTAGATTTTTATTAGTATCTGTAGTATTCTGGTTTGTATGGTCCTTCTTTTTGTATGCCGATATATTTAGCTTGCTCATCTGTCATTTCTTCTAAAACAACACCAATTTTTGCTAAGTGCAACCTTGCCACTTTTTCATCTAAATGCTTAGGAAGCATGTAAACTTTGTTTTCATACTTATCAGTATTGATCCACAATTCTAATTGCGCTAATACTTGATTAGTGAATGAGTTTGACATTACAAAAGATGGGTGACCTGTTGCACAACCTAAGTTTACTAATCTGCCTTCAGCCAAAATTATGATATCTTTTCCGTCAACATTATACATGTCCACTTGGGGCTTGATTTCATCTTTGCTGCTGCCATAGTTTTCATTCAACCATGCCATATTGATTTCGTTATCGAAGTGACCGATATTACAAACGATTGCTTTGTCTTTCATTAATTTGAAATGCTCAGCACTAATGATGTCTTTATTACCTGTAGCCGTCACAACAATATCAGCCTCAGGAATAGCATCTACCATTTTCTTTACTTCAAAACCATCCATGGCTGCTTGTAATGCACATATAGGATCAATTTCTGTAACGATAACTCTTGCACCTGCACCTCTAAGAGAAGCAACAGATCCTTTTCCAACATCTCCGTAACCAGCAACAACAGCAACCTTACCTGCCATCATAACATCTGTAGCTCTTCTGATAGCATCTACCAAAGATTCTTTACAACCGTACTTATTATCAAACTTTGATTTAGTTACGGAGTCATTTATATTAATAGCAGGCATAGGTAAAGTGCCCGCTTTCTCTCTATCGTGTAATCTGTGTACGCCAGTGGTTGTTTCTTCTGAAAGACCTTTAATGCCTGGAACCAATTCTGGAAATTTATCCAAAACCATATTTGTCAAATCACCACCATCATCTAGAATCATATTTAAAGGCTGACCATCTTTAAATGAGGCAAGTGTTTGCTCTATACACCATTCAAATTCTTCTTCGTTCATACCTTTCCAAGCATAAACAGGAACACCAGCAGCGGCAATAGCAGCAGCGGCATGATCTTGCGTTGAGAATATATTGCAAGAACTCCAAGTGACATCTGCACCTAGGTCTACTAAAGTTTCAATAAGGACAGCTGTTTGGATTGTCATATGTAAGCAACCCGCAATACGAGCACCTTCTAAAGGTTTTTTGCCTGCAAATTCTTTTCTTAAACTCATTAGACCTGGCATTTCAGCTTCAGCTAATGTGATTTCTTTTCTTCCCCAAGCGGCAAGAGAGATATCTTTTACTTTATAATCCACTTTTTCTTTAGTTGAGATCATTATTAATTATTTTATTTCTATAAAAAATTTATTTGTTATGTTGCCGCTAAAGTACGGCATTTGTGATTACACGTTTTAAATGTCAATATTTGCGTACTTCGCATTGGCTTCAATAAAAGCTCTACGCGGAGGTACTTCATCTCCCATTAACATTGAGAAGACTTGATCAGCGACCAAAGCATCTGGAATTGTAACTTGATGTAATATTCTATGTTCAGGATCCATTGTTGTTTCCCATAACTGAATAGCATTCATTTCACCTAGACCCTTGTATCTCTGAATTTTAACAGAATTATCGTCTTCGTTACCTCCCGTAAATTCCATGGTGATTTGGTGACGTTCTTCATCATTCCACGCATATTTTGCTTTCTTACCTTTTCTAACTTGATATAAAGGTGGTGCTGCAATATATACATATCCATTTTCAACCAATTCTTTCATATATCTAAAGAAGAATGTCAATATCAATGTACTAATGTGACTACCATCCACATCGGCATCACACATGATAACAACTTTATGATATCGTAATTTTTCAGTATTTAAAGTTCTTTCACCATCTTTTTCCTCTATGCTAACACCTAAAGCGGTAAACATGTTTTTAATTTCTTCGTTTTCATAGATTTTATGTTCCATGGCCTTTTCTACATTGAGAATTTTACCTCTCAGTGGAAGTATAGCTTGGAAATGTCTATCTCTACCTTGTTTAGCAGTTCCACCGGCAGAGTCTCCCTCAACAAGAAATATTTCTGATTCTGCAGGATCTTTAGAACTGCAATCAGATAATTTTCCTGGCAGACCTGTACCTGATAAAACATTTTTTCTTTGAACCATCTCACGTGCCTTTCTGGCTGCGTGTCTGGCGGTGGCTGCAAGAATAACTTTTTCAACAACCCTTTTAGCCATTTTCGGGTTTTCCTCGAGGAAGGCCTTGAGCACATCGCCTACAGCTCGAGAAACAATTCCAGTAACTTCAGAGTTACCTAATTCACCTTTCGTTTGACCTTTAAATTGAGGTTCTGGTACTTTTACAGAAACGATAGAAGTTAAGCCTTCTCTAAAATCTTCACCTGCGATTTTAAATTTTAACTTACTAAACATACCATTGTCCTCCCCATACTTTGCAAAGACACGATTGACTGCTCTTCTGAATCCAGATACGTGTGTTCCTCCTTCTCTTGTGTTAATATTATTTACAAAAGAGTAAGTGTTTTCTGAAAAGCTGGTATTGTATTGCATCGCCACTTCCACCTCAACATTGTCTTCTTTTCCTTTGACGTAAATAGGGTGTTCTAAAATAGGAGTTCGAGCTTGATCAATATATTGAACAAACTCTTTTAATCCACCCTCAGAGTAAAATGTTTCTTGTTTGTTAGTGCCGTCCTCTTCTTGCTCTCTTTCGTCTTCAAGAGTGAGTGTCAATCCGCTGTTCAAGAATGACATTTCTTTCATTCTTGTTGCGAGAATATTGTATTGATATATTAAAGATTCAAAGATTTTACCATCAGGTTTAAAAGTTATAATGGTTCCGTTATTTTCAGATACGCCCCCTTCAATAACTTCTGTTGTAGGTTTACCTTCTGAATATTCTTGAATGTAAACTTTGCCTTCTCTATGAACTTCTGCTTTGAGATAAGAAGAAAGTGCATTTACACAAGATACCCCTACACCGTGGAGTCCACCTGAAACTTTGTAGGTGTCCTTGTCAAACTTACCTCCTGCGTGAAGAACCGTCATTACAACTTCGAGAGCAGATTTCTTTAATTTTGCATGCATGCCCACAGGAATTCCTCTACCGTTATCTGTAACTTCGATGGAGTTATCTGTCAAGATTTTGACGTTGATGGTGTCACAATGACCTGCTAAATGTTCATCTATTGAGTTATCAATAACCTCCCAAACAAGGTGGTGCAAACCTTTAGTATCGGTACTACCGATATACATCCCAGGTCTTTTTCTAACTGCTTCTAGCCCTTCAAGGGCTTGTATATTATCTGCACCGTAATTCTTCTTCTTGCCTTTGTCCTGATCGCTCATAAATGTGTCTATTTTTAAGGCTGCAAAGATACTAAATATAATAGCCAACAACAAATGCATAACTTATTGATATTTAGGGAGTTATTGTTAACTTACAGTGTCTAAAACAAATTGAAAATGAAAAAGACGATTATTGCTGCTGTTGTTGGCGGTTTAATTTTATTTTTTTGGCAATTCCTATCTTGGAATATGCTTAACCTTCACGCTTCTCAGCAACAATATTCACCGAAACAAGATCAAATTTTAACGGCTTTAAATAACATTGGATTGGAAGAAGGAGAATATGTGTTACCTACTTATAGTCGTGATGCTACTGCTGAGCAAAAGCAAACCTATATGAATAGTTTAGAAAATAATCCTTGGGCTGTTTTGAGGTATAAAAAGGCATTTAAAAATAGCATGGGGCTCAACATAGCCAGAAGTTTAATAATGAATATTTTGATTGTTTTATTGTTCTGTTATTTCATAGGAGGACAGGTTAATAGAAGTTTTAAAAAGATATTTATTTCTTCCTTAGGTTTGGGCATTCTTTCTTATTTGATAAATCCATATTTGTATAGTATTTGGTTTGGTAATACGACAATACCCGACTTGATAGATGCCATTGTGCAGTTTAGTTTACTGGGTGCTTGGTTAGGTTATATGTTGAAAGAGAAGGCTTAATAACATGCTTAAACCAACATCTCAAATAACATAGGACTATCATTTATATGCTGATAATTAATGCCTTTATCTTGCATTCTTTTTTGTAAGCCAGCAAAATCTTGAGGGTCTTTTAATTCTATGCCAACAAGTGCAGGTCCGTTTTCGCGGTTATTCTTTTTTGTGTATTGAAAATGCGCGATGTCATCTTCAGGTCCCAGTACTTCTAAGAATTCTCTCAGTGCGCCTGCACGCTGTGGGAATCTGACAATAAAAAAATGCTTACGACCTTCATACAGTAATGCCCGCTCTCTAATTTCTTGCGTTCTTTGAATATCATTGTTGCCACCACAAATTATAATGCCTATATTTTTTCCTTTTATTTCTTCTTGGATTTGATCCAATGCGGAAATTGAAACAGCACCTGCGGGTTCCACAACGATGGCTTCGTCGTTGTACAGTTGTAAAATGGTAGAGCAAATTTTTCCTTCTGGAACAAGCAGATTTCCGTCTACTACATTTTTACAAATTTCAAAAGTATGGTTTCCCATTCTTTTGACCGCAATGCCATCAGCAAAAGTGTCAATTTTGTTAAGAGTTACTTTTTTATTTTGTTTCAAGGATTCAGAAAGTGTGGGCGCACCTTCTGACTCGACGGCATATATTTTTGTTTGTGGACTTAGGGCTTTAAAATAGGAACCCACTCCCGATATCAAACCGCCACCACCTACTGCTACTAAAATAATGTCAAGAGGGTGATTAATTTGATTGAGCATCTCGGCAGCAACTGTGCCTTGTCCTGCAATCACTTCTAAGTCATCAAAAGGATGTACTAAGGTGGAGTTTGAAATCTTGCATTCTTGGAGAGCTGCTTGATAGGCATCATCAAAACTGTCACCGATAAGTTTGATCTCCACCCAATCTTTCCCAAAATGCCGCACTTTATTAATCTTCTGATTAGGAGTGGGGTTGGGCATAAAAATCTTACCTTTTATTTTTAGCTTGTTACAGGCTAGGGCAAACCCTTGCGCATGATTGCCCGCACTCGCACAGACAATTCCGTTTTGTATTTGATCACTTTTAAGAGATGCAATTTTATTAAATGCACCTCTTATTTTAAATGATCGAACAGACTGCAAATCTTCTCTTTTCAAAAGAATATTAGCGCCAAACTTTTCTGATAGATTATAGTTTTTTAAAAATGGTGTTTCTAATACCACATCAGACAAGCGATTTTGAGCTTCTAAAATTCTAGAAACGGATACTTTTGAGTTTATAAATTTTGTACTATTCAATTTATTTATTTTGTGGTCGTAAACTTCTCACTGCTTTTCCCGTGCGCCACATTTCAGAATTTTTCAATTCGTCTAATTCAGCTTCCAGTTTTACCCTATAATCATCTTGACTATTACTGTCAATTGACAATTGTGCCTCATTGCCTGCTTCTACACTATCATATAATTCTTCGAAAACAGGTGCTGTAGCATCTCTAAATTTCTTCCACCAATCTAAGGCCCCTCTTTGTGCAGTAGTAGAACAATTGGCATACATCCAATCCATACCGTTTTCTGCTATGAGCGGATATAAGGATTCGGTAGCTTCTTCTACAGTTTCGTTAAAAGCTTCAGATGGGGAGTGTCCTCTTTTTCTCAGGAGATCATATTGTGCGGCAAACAAGCCTTGAATAGCACCCATTAATGTGCCTCTCTCTCCAGTCAAATCGCTGTAAACTTCTCTTTTAAAAGTGGTCTCGAATAAATATCCTGATCCAATTCCAATGCCTAAAGCCGTTACTCTTTCTTTGGCGCGACCTGTAGCATCTTGAAAAATAGCATAGCTCGAATTGAGCCCTTTTCCAGCTAAAAACAATCTTCTGAGACTTGTCCCTGACCCTTTAGGTGCCGCTAAAATAACGTCGACATCAGCAGGTGGAATGATGCCTGTACGTTCTTTATAAGTTATGCCAAAACCATGAGAAAAGTATAAAGCTTTCCCTTTGGTCAAATAGGGTTTCAATATAGGCCACACTGCTATTTGTGCTGCATCTGAAAGAAGGTATTGTATTACAGTACCTTTCTCAGCTGCTTCTTCAATTGAAAATAAATTTTCTCCCGGAACGAATCCATCTGCAATTGCTTTATCCCAAGAAGGCGATGGACTTCTTTGTCCAACAATGACATTAAAACCATTGTCTCTTAAATTGAGTGCTTGACCTGGTCCTTGTACACCATATCCAATTATTGCGATTGTTTCATCTTTTAAAACTTCTTTCGCTTTCGCTAAAGGAAATTCTTCACGTGTGACGACGTTTTCTTCAACGCCACCAAAATTAATTTTTGCCATTATAGTATTTTTAAACTTTTTCTAATGATTTTAAATATGTATTGAGTCTTTCCATTGGCTTTACAATGGCGACTCTTCCTGATCTTATAAATTCGTATATACCAAATTTTTGCAGGTCCTCGAGCAGGCATTCTGTTTCTTCTTCGTGGCCTGTTTTTTCAATTACGATATAGTCTTTTTCTATTCTTAGGATTTTTGCATTGTGTTTTCTGACCAATGATTCTACATCATTGCCATTGTAAAATGCTTTACTAGGGACTTTGTATAATGCTATTTCTTGATACACTAAATCTTTATTGTCATAGTAAAAAGCCTTTAAGATGTCAACTTGTTTGTCTAACTGGGCGGTAACTTTTTTAACCAGTTCTCGGCTCACCTTTAATAAAACCACAATTTTGTGAATTCCTTCAATTGCAGATTTTGAAGCGGATAAACTTTCAATATTTATGTGTCTTCTGGTAATGATACCAACGACGCGACTTAATATTCCAGTTCTGTTTTCTGTGAATATGGTCAATGTAAATTCTTTTTCCATAATGTTTTATTCTAATACTATTTCATCAACCGCTTTGCCACTAGCAATCATAGGGAATACGTTTTCTTCTTTGATACATTTGACGTGTAAGACAAATGGGCCATTATGCGAAAGCATTGTATTAATGCCTTCTTTTAGGTTCTCTGCTTTCTCTACCTTTAAACCTTGAACACCAAAGCCTTCTGCGACTTTTATAAAGTCTGGATTTTCTAAATTGACAAATGAATATCTTTTCTCAAAAAATAATTCTTGCCATTGTCTGACCATACCTAGATATTCATTATCCAATAGAACAACCTTTATATTAACGCCGTATTGGGAACAAACTCCGAGTTCTTGAATGGTCATTTGAAATCCTCCATCACCTACAAAAGCGACAACTTTTTTTTCAGGTCTTGCCATTTTAGCACCGATTGCAGCGGGCAATCCAAATCCCATTGTGCCAGCACCACCAGAGGATATCCAAAGATTTTTATCGTTGTAATTGTAATATCTTGCGGCGAGCATTTGGTGTTGGCCTACATCGGTAACAACAATAGCTTTACCTTTTGTTTGATCAGAGACTTCTTTAATGGCTTGCGACATTTTTATTGGTCCTTTTTTTAAAGGGGCAAAATCTTTTGAAATCACTTTCTGAAATTCTTTTTTATCACAAGCGTGAAATTCTTTTAGCCACTTTGGATAAGATTTTTTCTTGACTTTTATGTGTAGTGCTTTTATAGCTTCTTTCGCATCAGCCAAAATGGGAATATCTACTGGAATTATTTTATTGATTTCTGAGGGATCAATTTCTATATGAATAATTTGTGCTTGTTTTGCATAAGCATCTAATCTACCTGTAACACGATCATCAAAGCGCATTCCAATGGCTATGAGCACATCACACTCATTTGTTTTCATGTTAGGTCCATAGTTGCCATGCATACCTAACATGCCTGTAAAAAGAGGGTGCTCATTAGGAATACTTGAGAGTCCGTGTATAGTAGATGCAACAGGAATACCTGATTTTTCTACAAACTTTTTAAACTCATTGTGCGCTTCTGCGATTTGAATGCCATGACCTGCGAGAATCAATGGTTTATTCGCATTGTTGATTATTTCTGCCGCTTTAGTAATGGCTCTGTTATTTAATTTGGGCTTTGGATTATAGCTTCTAATTTGTGGACCTCTTGTGTAGCTAAATGTAAATTTTTCAAACTGCGCATCCTTCGTAATGTCTATTAAAACAGGACCGGGTCTTCCTGAATTGGCTATGTAAAAAGCTTTGGCAAATACTTCTGGTATTTCAGATGCATTGGTGATTTGAAAATTCCATTTTGTAATTGAATTGGTGCAGCCTATGACATCTACTTCTTGAAAAGCATCACTCCCTAAAAGATGACTAGAGACTTGACCAGTAACACAAACCAATGGTGTAGAGTCCATTAATGCATCACCTAATCCAGTAAAAAGATTAGTAGCGCCTGGTCCTGATGTAGCAAAGCAAACACCTGTTTTTCTCAATGCACGTGCATATCCTTCAGCAGCATGAATGGCACCTTGTTCGTGTCGAGTTAACACATGTTTAAGTTTCTTTTGATAATCATATAGGGCATCATATATAGGCATGATTGCACCTCCAGGATATCCAAAAATTGTGTCAACATTTTCTGCAAGCAGACATTTTAGGACGGCTTCAGATCCTGAAATTTTTCTCAATGATTTCTTTTTTTTGTTGGCCTTCGAACTGCTTTTCTTAACGGTTGTTTTTACTTCCATAATTTCATTTTTTACATTTCATCAGTAACACAACCTTCACTGGCTGATGATACTGTATGTCTGTATTTTCTTAAAAATCCTTTGATTGTGCTTTTCGGTTTTTCCCATTCTTTTCTTCTTTGTTTGATTTCTTCTTCACTTAACTTTACTTCTAAAATGTTATTGGCTGCATCAATTTTAATGATGTCTCCATTTTTTATAAGCCCTATTGTGCCTCCTACATAAGCTTCAGGCGTGATGTGTCCTACTACAAAACCATGCGTACCTCCAGAGAATCGACCATCCGTAATCAAGGCTACTTTATCTCCAAGTCCAGCGCCCATGATCAGTCCGGTTGGTTTTAGCATTTCTGGCATACCCGGTGCACCTTTAGGTCCAGAGTGCCTAATGACAATAACGCTTCCAGCTTTTATTTCTTGATTTTGAATCGCTAAATTGGTTGCCTTTTCTGATTCGAAAATTTGTGCAGGGCCTTCAAAAAATAAGCCTTCTTTTCCTGTGACTTTTGCTACTGATCCCTCTTCTGCCAGATTACCAAATAGAATTTGTAAATGCCCTGATTCTTTTAATGGATTCGATACTGGATAAACTACTTTTTGATTGATATCCAATGCATTAACAGACTCTAAATTTTCTACGATTGATTTTCCGGTAACGGATAAACAACTGCCATCAAATAGTCCTTCCTTTATCATAGTTTTCATGACCGCAGGTATGCCTCCAACTTCATGAAGGTTTTGCATAACATATTTTCCGCTTGGTTTTAGGTCAGCTAAGAATGGTGTGGAGTCACTAATGTCTTGGATGTCTTTCAAATTAAATTCGACATCATAAGCTTTTGCAATCGCTATCATATGAAGCACAGCATTGGTTGATCCACCCAATACTGTAATAAGTCGCATGGCATTGATCATGGATTGACGCGTGACAATATCTCTAGGTTTAAGATCACTTTCAAGTAGATTTTTTACGGCGACGCCCACATGATTGCATTCAACCTCTTTTTGTGTACTCACAGCTGGATTTGAAGCATTATAAGGCAGGCTCATTCCTAATCCTTCGATAGCTGATGCCATGGTGTTTGCTGTAAACATTCCTCCGCAAGCACCTGGCCCGGGACAAGCTTTTCTTATTATAGATTGTAAATCATCTGCACTCATGTTCCCTGCAATATGTTCACCCATTGCTTCAAAGGTAGATATGATAGTGAGGTCTTTGTCTTTATGACAGCCCGGTGCAATTGTACCGCCGTAAAAAACCAATCCAGGTCTGTTTAATCGGCCGAGTGCCATCATCGCGCCAGGCATATTTTTATCGCAACCGACTACTGCGACGATAGAATCATACCATTGCGCAGAAGCGACTGTCTCAATAGAATCTGCAATAATATCGCGACTCGGTAATGAAAACCGCATGCCATCAGTTCCCATTGAAATGCCATCACTTACTCCAATTGTATGAAAAATCAACCCTATTAAATCTTCATTAGTGATGCCTTTTTTAATATCCTTGGCCAAACCATTTAAATGCATGTTGCAAGGGTTGCCTTCCCAGCCCATACTGACTATGCCTACCTGAGGTTTTTTTAAATCTTCAGGAGTAAGGCCAATGGCATGTAGCATCGCTTGTGCGGCAGGTTGCGTAGGATCGGAGGTAACGTGTTTGCTATATTTGTTCAATTCCATAAACTAAAAAAGCCATCCTAAATTAGAATGGCTTTATATTTTTTGTATGTTATACAATACCATCCTCTGTCAGTTGATTATAATAATCGTGCTAATAATGACAGAGATAATAATATTGATGAATAATTTCAAAATATAATTTTTTATTTGTTACAAAGATATGGTAAAACATATTCTAATGAAACCCTTCTTTGAATAAAATATGTTTAAACCAGTTCGTTGACACTTTCATTTATAAAATTTGTGACTGCATTGCCCACATCTGAACATCTAAAGTCACTCGTAGGATCTAAATCCGACGTTACTATATTTTCTTCTATTGTTTTTTTAACAGCTGTGGCAATATCATTGGCTTCTTCGATCATACCAAAATCTCTTAGCATCATTTCTGCTGATAAGATAGCAGCTATAGGATTGGCAATGTTTTTACCTTTGGCTTGTGGATAAGAACCATGTACTGGTTCGTACATTTTATATTCTTTACCATATGATGCAGAAGGCAATAAACCTATTGAGCCACCTAAAACACTGGCTTCGTCAGAAATGATATCGCCAAACATATTAGAGGTAACAATGACATCAAACTGACTTGGATTTATTATCATTTGCATGGCGGCATTATCTATAAATAGGTAGTCGACTTCCACCTCAGGATAAGACAATGCCATTTCTTGAACTACTTGTCTCCACAGTCTAGAGGTTTCAAGAACATTGGCTTTATCAATGAGACAAAGTTTTTTGTTTCTACGCATGGCTTCATTAAAAGCCATTTTGGCAATCCGTTCAATTTCAAAAACTTCATAACAGCAGAGGTCAGCGGAATATTTGTCTTCCTTTATTTTTTCTCCAAAATAGATACCTCCGGTTAATTCTCTATAAATGACCAAGTCGACATTTTCTAAACGTTCAGATTTGAGGGGTGACAAATGTTTGAGTGAATCGAAAATTTTAACAGGTCTGATATTCGCGTAAAGCTCTAAAGATTTTCTGAGTTTAAGTAAACCTTGCTCTGGTCTAATCTTAGCATAAGGATTATTGTCAAACATGGGGTCACCAATAGCACCAAGAAAAATGGCATCACTGGCTTTACAAGTTTTTAATGTTTTATCTGGTAAGGGTGAATCTGATTCTATGATGCCAATAGCACCAATGAGTTCTTCTTTATAATTAAAAGTATGATTGTATTTAGAGGCAATGGCATCAAGAACATGAAGTGCTTGATTAATAACTTCTGGACCAATGCCGTCTCCTTTCAATACTGCAATTGATTTTTCCATTAAAAGGTAATTTGTTTGTTTTCGAAATCCTCTATTTCAGAAAGCATGCTGAGTAAATAATCTATATCATCATAGCCCTTTAATAAACATTCTTTTTTATAGGCATCAATTTCAAATTTTACATGAAGCTCCTGGTTATTTGAAAGTACTTGATTTTCTAAATCAACACCAAATAAACAGTATGGACTATTTTCTATGGCTATAAATATTCTTTTAAGAACAGCATCTGAAACTTGAATGGGAAGCAGTCCATTATTTAAAGCATTGGCTTTAAAAATGTCAGCAAAAAAGCTAGAGATGACAACTTTAAATCCGTAGTCCGCCAAAGACCAAGCCGCATGTTCTCTACTGGAACCGCAGCCAAAATTTCTGCCACACACTAAAATTTCTCCTTTATAAATATTGTTGTTTAATACAAAGTCTTTTATAGGTTTATCTGCTTTGTCATACCGCCAATCTCTAAATAAGTTTTCGCCAAATCCTTCTCTCGATATCGATTTTAAAAACCTTGCGGGAATGATTTGATCTGTATCAATGTCTTCTATAGGCAGAGGGACAGCTGGCGAACTCAGTAATTTAAATTTCTCCATAAAATCAGTTTACCAATGTTCTGATGTCAACAATTTTGCCTTCGATTGCCGCTGCCGCAGCCATTATAGGACTGGCTAAAATAGTCCGTGCACCGGGTCCTTGTCGGCCCTCAAAATTTCTATTTGATGTGGAGATACAATATTCTCCACTTGGAATTTTATCTTCATTCATGCCGAGGCAAGCAGAACATCCCGCTTGTCTGAGGTCAAATCCGGCTGCTTTAAAAATACTGTCTAATCCTTCTTCACGTGCTTGAATTTCAACGGCTTTAGATCCTGGAACAATCATCGCTTTGACATGAGGCGCTTTTGTCTTGCCTTTAATAAAGGCTGCAACAGCTCTTAAGTCTTCAATTCTAGAATTTGTACAACTGCCGATAAATACATTTTGAATAGGATGATTAATTAAAGAATCCCCAGATTTAAAATCCATGTAGTTGAGCGATTTTGCAAAAGAATCTGATTCGCTTATTGGAATACGATCATTAATTTTCATACCCATACCAGGGTTGGTGCCATAGGTTACCATTGGTGATATTTCTGCGGCATCAAAATCTATTTCTTTATCAAATTTAGCATCTCCATCTGTTTTTAAAGAGGACCAATATTCAACTGCTTTTTCAAATTTAATACCTGTAGGTACATGTTTTTTGCCTTGCAGATAATTATATGTTTTATGATCTGGCGCGATCAACCCACCTCGAGCGCCCATTTCGATACTCATATTACAGACAGTCATTCTCCCTTCCATTGATAGTCTACGGATAGCTTCACCTGCATATTCTACGAAGTAACCGGTGCATCCTCCTACACCTAACTTAGAGATGATATAAAGGATGATGTCTTTTGCTGTGACTCCTTTTGAAACTGCGCCATCAATGGTGATTCTTAATTTTTTTGGTTTGGAAAGTATGAGGGATTGTGTACTGAGTACTTGTTCGACTTGGCTTGTGCCAATGCCAAAAGCAATAGCACCGAAAGCACCATGTGTCGATGTATGACTGTCACCACATACAATTGTTTTTCCTGGTTTCGTAAGACCAAGCTCAGGCCCTATGACATGTACAATCCCTTGTTTTTCGTGCCCTAGTCCGTAAAGTTCTACACCAAAATCTTTACAGTTTTGTGTAAGTGTATCAACTTGTTTTTTTGATAATGCCTCCTTTATAGGTAAGTGCTGGTTTTGAGTAGGCACATTATGATCAGCTGTGGCTAAAGTTTTCTGTGTACGAAAAACATTGATATTTCTTTTTTCCATTCCAGAAAAAGCCTGCGGGCTCGTGACTTCATGAATGAAATGCTGGTCAATATAAATGACCTCACGACCCCCTGCAATTTCTTTAACAACGTGGCTGTCCCAAATTTTATCGAACATTGTTTTTCCCATAAACTTCAACTAAGCGGCAACAAAAATATTACTGAGCATGCTGTGTAAATCATTTTCATCAACCTGCTTTTTCTGGTCCGCCAATGCGATAAAATGTTTGTAAGCCACATCTAATTCATCTTTGCTGAGGTTAAAGCCCACTTCTTTAGAGCGATAAGCCAAAGCGGCTCTTCCACTTCTAGCTGTAAGTATAATGTATGATTTATCGACGCCTACATCCTTAGGGTTAATGATCTCATAATTTTCTCTGCTTTTAATGACACCATCTTGATGAATGCCTGAAGAATGCGCGAACGCATTTTCACCGACAATAGCTTTGTTGGCTTGTACGGGCATGCACATGGCTCGGGAAACTAATTTGCTGACGGGATTGAGAAGGGGAGTGTTTATATTTGTGAAATATTGATCCCTATATTTTTGTTTGATGACCATTACAACTTCTTCTAAAGAAGTGTTGCCTGCGCGTTCTCCTACGCCATTCAAGGTACATTCTATTTGTCTGACACCATTTTCTACACCAGCGATCGAATTGGCGGTGGCTAATCCCAGATCATTATGGCAATGCGTTGAAAGTATTACATTTTCAATGCCTCTAACATTGTCCCTGAGGTAGGCAATCTTTTGACCATATTCACCTGGTAAACAATAGCCTGTGGTGTCGGGAATATTGATGACTGTCGCACCAGCTTTGATAACAGCTTCTGTAACCTTTGCCAAATAAGCGTTATCGGTTCTGCCGGCATCTTCTGCATAAAATTCGATATCTTCGACAAACGACTTTGCGAATTTTACGGCAGCAATAGCCCGTTCGATTATTTTGTCTGGTGTACTGGCAAACTTATATTTGATGTGCTGTTCTGAAGTGCCTATTCCGGTATGAATTCTTGGTTTTTTGGCATAATGTAAAGCTTCAGCGGCCACCTTTATATCATTTTCTACAGCTCTAGACAGCGCACAAATTGTGGGTGTTTTTAGTTCTCTAGAAATCATAGCTGTGGCATGAAAGTCGCCCGGACTTGAAACAGGAAAACCAGCTTCAATAACATCTACACCTAATTCCTCTAGTGCTTTAGCAACGTTTAATTTTTCTGAATGATTGAGTTTGCAGCCAGGCACTTGCTCGCCGTCTCTCAATGTCGTATCAAATATGTGAATCTTATCTTGAGCCATAAATTTTATACCTTGGATTAAAATTGTATACTTTAAATTTATCCTTAAAGCCAATAAGTTGATAATCATATTTTAATCAAATTACAAAATCCAAAAATCTGCAAACTTGTCTAACTGTCTCATATAGAGATATTTAAATTATTAAAGATTACAATGCCAAAGCAAAATAAGGACAAACTCATTTTATTAATTAACAGCTTGAGTAAGGCTGAGAAAAGAAGTTTTCGCTTGTATGTGAATAGGAATTCTGGTGCAGCGGAAAGTAAGTTTGTCAAACTTTTTAACCATTTAGATAAAGCAGGGCACTTTGAAGAATCAAAAGTATTGATGCAGATTACTGATATCAAAAAATCACAACTTTCAAATATTAAAGCCAATTTATACAAGCAAATTCTGACTTGCTTAAGATTAATTGAGCGCGCAAAGATCGGAGAAATACAGGTGAGAGAGCAAATTGACTTTGCCAAAATTTTATATGAAAAAGGATTGTATCAATCTTGCTTAGAATTATTAGATAAAGCGAAGAAGCAAGCTTTAGAAATTAATTTTGAAACATTGGCTTTGTCGATATTGTATTTTGAAAAAAGAATTGAATCGCAACATGTTACAGGTAGCATGGCTGAGAAAGCGGATGCATTGACAAATCAATCTGATAATTTATTACAAGAGATAAGTATAACCAATCAACTGTCTAATTTGTCGCTATTGCTTTTTGGTAGATATCTGAGATATGGCTATGTTAAAAATGAGCAAGACTTTAATGATCTAAAAACATTTTTTCAAAGAAATTTGCCTTCCGATGTCGATCCGCAAACCTTGAGTTTTTTTCAAAAATTGTACCTCTATCAATCTTATGTTTGGTATAGTAATATGTCTCAAGATTTTGCAGCTTGTTTTAAATATGCTCAAAAATGGGTGGATCTTTTTGATGAAGAGGAATTGCAGAAATCGAATGCTGCTACTATTTATATAAAGGGTTTGCACAACTTACTTAACGCGTTGTTTATGTCCGGTAAAAGAGAGCGCTACAATCAAGCTTATGAAAAGTATAAGGCATTTAGTATTGACAAAGTGCCTTATGTCACACGCAATGAAATTTCTAATTACAAATTGTTTCTATATACGCACCAATTGAATCAAATGTTGATCAATGGATCGTATGGTGAATTGGAAGTACAAAAAGAAATCGAAAAACTGATTTTAGACAATCCTTATAATTGGGATACCAACAGACTTTTAGCTTTACGCTATAAATTGGGATGTGTTTACTTTGGAAATAATGACTTGGGTAATTGCATATTAACTTTAAATAAAATTAGCAATAAAAGCTTTAGAGACTTTAGAGAAGACATTCAGTGCTTTGCACGCATTTTAAATCTTATTGCTCATTATGATTCTGGTAATGAAGAACTGGTGAACTATAAGTTAAAATCTTTGTATAGATTTTTATCGAAAATGAAAGATCTTGAAAAAATGCAACTGGAGATAATAAAATTTCTGCGCCGTACAACACATATGGAGGCATCAAAAATGAAAAACGAATTTAAAAAATTGCGTGACGTGCTTTTGAAGATAGCCGATCAACCCTATGAAAAGCGTCCTTTCTTATATTTAGATATTATTTCATGGTTGGAGGGAAAGATGACGGACAAAAAAATCGGGGAAGTTATTAAAGCTAAAATTTATGGCTAAAGAAATTGAATTAATTACGCAAGGTATACCTGGAAGTTTTCATTTTGAAGCTTGTTATAAATACTTTGCTGATCAAAATATACATATAAAACAGACGGCATCCTTTTTAGATTTAGCAGAGGGCTTAATTTCTGATTCGACAATAGATTACGGTGTTATGGCTATTGAAAATTCAATAGCTGGAAGTATAATTCAAAATTATAAGATTTTAAGAGAGCATCGATTTAGAATAGTAGGGGAGTTATATTTAGAAGTGCATCATAATCTTTTATTATTTCCAGGCAGTCAATTAGAGGATATCAAAGAAGTCAGATCTCATCCTATGGCACTGAATCAATGTTTGGGATATCTAAAAAAACATCCGCATATAAAATTAGTTCCTACAGGGGATACGGCTTCTAGTGCAAAGTTTATTCAAGAAAATCAAAGTTCTGATATTTCAGCAATCGCTAGTGCATATGCAGCCAAATTGTATGGCTTGGAGATAGCTGCTGCCCGTATTCAAGCTTCGAAAATAAATTACACACGGTTTGTGATTATACAACCAGATGATAAAGAAATACCCGAGGGCACGTTTAATAAGGCATCTATTTATATCCGAACACAGCACAAGAAAGGGAGCCTTTTAAAAGTCTTACAAAAGGTTTATGATGCAGATATTAATTTATCTAAACTGCAGTCTTATCCAGTGGAAGACAATCTTAATCAATATTATTTTTATTTGGATTTAGAGTTTGATGATCCGGTGCAATATGAAAAAGTGATTGTTGAGCTAGAGAAGGTGACGCAACGATTGGAGGTGTTGGGTGTGTATGAGAAGCATAAACTTTAAGAAAAAGCGCGTTCACTTTGTATTAATCTGGAAAATCAAGTCTTAAAAAAGACCAACTCAAAATTATATCCTTTAAAAAGTCAGTCTAGATTATTTCATTTAGTTTACTTGTCCTTTTTACATATAAGGTTGAGGGCCATCATATTCATGACTGCAAAATTATTTTTATTTAACAACTACAAATTTTAATGTTAAAAACTTTTATTTTATGAGATAAATTCCAGAGTCCAAATTTTCAGTATCTATCTTAACTGTTGATGCTTTATTTTCATTTCCTATTTTATTTTTAAACATCGATCGATATCCTAATGCAGCATTATTCGATCCGGAGGTGTTATCAATTAATGTACCACTTCCTACACTTGTATTGTAACTTCCTGTCACATTGGATTTCATATTTTCAAAGCCTAGAACAACATTATGTCCACCAGAAGTATTATGAAATAAACTATAAGTACCAACCGCAGTATTTACCGTTCCGGTGGTATTATTATGAAGGACGGAATCACCAATCGCTACATTATAAAAAATCGATTGTGCGTTTGTTAGGGATCCGCTTCCTATAGCTATATTCTGATTTCCTTGGGTAAGTGAGGATAGTGCAGATATTCCTATCGCTATATTGGAAGAACCATGATCATTGAAGAAAAGAGCTCCATCGCCCAATGCTATATTGTTTGTACCCACCGTATTCAGTGATAATGCACTCACACCTATGCCTATGTTGGAAAAGCCATTATTGTTGTTCACTAAAGTACTTCCGCCGATTGCAATATTGTTATAACCACTTTTATTTCCTGCAAGTGCTGATACACCATCTGCTCCATTAGTAAAGTCGAAACTTCCTAAAGAATTAGTTTGTAAAGCTGCGAGAGGTGCAAATGCAGGAACTG
>ENA-ORXM01002398-ORXM01002398.1-marine-metagenome-genome-assembly--contig:-NODE-2398-length-21941-cov-28.771359_pt1 | contig 21941 bp, 15 predicted proteins | sample MGYA00237867_ERZ511480 | MGnify/ENA primary metagenome ERZ511480 (study PRJEB26309, sample SAMN06266103) | marine metagenome | isolation source: Algal blade | place: United Kingdom:Sidmouth, United...
TTGATGTGAGATCAGATTCTGCTGATTCACGAGCTCGGCGCAAATAGTAACTCACCATAGATGGACTTATCTTTGCTTGTTGGGCATATGCTTTTTGTGTAAGTCCTGATAACTCAAAATCTTTTTTAAATGACTGATAATCCATTTTATTTTTGATCACAAAGTAATGGACTAATTTATATCTATCCTATATGCGGTTGCTCGTATGTATACCCTAATTCTATATACCCATGCTCATGATTGATGCGCTTGATCGTAGAGATGCTACCATTCACTGACTCATACTCTAAGGGTCCAATGTAGTCAGTATGGGTGGTCGTACTGCCTACTGTCTCACTGATGCGCATCAGGGTGCCGCCGAAGTCATACTCATATTTGATTTGATCATTATAAGAGTTAGAATTAACTTCGAAACAATGGTGTAATCAGAAGAAATCAAAAGACCACGTAAATTATGATTATTCAAAAAGTATAAACCGCAAACAAATTAATGTTGAGAAAAACATAAAGCCAAAACATTAACTGAATTTTACGTTATAATATACTCGAAAGAAGAATCAATCCAAAACTTTGTTGGCTGGTCAAACTGCTCTATACGTTATTTTAATGCCTTAAATTTTACATTTTCCAGTAGATTATATATTCCTTTGAAGTTAGCATTTTGCAGTTTAAAATTTGGAATAATTTGAAGAAGTATTAATCCGTGTTTCTGACTAAAATCAACTACCTCTTGAATAAAATTATCTAATCCTGTGGACAATAAATCAAAACGAACAGAAATTTCTGAAATCTTATAATTGTCATTTAGAGAATAAACAATACAATTAGAATCAAGAGATCCATATAAGTTTGAGCCACTTTGCCAGTGATCATTTTGATCCAAAAATTCAGAAAAATAGTAATGAATACAATTTACATCTATACATTCTATTGCAAGCAAATCATTATTTTCTAATATATCCCAATCTAATTGTTCATCATTCTTAGATAGAAAATTAGAAATTCGAGTAGATTCAATAAAATAAAATACAAGTTGATTTGCGGCCATAATATATTATTTATGTGAATAAATCATGTCATCGATTTTCAGTCCAGTTTTATCAAACGGAGTGAATTTTGTTGGAACAGAATTGATTCCAAGTTTTCGAGCAGCAAGTAATCTATTATTTCCTCCTATCACCCAATTTATTCCATTAACAGTTGTATACTCTAATGGTTCTTTAATACCATGTGTTCTAATACTTGATATTAAACCACTAAATTCTTTATTACTTAAAGTTCTACGATGCCAAAGTTGTAATTCATTAGTTGGAGTAAATACAACTTTTTCATTCGATCAATCTTTATACCAACCTTTGCAACATCATCAATTACTCCTAATGCACGAGCAGCCCTTTTTGATCCTGACCCACTTCCACCAACAACCATCAATGGTATTTCAATTGCAGCTACGGCAATATCTCTGACATCACTTGCATACTCGCCTAATACTCCAGAACTATCATGAAGGTCATCAGTAGAATGATGCTCCCAACCTTCTTCACTGTGAATTTGCCAATCGACACCTCCTTCTGAATTAGCACTACTAAAATAGTAATTGCCGTCTTCATATTGATAAAGTGTACCATGATTGTATTGCCAAGAATTTGTTGCCTCACCAGGAGGTTCTGCCATTAATCCAGTCGGATCTACTAAGTTTACAGGATTATTCCAGGTATACTCATCTACTCAACACATCTTGTTTTTCCACCAACTTCTTTGCATCATTATTTCAATGTCTCATATTGATCGATTACTTCTAATCGAAGAGTTTAAAGTTAGCCATTTTTTATTTTCAATGGAATGGGTTTCCATTGAAAGAAAAAAGTATTGTCTTCGAGTGGGTCATATTGGGTAAACAGAGCATAAGCAAAAACAAAACCGATAGGCGCTTTTTTGTGGGTGGGGATAGATCAATGGAGGAGATCGAGGGCATGGGCAGTTTAGCCATAGGCTCCATTGAGCTATCTGTGGGGTGCCTACCTTTGCCTTCGGTTTTGTTTTTTTTGAGCGTGGCTTGAGTCTAGCTCTTTTAGAAGCTTAGCAAAACCCTGACGATAAATGTCGGGGTAAAAGTAGAGAAGGAGCCTTCAGCGCAGTGGAGCATTCGAGGGGGCGGACGACTGCGGACACGAACGAGGTGAGAGCTGAGAGTGCCGACTCGTAGAGGCACGTAAGCGAAGTTGCTGCAGCCTTTGAGTTTAGCATTAGTAGCGTGCAGCAAGTGATACCTTTAAAAAACTAGTGAAGTGCAACGGAACTAAACTAAAAAAATAAGGCAGCCGAGTGAGTTGAGCAGTCCGCCAAATAATTGGCTGTGGTAGATCTTGCTGTGCTATGCGTTTTGATTTTGTGTGTAGCAAAATAGCTCTGCAAGAGATAGTAAAACAGCCTGTGAGGAGTCCGAGGGAGACGCAGACTGTGACAAGTGGCTGACGCAGGAAGCGAGCGGTAGACGCCTTTAGGCTCTATGGCGCAGTCTGTGTGCGACTGAGTCACGACGAACGCCGCTTCTCTGCTTTGCGGGTGGCCTTTGATCCGAGTGGTTGGTTTGTAGTCGAGCAGATCAATGAAAAAAATTCTGCGACCAACGGGAGCAGGCAGCTAATTAACTCAACGGATGGAACTGATTCACTTGGTTTTGTAGATCTTCTAAATTGACTTGTCTGTATTTTTCTGTTCCTGCAATGGTGTTATGGCCAGCCAAGTATTGGGCTACTCTAAGATTGTAATTTCTAACCCAATAACTAATTCTACTGCCACGAAGATGTGAACTATTTCTAACTTTTGGGTTAATTTCTCTAAGCTCTTTGCATAATCTCTGAGCTTGATTTTGGAGTGGTTTTCCAAGCAAAGAATCAACTTCTAATTTCAAGATATACTCCATTAGTTCATAGAGTTGTACTGATTCCAATTTTAGTTTTCTGCTATTTCCTTTTCCTGTTTTTGGTATATAAACTGTTCCTTTCTTTAAGTCAAAATGTATCTTCTCTAATCTCTCTATTTCTCCTACTTTCAAGCCTTGATAAATAAATAAGCCCAACAATATTTTATGCTTTCCTTTGTAATTCTCATAGAGTTTTTCCAGTTCTTCTTCATCTAAATAATCCGCTCTAATCGTATGATAAATATCTCTGATTTGCATTCCTTTTGCTGGATTATAATCTTGGATTGGATTTAAATATCGATGTTCTTCCTTATTCTCATAATCAAAAAAATGCCTTACCGCTCTCAAGTACCTGTTGATATTCTTTGGGTTCATATCTAAACTTCTACAGTATCTGATGTACTCCATCATTTCTAAGTATTTCACTTGCTCTATTTCCTTAGTCTCACACCATTTGATAAAAAACTCCACTCGCTTTCTGTACTTACTGATGTTCTTATCCGTAGTCAATATTCCATCTTCCAGGTATCTTTCAAAACCTGCTAACAAGTCCTTTATTTCTTTACTGAAGCTCATGTACGATATGGGTATAGATTTGTGTAGATTCTAAACTCAAGTGTCCTAAAAACTGCCTGATGTCATCGAGCTTCATTCCTTTTTGTAAGAGATGCGTACCGATGCTATGTCGTAATGTATGTAGGCTAATCCCTTTCTTGTAATCTGATATTCTGCTCATCTTTAACAACCTTCTCAGTCGGTGTCTCAATGCATCTCCATTGGGCCTATTGCTTCTTCTACTCACTATAAAGCTTCTTTCATTCGGTCGTTTTCTTGCTAAGTATGGTCTACTGTATAACAAGTAATTCTCTAAGTCATTTTTTATATTTTCGGTCATTGGTACTAATCTTTCATATTTATTTTTCGTCTGTCTGATGTACAGCAAATTCTTATCAAACATCACATCTGATATATCCAGATTAATCGCTTCTTTACTTCTCAGTCCACAACCATATAACAAGCTCAACATCGCTCGATCTCTAATGCCTAAATAATCTGATTCTGTGGTTCGGTATAGTATTTCGATTTCTGCTTGACTCAGCACCATGATTGATTTGGCATTCGCTGGTAGTTTCTTGATCGTAGCAGGTAAAAAGATGCCTAACTCTTTCATCAAGTATTCACTAAATTTCTCGACCGCATAGATGCGAGAGTTCACACTGGTATTACTCAATGTACCTGATCTCCTTTTATTCTTTCTGACTTGTAAATACTCAAAATACTCTTTAACGATTCCTGTTGGTGCTGCTGCTATTTCATTGATATTCCTTGCTTCTAAATAACTTAAAAACTCGATCAGATAGATTGGATGATTGTACACTACTTGATCAGAATAACCCAAAGTAATTAGCCATTCTTTAAAGCCCTGTCGCATCGTTTCATATCTCGGATTATTGATTTGTAGTAGTTTCATTATGATGTCGATTCATTCGTTGACCCTTGCAAAAAATAGCCCTTACTTCATTTTCGTGTTATACTTGTTATACTGTTACACTTAGCCTTAATTCCCTGTAAATCAATCACTTTCATTTCTTGTACCTTGATGTTATACTTATGTTACACTACTGTTATACTTCGCTTTTCCTTCCTTTTCTTTGATCTGCTCCAAGTTTGCATCCATCATTTCTATTCCTTTTTGTAGCTCTGTATAGTCGTCCCAAAGCTCGATCTGATACTCATAGCCTATCTTTCTATTTCCGCCGATCTGTTTGATATATCCACGCTGCTCTAAGTCTCTCATGTGCCTGTTTACCGTCATTGGATTCATCCGTAAATACTTCCTGATCTGCTTGGAATAAAAACTTTGTTCACTATCTGGTTTCGCTCTCATAAGTTCTTTGATGATCTCAAAAAACTGTCTCAACTTACCGCTCAACTCATCACTCTTTCTCAATAAACTTTCTTTAATCAATCGATTTGCCCAAGTAATATCTTCGATATTCGTCTCTATATAAGCCGCTCCATTTTCTTGCTTCTTGATCGGTCTGCTGTACTGACTATAAAATGTAATGATCTGTATGAGTCGTAAATAATGCATATTCGTTCTGAGCTTTTTAAAGAGCTTGTCTGGTAAAATCAATTGCTCTGCATAAGGATTAATTACACTTACTTTTCTCAATAATCGCTGAGCATTCTGTAATATTTTCTTGGCGGCTTCATGCTTGCTTTTATCTATCAATCCTGCATATTCTTTTCTTTGGTAATCCATCACCGTTGCTAAATGATCTTTGCTTTCATCGATGATGAGTAAATAACTCCTGTTCGCATTATCTTCATAAATCCATTCTTTGGTAGTCGCTCCACTCACACATATTGGACCTTCTACTTTGAGCAATACTTGTACATTGTTTCCTTGGCTGTCTTTGTCTGTGGTGAACTTGCTGATCTCCTGTTTGCTCATCATTTCTCTTAGGGGCAAGAAGGCTTGATAAACGCCTTCCAGATCTTCTATGAGCAGCACCTTATGTTTCCAAAAACCTTTCGGACTGTAGTACAATGTATTCTCTGATAAGCTCGTCACCACTCGTAAATCTTCTGGTGGTATGCAATCGCTGATCTTCGTCTGCAGATAAGTTTTTCCACTTCCAGATTTACCAAAGATGATGGCATGCAATGGCTCATCAAAGTATCTCGACAGATAGAGCAAGAATAATAGCATTCCATTTTTTTGCTGTCCTACTAATCCGCTTTGTTCTATTAACTGTAAAGTCTTTCGCATGAGTTTTGGTGATTTTAATAAACCCATCGCTGCTTTCTTTTCTGCTTGTGTCATGCTCACTCGCTCTGCTTTTTGTTCATCTGTTCTATTGGATTTCAGAGTCAAACGATAGCTTTCTAATTTTCTCGTCAAGTCGCCTATTACATGACTCACATAAGTTGTACTAATCTCTAAGGCTTCGCTGATATGGTTGGTGATCCGCTTCACCTGAGCAAAGCTGTACAGATTCGCTTCATCCCTAAAACTCTTGTATTTATTGGCTTTCAGCCCTACATGTAAACTCACTTTTAACTTACCTAAATTGCTCTTATCGATGCCGCCCCAAATATGGATTTGTAATACTTCAGTTTCATAAATGATCTGATCTGGATTGTTGGTGTTGAGTTTGGACTCTATTTCTGTATTGGATTTTTCCGATGTCTCTTTTCCGTTGAAAGAAAAAATATTCTTCCCTTCTCCTAACTGTAGTACGGTTCTGTTTTCGATTAGGTGTTTGAAGATTTCTGGCTCATGTGCTACATGTAGACTATTTACGTCTTCTCCTTCTGGTGTATTAATTTTACTGATGATCAGATTTCGAGTATTGATTTGCTTGCTGTATTTATCTATTGCCTGTAATCCTGCTTGATCGCCATCGAAGAAAAATATAATCTCTTGTAGGTCGGTCGCTTTTCCTATCGCTTGTATGTGTTCTGCTGTAAGTCCATTTGTGCCAAAACAAGATAATATCCCAAGCTCTTTAGTTTGTATTCCAGCCACTATCAAACTCGCTGCATCGAGTATCGCTTCTGTCAAGATGATTCGCTTTATTCCGGGTCTCGGATAGTATGGATAAAGTCCTGATCTGCTTTTTAGATAGTAATGCTTCTGCTCATCTTCATTGATAATGCTTCTCCCATAGTAACTGACGATTTGATCCTTTTTATTTTTCAATGGAAAGATCAAACAGTCTTTCGCCCAACTTCTGTAACTCGTCTTATCGCCAATGGCTTTCATTAATCCCATGTCGATCCAATGTTGCTTTTCTTGCTCCGTGAGCTTTCCCCGATAGTGGAACCTTGCTCCATTATATCCGATCTCAACGCCAATCCCTATACTCAACTTTCTACTCTCTAAATATTTCTTTGCCGCTTCGGTCTGCTTGATCGCATTACCGAAGAAGGTAAAGGCTCTGCTTAGTAAATTGATTCGATCACTTTCACTTACTGTTTTCACTTCGCCTTTATGTTTTGTGATGATATTATGGCCACACATCACTTTTGCTTTCAGTATCGCTTCATGTTCTGTACACTTCTCTTGTAATCTAATCATGTCTATCTGATCGCCTGAACCAGATTTGCACTTACTACTAAAGCAAGTCCAACTATTCGTATTCAGATATACTTGCAAACTTGGAGTCTTGTCATCGTGCCACGGACACAAACTTCTGCCATTGCTATCTACTTTGATTTGGTAGTGATCCAGTACGGTTTGTAGGCTTAGACGAGTTTTGATTTCGGTGATTTCCATGCAGATTATGTTAAAGTTTAAAATTACAATTCTGAACAATCCTTCACAAAACTATATGATTATTCAGAACTAAACAAGAACTATCAAAATTGTTTCTGCACTATTATTCAGTTAAATTTGTTCTTATTAACGTATTCACGCATTAAAACTGAAGTATTATGACGTTTGGCAGCCGAGTAGCCGCAATCAGAAAAGAGAAGAAGAAGTCTCAAAGTGATCTTGGTAAGATCGCAGGTATCTCAGGTGATATCGTAGGTAAGTATGAAAGAGATGAAATGAAGCCATCAATAGAAACGGCTACCAAATTGGCAGCCGCTCTTGATGTGTCTTTAGATTATTTAGTGGGCAATGGTGATCTACAAGTCTTTGATAAAAACCTACTCCGTCGTATCGAAGATCTTTCTTCACTTCCCGATAACGACCGCAAAGGAATTCTCTTCGCTCTCGATGGACTACTACGTGATGCTAAAGCAAGACTCGCTTATTCATAAATTAGCTGCACTGATCAGTTTTATTATTTGACGATTTCTTTTCAAAAGGATTCTGAGCTTTGCCAGAAAGTAAATCATCTGGGTTAAAGTCTTGTAAATATTCATCTTTTAACTTCTCTTTCAAATCAAGAGTATCAATCTGATTCATTATATGTGATAAACATTCATAATACCCTTGCAAAAGTCCTTCATTAAAAACTTCTTTCTTGGTGTCAATTTTAATAGCTCGTTCTATTAGATTCTTTAACCAGTCACTTAATATTTCAAAATCATTGTAATGCTCCTTCATATCAATTTTGGCTTTTTATTACGTCTCTTGTAATATCTATTTGTTCTTGAAATCCCTTTATTTCAGTGTTCCAGTGGTTCAGTTCAGTTTGTTTTCGTGCATCATTAAAACCGCTCCATCTATCTCCATATTTTATTGTAGGGTCACCTATATATGACTTATGATCGTTTATTCTTTTAGTAAAGGAATTTATTGTTTTTTGATTTTGATTAGCTGTTCTTCCTAATGACAACTCCAAAGTTTTGGCATGCCTACCACCAGAATAAGCTTCTCTGAATGCAGCACTTGCATTCTTGATAAAATCACTTCCAAACATACCAGGAGCTTTTGCAAAAGTTGCCATTCCAGAAGTTGGATATATTGCAGCCATATCCATCGCTCCCAAAGCGGCATTTCCAGCATCATTCAGAAAACTTTGATCACTTCTTATTTCATGGCCAACAGAAACGCCTGTTGATGAACTTGGATCTTCGTATACACCAAAGTGATGACTTAAGCCTAAAGATCTCATAGCTCGACCTTGTGGGGTAGTATACTTATGTACAAAGGCTGCAGCATTTAAAAATCCTGCTTTTATTGTACCGCCAATGATTGCCCCTAAAGGTGGATCTCCAGGACCTTGTTGTGAGAAGTGTACTCCCATTCTACCATCAGGATCTATGAAGGATATCGGGTTGTTAAAATCATAAACATCTACTCAAGATTTTCCCTTCTTATCTCAACTCCTTTGCACCAGTTTTTCAAGACTTCATTTTCGTCGATTACTTTTAATCGGGAAGTCTAAAGTTAGACATTTTTTATTTTCATTGGAACTCATTTCCATTGAAAGAAAAAAGTTGAAGCATAGCATGGACTAAAATAAAACCGATAGGCAACTTTTTTGGGTGGCGATAGGTCAATGGAGGAGATCGCAAGCATTAGCAGCGTTAGCCATAGGCTCCATTGAACTATCTGTGGGCTGCCTACCTTTGCCGTTCGGGTTTATTTTTGTGTGGGAGAGCCTTTATTGAGTTTAGCTTAAAAAGCAGTGAAAGAGCCTTCAGCGAGCTTAGCATTCGTGGGGGCGGACTACTGCGGACACGAACTCGGTGTGAGTCGGGAATGATGACTTGTATCATCATGAAGACGAAGTTGCTGCAGCTTCGAGACAGACCATAGCGGCAGCCAGACGGGTTGAGCTTTCGAGTATATGGACAGAGACTGGTGAAGCGTACATGGGCTGTCTCGGCGTCAAGCATTCGCAGGGTGCAGCAAGTGATACCTTTAAAAACCAATGAAGCTTTAGCGGAATGAACTAAAAAGTAAATCATACAGCCGAGTGAGTAGAGCAGTCCGCCATACTATACAGGCTGTGGTGGATCTCGCTGTGCTATGCGTATTGATTTTGTGTTTAGCAAAAAATAGCTCTGCGAGAGACAGTAAAACAGCCGAGTCAGCAGCTGATCGAGCTTGCATATATCGTGACAAAGGTGCTGATTTGCGATGGCTTTGTGAGTGGCTCAGCTCCTGTGACTGACGTAGGAAGTCTGGCGCTATATATGCCGAGATCTCCCTGCTGACACCGCTTCTCTGCTTTGCGGGTGGCCTTTGATCCGAGTGGTTGGTTTGTAGTCGAGCAGATCAATGAAAAAAATTCTGCGACCAACGGGAGCAGGCAGCTAATTAACTCAACGGATGGAACTGATTCACTTGGTTTTGTAGATCTTCTAAATTGACTTGTCTGTATTTTTCTGTTCCTGCAATGGTGTTATGGCCAGCCAAGTATTGTGCTTCTCTCAGATTGTAATTTCTAACCCAGTAACTGATTCTACTGCCACGAAGATGACTACTATTTCTTATCTTGGGATTGATCTGTCTAAGCTCTTTACATAATTTCTGAGCTTGATTTTGGAGTGGTTTTCCAAGTAAAGAATCAGCTTCTATTTTCAAGATATGTTCCATTAGTTCATAGAGTTGTACTGATTCTAATTTTAGTTTTCTGCTATTTCCTTTTCCTGTCTTTGGTATATAAATTGTTCCTTTTTTTAAGTCAAAATGTATCTTTTCTAATCGCTCTATTTCTCCTACTTTCAAGCCTTGATAAACAAATAAACCTAATAATATCTTATGCTTCCCTTTATAACTCTCATAAAGTTTTTCGAGTTCTTCTTTTTCTAAATAGTCTACTCTAATCGTATGGTAAACATCTTTGATCTGCATTCGCTTTGCTGGATTATAATCTTGGATTGGGTTTAAATATCTATGTTCTTCCTTATTCTCATAATCAAAAAAATGACGTACTGCTCTTAAGTATCTATTGATATTGGATGGATTCATATCTAAGCTTCTGCAGTATCTGATGTACTCCATTATTTCAGTATAGCTTACCTGTTCTATCTCCTTAGTCTCACACCACTTTATGAAAAATTCCACTCGCTTTATGTACTTGCTGATGTTCTTGGCAGTAGTCAATATTCCTTCTTCCAGGTATCTTTCAAAACCCGCTAATAAGTCCCTTATTTCTTTACTGAAGCTCATGTACGATATGGGTATAGATTTGTGTAGATTCTAAACTCAGGTGTCCTAAAAATTGCCTGATATCATCAAGCTTCATTCCTTTTTGTAGAAGGTGCGTACCTATGCTGTGGCGCAAAGTGTGCAGACTTACTCCTTTCTTGTATTCTGATATTCCAGTCATTTTTAATAGCTTTCTAAGTCGATGTCTTAGGGCATCACCATAAGGTCTATTGCTTCTTCTACTTACCATAAAACTTCGCTCATTCGGTTTCTTTCTTACCAAGTATGATCGACTATATAGCAAGTAGTTTTCTAAGTCATTCTTAATATTCTGTGTCATCGGCACTAATCTTTCATACTTGTTTTTAGTCTGCCTGATGTACAATAAATTCTTATCAAAAATGACATCAGATACATCCAGATTGATAACTTCTTTACTTCTTAACCCACAACCATATAATAAACTCAACATCGCTCGATCTCTAATCCCTAAATAATCTGATCCTGTACTTCTGTAGAGCACTTCAATTTCAGCTTGACTAAGCACCACAATTGGCTTTGTATTCGGCGGAAGTTTTTTGATGGTAGCAGGTAGGAAAACACCTAAATCTTTGATTAAGTATTCACTAAATTTTTCTACTGCATATATGCGAGAGTTCACACTCGTATTAGACAATGTGCCTGCTCTTCTCTTATTTTTTCTGACTTGTAAATACTCAAAATATTCTTTGACGATTCCACTTGGTGCTACTTCTATATCCTGGATATTTCTGGCTTCGAGATAACATAAAAATTCGATCAGGTAAACAGGATGATTATACACCATCTGATCCGAGTACCCTAAAGTAATTAGCCATTCTTTAAAACCTTGTCGCAAGGTTTCGTATCTCCGATTTTTAACTTTAAGTGCTTTCATTTTAATGTCGATTCATTCGTTGATGCTGATAAAAAATAACCCCTTACTTCATTTCTATGTTACACTTGTTATACTGTTATACTTCAACTTAACTCCCTGTAAATCAATCACTTTTACTTTTGACTCTATTATGTTACACTGCTGTTATACTTGTGTTACACCTTCCTGACGGAAGGCAGGCTTAACTTTCTCTTCGACTTCTTTGATCTTTGCCAAGTTTGCATCCATCATTTCTATTCCTTTTTGTAGCTCTGTATAGTCATCCCATAGTTCGATTTGATATTCATACCCAATCTTTCTATTTCCTCCAATCTGCTTAATATATCCACGCTGCTCTAAGTCTCTCATGTGTCTGTTTACCGTCATTGGGTTCATTCGTAGATATTTCCTGATCTGCTTGGAATAAAAACTTTGCTCACTCTCTGGTTTCGCTCTCATCAGCTCTTTTATGATCTCAAAAAACTGTCTCAACTTTCCGCTCAACTCATCACTCTTTCTCAACAAACTTTCTTTGATCAATCGATTTGCCCAAGTAATATCTTCAATGTTTGTCTCTATATATGCTGCTCCATTTTCTTGCTTCTTGATCGGTCTGCTATACTGACTATAAAATGTAATGATCTGTATGAGTCGTAAGTAATGCATATTCGTTCGTAGCTTTTTAAAGAGCTTGTCTGGTAAAATCAATTGCTCTGCATATGGATTGATTACATCTACTTTTTTCAATAATCTCTGAGCATTCTGTAATATTTTCTTAGCTGCTTCATGCTTACTTTTATCGATCAATCCTGCATATTCTTTTCTCTGGTAATCCATCACCGTTGCTAAATGATCTTTACTTTCATCGATGATTAATAAATAACTTCTATTCGCATTATCTTCATAAATCCATTCCTTTGTTGTTGCCCCACTTACACATATGGGACCTTCTACTTTGAGTAGTACTTGTACATTATTTCCTTCGCTGTCTTTATCGGTAGTAAACTTGCTGATCTCTTGTTTACTCATCATTTCTCTAAGCGGTAAGAAGGCTTGATATACACCTTCCAGATCTTCTATGAGTAGCACTTTATGTTTCCAAAAACCTTTCGGACTGTAGTATAATGTATTCTCTGATAGGCTCGTCACCACTCGTAAATCTTCTGGCGGTATGCAATTACTAATCTTCGTCTGCAGATAAGTTTTACCACTACCAGACTTCCCAAAGATGATGGCATGTAAGGGCTCATCGAAGTATCTCGATAGATAGAGCAAGTACAACAACATTCCATTCTTTTGCTGTCCTACTAATCCGCTTTGTTCTATGAGTTGTAAGGTCTTTCGCATGAGCTTTGGCGACTTTAATAAGCTCATAGCTGCTTTGCTTTCTGCTTCTGTCATACTCACTCGATCTGCTTTTTGCTCGTTTGTTCTATTGGATTTCAGAGCCAATCGGTAGCTTTCTAATTTTCTGGTTAAATCGCCTATTACATGACTTACGTATGTTGTGCTTATCTCTAAGGCTTCGCTGATGTGGTTGGTAATTCGCTTCACCTGGGCAAAGCTGTACAGGTTCGCTTCGTCTCTAAATGATTTGTATTTATTGGCTTTCAAGCCTACATATAGACTTACTTTTAGCTTTCCTAAATTGCTCTTATCGATGCCACCCCAAATATGGATTTGTACCACTTCGGTTTCATAAATGATCTGATCTGGATTGTTTGTGTTAAGTTTGGATTCTATTTCTGTATTGGCTTTTTCCGTTGTCTCTTTTCCATTGAAAGAAAAAATATTTTTCCCTTCTCCTAACTTTAGTACGGTTCTGTTTTCGATTAGGTGTTTGAAGATTTCTCGCTCATGTGCTACATGTAAACTGTTCACGTCTTCTCCTTCTGGTGTATTGATTTTACTGATAATTATATTTCGAGCATTGAGCTGCTTGCTGTACTTATCTATCGCTTGTAATCCTGCCTGATCGCCATCGAAGAAAAATATAATCTCTTGTAAGTCGGAAAGCTCCGCCAGGCAATTAATGTGCTCACTTGTTAAGCCATTCGTACCGTAACATGCTAATACGCCATACTCATCTTTAATGATTCCAGCTATCATCAAACTCGCTGCATCCAGTATCGCTTCTGTCAAAATGATTCTTTTTACGCCTGGTCTCGGATAGGAAGGATATAGCCCTGATCTGCCTTTTAAATAGTAATGTTTCTGCTCATCTTCATTGATAATACTTCTACCGTAATAGCTGACGATCTGATCCTTTTTATTTTTCAATGGAAAGATCAAACAGTCTTTCGCCCAGCTTCTATAACTCGTCTTATCTCCAATAGCTTTCATTAATCCCATGTCGATCCACTGCTGCTTCTCTTGTCCTGTTATCTTTCCCCGATAATGGAATCTTGCTCCATTATATCCAATCTCAACGCCAAGTCCTATGCTCAATTTTCTGCTCTCTAAATATTTCTTCGCTGCTTCGGTCTGCTTGATCGCATTGCCAAAGAAGGTAAAGGCTCGACTTAGCAGATTGATTCTGTCACTCTCGCTTACTGTTTTCACTTCGCCTTTATGCTTTGTAATGATCTCATGGCCACACATCACTTTTGCTTTCAGTATCGCTTCATGTTCAGTACATTTTTCTTGTAATCTGATCATATCTATCTGATCGCCAGAGCCTAATTTGCACTTACTGCTAAAGCATGTCCATGTATTTGTATTCAGATATACTTGCAAGCTCGGTACTTTATCATCGTGCCATGGACACAAGGTTCTGCCATTACTGTCTACTTTGATTTGGTAGTGATCCAGTACAGTTTGTAGGCTTAAACGGGTTTTGATTTCTTTGATTTCCATAGGACAAATGTTAAAGTCAATTATTAATGATTGTCTCATATTTGTCCTAAAAGTAATATTTATGAGACACCAAGACAAGACTTATATAAGATTTCTGTCTTATTTATTACTTAACTTTGTCTTATTAGCCCATTTATATGGCTTTATTCACTTAATTATCTCAGATATGACTATTGCAGAACGTATTAGGCTCGTAAGACAAAAGAAAAAGCTATCACAAGCAGAGCTTGCTGATGATTGCGGTGTCAATAAAAAAAGCCTTTCTCGATATGAACTTGGTACAAGTGTACCGCCTGCAGATGCATTAAAGGCTATCGCTGATGCTCTTGGTGTCTCTGCTGATTATCTTCTTAGTGACGATACTGTTATGATAAAAGATAAGGATCTTTTAGAAAAATTTGAGGTTGTTCAAGAGATTGAGGGTGATGCTCGTCATGTCATCAATCATTTTCTTGATATGGCGATCAGAGATTATAAAGCTAAAAAGGCTTATGCTACTTCTTAATGGACAAGAAGCAAACTTTACGCATCATACAAACTTTAGCTAATGGAGTAGATCCAACGACAGGCGAAGTATTTCCCACTGATAGCCCTTATCAAAATGTAGAGATCGTAAGAGCTTTATTTCATACTATTCAATTATTGAAAGCTCAAAGTACTTCTACAAAATCTACGCTATTAAATTCTGGAACGCCTTGGACGGCTGAAGAAGAGGGTCTTCTTCTTGCTAATTTCAATAAAGGAAAATCAATCAAAGAAATATCTACTCGCCATCAGAGAACCAAAAGCGCTATTTCTTCCAGACTCAAAAAAATGGGACTGATTGAAGAATAGATCATCTGTAGTAAAAAACGTCATGCTTAGCATTCCTCAACATCTGAGTCAATCTTAGAAAAAACAGTTTCGAATTCTTCATTCTTTATTAAGTCATCAATAGACTCTCTTAGAATTAAAGGGTTCAAGTTTTCCACTATAATCATATCAGAAGACCAAAAATATTTCCCATTACTACATTCTCCTGACTCCTTATATCTATTCATTATTCGCATTATATTTGAAAGAGTAAAAAATGTGGCTACATATTTTCTTCCATCTTCGAATTCTACAAAAACATCAGAATTATCATTCTCAAAATCTTCTATCTCTCCGATATATTGAATCTTGTAATTCATTCACTATTTATTATAAACCTCTTTTAATCTGTCTATTACCTGCTGCTGATTCTTCTTGTTAGAATAACCTAAAACATCAACACCATTATCAGTGGATCTAAAATATACTCTTGCTCCACCGCGAGATCGAGCTTCTGATATTCCGGATAAACCCTTGAGGCTTTTACTTCCAATTCCTGGATTTAAATTCCCTTGGGCCAATTGACTTATAAGGCCATTCGCTTCTTTACTTAATTTATCGTTTCCTTTGAATGTACTTCTCGCAAGAGAAAGTAACTTACTATCAGTTTTTACGATTGACTTTAATGCAAATTTTCCAGCATCATCTACCAGTCCTAATCCAGTAATAAGACTCAATCCAACATCTGCTATTTGTTCTCCAGTGCTTGCTCCTGGATTCAGAAGCGATCCACCAGGAATAAAAGTTGTTTGAATATCAAGTAAGGTTTGAGCTTGTTCTCCAGTCCTTGTAATGGCATCCCCTATATCTGTATTCGACGGCTGACCAATTCCACTCCCAAAAAGATTGTCTTTGAAGTCTTGCCACTTTTGTTGGACTCCAGAAAATAAACCTCCTAAAAATCCAGCTTTCGGTGGATCTCCAGGTCCTTGCTGAGAAAAGTGAACTCCCATTCTGCCGTCTGGATCTATGTAACTTATCGGATTATTCCAACTAAAAGCATATGGAGTCTTATCAAACTGATTTGGATGGTCACTTAAAGGATCAACATTGATAAATCGCCCAATCGTCCGATCACACATCCGATAAGCCATCACATCCAAATGCTTAACTAATCCTTTTTGTTCTAAAGCTCCAGCGGTATTCCACTCATATGCAGGGCTATCGTTATAGTCCCATCTCAGATTGAAGGGATAGTAGTCAATGTGATCTATGACTCCTCCATTATCATCAAGTAAAGTACGCACATTTTGCTTATGATCCTTGATGAACCAGATGTGATTCTCTCCCCCATAGGGCTTAAAGTCTGCTAAGAACTCGGTGCCAGTCCCCGAGACTTGGAATGGATGTTCTAACACAATACAATCTATCCCCCAATAATTCACGTCAGCACCATTGGTGACATTCTCTTTGCCAGTGATCAATCGATAGTATTCATCGCGGTCTGTATTCTGCGTCCCAGGCAATATCACAGCACCATTATTGATCCCAGTCATCCCGATGTACCCATGCTCATGTTTGATGCGCTTGATCGTCGACGTGCCACCATTTACTGACTCGTACTCTAATGGGCCGATGTAGTCTGTATGGGTCGTGGTATTACCTACCGTCTCACTGATGCGCATCAGGGTGCCGCCGAAGTCATACTCATATTTGATCTGATCATTATTCTGTGTCGAGTTGACTTCAAAGGGAAGATTCATATAGTTATAACTGGTGATGATATTCCGACTTTCATCTACTGTGACATTACCATTAGCATCATATGAATAGTTTTTTTCGTCGCCTCCCTCCCCATTGAATCCATCTTGGTCAAATGCAGCAGCTGCACTGTCTTCTATATGATTCAGGCGATTACCATTATTGTAGTCATATGTCAAGTTATCGATAAAGAATGAGCTATTGCCCATACGCTGTAAAGTCTGAATATTACCCCTTTTGTCATAGCTGTATGACGAGCTATATTTTCCAAACTGACTGCCATTGTAGGATGCTCCTTTCAGTCGATTGAATCCGTCGTAGCTATAATTGTACAAGCCAGGCACGCCATTATTCGTCCACTCCCAGCTACTGATATCTCCATTCTTACGTGCAGCCTGGCTTTGAGAAATGTCATTGTAGTATAAGGAATCAATGTAGCTATTGCTGGACTGACCACTAACCATACGATTCTTCAAATAGGTGTAATCTATAGTCTCCACTCCGCCGCCAATCACAGCTCTTGACAGCAGGCTCTTCGCATCAAAAGTGTACTTGCTCAGTTGGTTTTGTCTGGCAGTAGGTCCCTGTCCAAACCACTGGCCTCTCTTGCGGCCTGCATGATCATAGTCAGTCGAAAAATTGAATTCTATGGATTGTGAAGGAGAGTACTTGAAATCATATCTTTCTTTGGTGAGGCTATCTGCACTGTCGTATGTATAGTATTCTCGGAAGACTTTATCTACTTTATAATTCTCGTGATTGTACAACTTACTGCTGACCAGCCCTGCATTATTATAAGTGTAAAAATAGTTAAGCGGACTCATGCCTCCTGAGCCTGCAACAATCAAGTCATCGATGTCATCAATTCTACTCTTGATGATCTTACCCGTCTCTCTGGGTACTGTACCATCTCCCCAGGTATGGACAGCACAGAGTGTTGTGATGAATCTATCTGCTTGAGTATCGTTAGCTGGAATATTGGTCTTTCGCCATCCCTCTCGATGTAACTGACCATAAGCATCATATTGCTTAGCGTAGTGTAAGTTATCATTCTGATCTTTCATCAGCGGATCTTGCCAATAGATGACCTGATCTCTGGTGCTATAGATGTACGTAGTCGCTCCTTTACCTGGGATGTATTCTTCTAAGATCAGATCATTACCAGCATAACGATACTTGAATAATAAGTCAGTATCTGTGGACATGGCTCCTGGTGGTCTGATACCCGTCAACCTATCTTTAGCGTCGTAGGCCTGATAGGTATCATGGGTCAGTGCACCGTCAAAGCTCCTGCTGAGGATATCTCTGCCTCTCCGATCAGTATAGCTCTCTGTCTTATTATTATTAGCATCAGTGACTGTGGCTTTGTAGAGTAGATCACTGAGGTAGCCAGACACGTCACTGGATACATTAGCTCCGTAGCTGTAGCTCGTGGTCAGCCAGGTCTCTGGGCTAGTCACCATCAGCTTCCGATTGAGGGGACTTGGCTCATAGGTATATAATGTGTGCGGACCTGATGCACCTTCATATTTTAGACTGTCATTATTCACTGATCGAGGCTCATATGATCTGGATATCCTGCCTGCATTATCGTAGCTGGTACTGGTGATGATGCTCTGGGAGGCAGTCGGACCTTGGGCTTTCTGATTCATTTCTAACAGTCTACCAAGCCCATCTATGTAGGATCGAGTGGTCAGCGGATGATTTGTCCTGAGGCCGAGCTGGGGATAAGTCACCGTCTGCTCTAAGTATGATCTATTAGTACTGCTATTGGTGTACTGATAGGTGAAGTCGGTCGTGATATTCCTCTGATTGTCCTTGATCCGTGATAGTCTCAGTAGACCATCATAAGTATAAGAGGTACTTGTCCCGTCAATATTCGTCATGAACTGCAGTAGATCACTGTCTGGATGGTAGATCGATGTCGTCACGTAGGCGCCATAGGTGTGGCTGAGGACTTTACCGGATAGACTATAGGCATAATCATCTGACAATGTCCATCCACTGGTGGTGACATTTTCTGGTAAGCCATATGTAAGATTATATGTCGGTATACTTTTTTGCAGATCCCATACACCTGGCACAAAATCATTACTCTCATCCCAGGTCGCTTCATAGCGCCATGATGTGTGAGGGTGGATATCCAGAGCGGAGACTATCCCGGTATTGAGTGTTACATTGCCCTGTGTATTATAATATTGCCACAAGACTCTGGATGCATCTACCAGCGTATCATCTACTATGTATTTTGTCTTCCAGGCAGGCAGCAGTATGTTCTTATTCAGCATCGATTGTTTTACATGAGGATCATCTGTGTACTCATTGGTGTAGTGATATCTCGTCTTGTAGACTCTGCCATCAGAGTTAATGCTTTGTGATGATGTGAGTAGTGTGGGGTGGGATGGATCGCCATGAACATAGTCAGTCATCGTCTCTACATCGTCAAGCTGATTAATGGACTGTATGGGGTATACGTACTTACTTTTTGGTGTATAGCTATTATTAGTAAAGATGACTGCTGGGCAGGTGGAGTAATCATTGAGTGAGTATGACTTATTATTCAGCGCGTATTCATATGCATCATAAGTGGTCGTCTGAGAAGAGACGAGTGACCCATTCTCACGGTAGGCCTTGACTTCATTGGGATATCCCGCAAGATTATCTAAATCATAATCTGGTAATAGCGGAAAGGCTCTGATGAATGACGCTGTATGTGTAGGATCATCATAAAATGTATACTCCTTATATCCATTGGCTCCACTGACTTCCTCCCTTACCGTACGATAGCCAATATGACTTCCATTAGCCGTCGCCATGGGGAAGGCATTACCTGAAGTGAAATAATAGCCTGTCTCGATACAATCATTATTGATATTCAACTCAGCATCTGATGGTAGCTCTTCTAAGTAAGAGGGCACACCGATCAGCTGGCCACTGGAGTTGTTACTTCCTGCTTCTGTATAATCATAGCTGCGAGTGATGCTAGGGCCAATGACTGGATCATCTGTAATTGACTTGATGCGTAATCCTCCAACAGCTATATTTCTCATTATATCAGTACGCTCATACTTTTTAACTAAAAGCTGCATGAATAATTTTCTATTTACGTCTGCAGAGATTCTAAATCGATAGTCGGTGACGCCAGCTTGCTCGAATAATAATTCGCTGTAACACTTCACTTGATTGAATTCATTAGCAGTATTCAGGATGATCTCGTCGAATAATTGCCAATTGGCATTACCTCTCTTGATTTCTATCGGGACTTGTATCAGCGTATTGCTGTTATCATTAGGTGTCTTGGTGACAGTAACTCGCATCTCATGACGGATGATAGACGATGGATCAAGTGTCACTACCGGCGATGTGAGCTCCTGTGCTAGACAACAGCTCGTACAGCTTGGCGGTGGCTGAGGACTAGCGCAATTTTGATTCCTCAGGTCTACTAAGTTAGAGCCGGTCTCTTGGACATCAGAGCTGTAGTGATTATGACCTTCATAATCAAATACGGTAGATCCGCCTGAGGGATAGATGATTGAATCCAGCATCATCTGCTCCGTATAGAAGGCATTAGGCTTTCGATCTGCTAAGGTGGCCAGATGATTGAGATCGATCTTGGGCACTTGATTCGCTGAGCCTTGGATGGTCAGCTGGGGCATCAGCGTGATATTGTCTGTGCGATTATTTGGGTAGCCATGATGATCTTGTGCGTAAGTCAAGCGACGCTGAAAAGTATTAGACTTATAAGTAAATCTGTGCGTCTTATTATCGGTAAGCGCACAGGATTGCTCTGATATCTGATTCAACCTCAACCTTCTCATATCAGCATAATAGTCGCCAAAAACATCATTGTACTGCGTCAGGCCAAGGGTTCCAGTAAATCCAATAGCGGGACTGGTAAAGTAGCTTTGTCCAAAGTCAAATCGCTTCAGACAGCCAGATGGACTCAGTGATTTAACTTCGATATAGTCCAATGCAGTCGCATCATTGACTTGAGCTGGTGGTATAGGCACGACATTCTTGGGATGATAGTTGGTATTGAAGTCGTGATCCAGATCTCTTCTTTTTTCTGGGCCATAGTGGAATAAGATGCTTGTCTCGGTCGTCCTGATCTCGGTCAAGCGAGGACTCAGGCTTTCGGTTGCGAGTACTGGATTCAGATTGTTGAATGAGCTTTCATTCAGGTTAATGAGGTTCCTCCCATCTCGGTCTACTATTGTTCTGCTACTCGTCCCCAGATTTCTAAATGTATAGGCTTCATATTCATAGTCAAACGTGATGACTGACTGACCATCATAGCTCTCTGCTTGTACCAGGTACCAACTATCAACAAGCGTGCTGGTCGTTGTCGGTGCACCCAATGCATTCTTAGGTTGTGCATAATGTTGTGAATACGAAACCACATCATCTGCCACACCATCTGTATGACTGGTGTCTCCAAAATGATAGACTGATCCATCAGGCGTGGTGATTTTCCATATCCATCTATTGTGAATATATGTGGTCTGTACTGCTTTTATGATGAGGTCTGTTTCATTGCGCTGAACGACATTTTTCGCTTGATCAAAATAGAAGCTTCCTGTATAGCCAGCAAAGTTGTAGAAATAAAGATCGCTCTGAATATCTCGTCTGCCTTGTTTGATTTGATCTCTTTGCGCACTATTGTTAAATCATGCTGTATTCACGCCATCAAGCCAATAGCCTGTAAGCTGACCATCATAGATCCTCTCATCTGGTGCGCCTCTGACTGAGCGGGTAATGACTCCTCCAGCATTAAGCGTCCATCCTAGTCCTACACTAGATGCTATCTCATTTGCCTTTATACCTGCTCCATGATAACTGATACTCACTTGATGTGACATCTTATTCTCTAATAGAGTGTGAAGCGGTATCGATGTACTCGCTGTACCTGAGTACTGGCTCACTGGTATCTCTGCATACTTAGCGAAAGATGCAGCCGTCGGCGTAGCTGGGACATGTGACTGTATGGTATTATCGAATTGAGCTTGCGCTGTGACGAGCAGGCTTATTAGTATTATAAAGGTGTAAATGTCTTTTGTGCTTCGGTGTAATATCATCATGTCCTATCTCTTTTAAATATGTCATACAAGCACGGGGGAACATGCTTATATAAAGTGTAATTGCTAATCAAC
>ENA-ORXM01002399-ORXM01002399.1-marine-metagenome-genome-assembly--contig:-NODE-2399-length-21940-cov-21.797786_pt1 | contig 21940 bp, 10 predicted proteins | sample MGYA00237867_ERZ511480 | MGnify/ENA primary metagenome ERZ511480 (study PRJEB26309, sample SAMN06266103) | marine metagenome | isolation source: Algal blade | place: United Kingdom:Sidmouth, United...
TACAGAAACGTAGGTTATGTCAACTGGTGTGAAGGATTAGGTACTGTCCTCGCTAACGATCAAGTCAAAGATGGATTATCAGAAAGAGGAGGACACCCTGTAGAGCGTAAGGCTATGACACAATGGAACCTTAGAATAACAGCCTATGCTGATAGACTACTTTATGGACTTGACAATTTAGATTGGCCATCATCGCTAAAGGCTATACAGCAGAACTGGATCGGAAGATCAGAAGGTGCTTCTGTATTATTTGATATTGCAGATCATGATGAAAAGATAGAAATATACACTACACGTCCAGATACAATATACGGCGCTACATTTATGGTCCTAGCACCAGAGCATCCCTTTGTAGATAAGATATCTACAGAAGATCAGAAGAAAGCAATATCGGAATATCAGGCTTACGCCAAACTAAGATCTGACAGAGATCGGATGACTGAAGTCAAAGAAGTCACAGGCGCATTTACTGGTGCATATGCTATCAATCCGTTCAGTGGAGAAAAAGCGCCTATATGGATAGCGGACTATGTACTAATGGACTACGGAACTGGAGCCATCATGGCTGTCCCATCTGATGATGATAGAGATTTTGCCTTTGCTCAGAAGTTTGATCTTCCAATTATAGAAGTTATAGATAAGAGTGCCCATGCCGATGCTACTAAGTCAGATAAGGTAGGCACAATTATCAATTCGCCTCTGATTAATGGATTGAATGTCGTAGATGCCATCTCCAAGATGTGTGAAGAAGTCGAGAAGAAAAGTATAGGTAAAGCTCAGGTCAATTACAAAATGCGAGATGCTAATTTTAGTAGACAGCGTTACTGGGGAGAGCCCTTCCCTATCGTATATAAAGACGGTATACCAACAAGTGTAGAGCTTAAGGATCTTCCAGTTGAATTACCTTTTATAGATGACTTTAAACCAACTGCTGGTGGTAAATCTCCACTTGCAAGAATGGAAGACTGGGTCAATACAGCAGAAGGGCAAAGAGAGACAGATTCTATGCCTGCCGTTGCTGGTTCTTCTTGGTATTTCCTAAGGTATATGGACCCTCATAATGAAGAAGCATTTGCATCTCAAGAAGCTCTTGATTATTGGGAGAATGTAGATCTCTACGTAGGTGGGGCTGAGCATGCTGTTGCACATCTACTGTACGCAAGACTATGGCATAAGTTCCTCAAGGATCTCGGCTATGTCAAAACTGAAGAGCCATTCAAAAAATTGATCAATCAAGGAATGATCCAAGGGGTCATAGAATTCCTTCCTCTTGCTAAGACTGAGGATGATAACAATATATTTGTCAGCTACGATATGCTGGATAAGCATGACTATGAGTATGCTTACATTCCAGTACACATAGATTATGTAGACGGATATGGTAGTGATTCTTCCCACCTGACGGTAAATGGGATTAAGCAGTTCTTAGACTGGAGACCTAATTATAGCAACCCAAAATTTATAACTGCCAATGGCACATACGAAAATGGAAAAACTGACGGCGATCCTGATAAGTTTAAATTCGTAACCAAGTCAGAAGTCGGTAAAATGTCAAAGCGTTACTATAATGTCGTCAATCCTGATGATGTCATAGAAAAGTATGGTGCAGATACATTTAGACTCTATGAAATGTTCTTAGGTCCTATAGAACAGTCTAAGCCATGGGATATGCAAGGCATAGAAGGTGTCTCTAAATTTATCAGAAAATTCTGGGGATTATACTTTGACGAGGAGACATTATCACTATCTGATGATGCAGCTACAAAGGAAGAACTCAAAATACTACACCAGACGATCAAGAAAGTATCGGAAGACATTGAGAAGTTTTCATTTAATACTGCGATAAGTGCATTTATGATATGTACTAATGAGTTGAGAAAACTGAATTGTAATAAGAGAGCAGTGTTGACGCCACTGGCACAGCTGCTATCACCATTTGCACCATTTATGACAGAGGAGTTATGGTCCCTATTAGGGCATACTGACTCTATACATATACAAGATTATCCTGTGCATGATGAGGCACACTTAAAGGATGACAACTTTGAATATCCAGTATGTATCAATGGTAAGAAAAGAACATCAAAATCTTACCCTACCGATGCAACTAAAGATCATCTTGAGAAAGATGTATTACAGATAGAAGAGGTGCAAAAATGGATAGATGGCAAAAATGTCGTTAAAATCATAGTCGTGCCGAAGCGAATGATCAATATCGTCGTTAAGTAAGAGAAGATTAAGCTGTAGAGAGAATATGAATTAAGACTATTATTGGTCATTGGATCATTTTGGATTGCTTATCTTCATCTTGATTGATTAATAGTGATAAAACAAAAGCATCTAATCGATTGATGACGAGATATACATTGATAGCATTTTCACTTTTTACCATCATAGCTTCTGGCTTTACACAGGATTGCCAGCTTCCTATAATTACTGTTATCGACAGTCCTACAACAGATGGCTTTACCGTCCATTGGATAGATAATAATTCTGATGTGCTTAATTATGAAATGGAGATCGGGAGAAAAGGCTTTACAAGGACTTTTCTACCTAATGTGCCCGACATAGCAACTGACTCGCTTCAGCTAACTAATCTGTTATCAGGTACTACTTACGAGATATATCTGCGGTCCATATGTAGTATAGATATAAGCAGTGCATGGAATGGCCCGTACTTCTACAATACTATAATAGACAACAATAACTCGTGTGATTTATTACTCGATATTCCAGATAATAACTGTCCAGAATCTCGGGACTATCTTATCCAAGTAAGTCTTGGAGATGACCTAATACTTGGGCAAGATTATAACATCCAAAGTTTAAATATCAACATCGAACATACGTGGCCTCCAGATTTACAATTAAGCATTACGGCACCATCAGGTGAGACCGCCTTACTCTCTCGATATAATGGAAATGGAAGAGACAATTACGGATCACTTCTTAACAATGACTGCACAGAGATGGCTGTTTTTACAGATGATGCATGTCAGAGTATTGATGATTATACGCCACCCTTATTAGGAGAATTTAGACCTACCGATAACTTAAGAAATACATTCAATGGAATCAACTCTTCAGGTATTTGGACACTTAAAGTATGCGATAGAGCAAGAGGGGATATTGGAAAAATAAGAGCTGTAAAATTAAATTTTATTGAAGGCATATGCTTAGCACCAGAAGACTATACCATTGACGATATAGAGGCGGATAATATTTCCGTATCGTGGCGTTCTTCCTCGGATTGCAGTATTTATAAAATAGCTTATAGGATAGCTAATGCACCTCTACCCGAGACATCATTCGATTTTATAGAATGTAACGAAAACGATTACGTCATAGAAGATCTAATTCCAGATACAGAATATGTTATGACCATTACTACTCGATGTAATAATGGCGTAGAATCCTCTGAATCATGTGAGACATACTTCAGGACTGCTTGCGCAAATAGTTCTTTTACATCTTCCTTTAATAATTCTGAGGCATGTAATATCTCATGTGACGACAGATGTCTAATAGATTCTATATGGTATAACCTCTCAAGTAAGGTCAATGCATGGAATATTAATAGTGGAGCAACTCCATCAGAATTTACGGGTCCATCCGGAGATATTAATAATAAAGGGAATTACATCTACATAGAAAATAGCAATACATCTTGTCATACGGACACCGTCATTTTGCAATCAAAATGTCTTGAACTCAATGCCAATACAAGCTGTCAATTATCTTTCAATTATCATATGTATGGCGGAGAGATAACTAAGCTGGAATTGCAGCAAAACAATCAAGAAAAAGGATGGATGTCTATCTGGGAAAAGGAAGGCAATCAGGATGAAGAATGGATAACAGAATCTTTATCACTTGCTCATGATTTTGAAATAGGGCAACTTAGGTTCGTAGCATATAGAAGTGCAGATCTTATAAGAAATGACATTGCATTAGATCAGATAAAATTGATAGGCTTAGATACTGTACATCTAAGGAAGTACTATGCAGATGTGGACGGCGACACTTATGGTGATCCAAGAAATTTCAGATTGTTGTGTAGCTCAGAACCACCTATAGGATTTTCTTTAAATAATGAAGATTGCGATGATGAAAACCCTAACATCAATCCTGGAGCCACAGAAATATTCTGTAACCTCATTGATGAAAACTGCAATGGTTCACTTGACGAGAACCAACCATCAGACATCATTTACGAGGTGTTATCTATTGATAATGAAACTTGTAAAGGTCGTTCTGATGGCAATATAACTATAAGCGCAAGTAATGGACAGGAGCCATATACTTACTTATGGTCTAATGGAGCAACATCCTCTGAACTTAGAAATATAGCAAGCGGAATCTATACTTGTACTATATCGGATTTCGGAACTTGTCAGATTGTAACAGAACCCATATTCGTTAACTTCAATGATATAATTAACTATAGCTTGCTCAGTATTATCCCACCGAGCTGTCAAGGTCGTAATGATGGTACAGCTACTCTACTTATCAGTGGTGGTATCCCTCCATATGATATAGATTGGGGTGATGGCATTACAGGAAGTCAAGTCAACAATCTTGTGAGTGGAGACTACATTGTCACTATTAGTGATGGTTCTTCATGCAGTATAGAAACTGATCCAATATCAGTAACGAGCAGCCAGCTTATTACTGCTGGAGTTGCATTGAAGCGAGATATCGACTGCTCAGGTGAGAGCAATGGCATCATACAATTAGGTATCAATGGCGGTATGCCTCCTTACACTATAGAATGGAGTAACGGTATGAGTACACCCACAATTACGCAATTATCAGAAGGGAGTTATAATGTCACCATAACAGATCAATCTGGATGTAATAACATCATAGATGATATTACTCTAGATGAGCCAGAAAAATTAAATATTAATATCAATAACAAAGAAGATGTCAATTGCCCTAATGATAATACGGGCATGATAGATGTCTCTGTCGGAGGAGGTACAGCACCATACAGTTATTTCTGGTCTAATGGGCAGAGAACTGAGGATCTGATTAGTATTAGATCTGGGAGCTATAGTATGACAGTTACAGATATTAATGCATGCGTGATCGTTATAGAGGATATTATTATAGCAGAGCCTGACCCTATATCTATTGAGATAGATAATATAATTAATGTTAATTGCCCATCCAGTACTGACGGCTTTATAATGGTTAACACGAGTGGAGGACAACCTATCTACACATACAATTGGAGTATTACAGATGGAATAGAATCTGAGGACAACGAATTATCTCAACTAAATTCTGGACTATATTCTCTTACCGTAGTAGATCAATTTGGTTGCAAATCAGACCCTCTATTCTTTGAAATAGTAAATAGAAATAGAGCTATTAATATAGAGTCTACTACCCTATCCCCTAATCTATGCTTTGGAGATAGTACTGCTGCTATAGTTGCAGAGGTAAGAAATGGTGTATCGCCTTTTGATTATAATTGGAGTAATGGTGATAGACAGATTACTGATATCTCAATGGATACTATAGATAATCTTATAGCTAATAGCTATAACCTTACTGTAACAGATAGCGAAGGTTGTACCGGTGTTTCAGATGCTATAATACTTAATGAACCTAACGAGGTTACCTATGATGTCATACAGGCAGTAGAGAATAAATGCTGGTATGACAACCAAGGTACCATAGAATTAGAACTGCAAGGGGGTTCTGGAAATTTAAATATCACATGGAGTAACGGAACTATAGGAAGTATTAATAATCAACTTTCTAATGGTGAATATCAAGCGACAATAACAGACGACAACAACTGCACAGAAGTGACTAACCTTATTTCTATAACAAGCCATCCTGCAATTACTATAGACGCCATAATTCAAAATACTGATGGTGCTGATGGGACTATTGACATTACTACATCGACTGGTCTGACACCATTTACTTACACTTGGAATGGTCCTCTCACACTTCCTCCGGCATCTAAAATCGAAAATCTTATTCCTGGAGAATATCAGTTAAGCATAGAAGATCGAGAAGGATGTATTTTAGACACGATATTTACCGTACAACTTATTAGCAGTATAGATTTTCAAGAAAAAATAGTAACTACTATATATCCTAATCCGGGTATTGGAAGTGTTACTCTCCTAAGTAATCACAATATAATAGAAGTCAAAGTGTATGATGTAAATGGTAGAGAGATTACCATAACTACGCATTCAAAAAATAAAAAGGAAATAGATATCGATATAAACGCAGAAGTGAATGGCGTATACTACATTAAGATATCTACAGAATATGGAACTGAACTTCTGCCCTATCTAAAATTAAACTCTTTCTAACTCAGGACTTTCTAAAGCACTTAATGTTCCAGAAATTGTACATATCGTAGGAGCAAAAAAAGCACCTGCAACAGGTATTAAAAACAGAAGCAGAAAGACAGAGCCATTACCCACTGCTATCCCTTTATTTAACTGTGCAAATCTTTTACTCTGCTTTATATTGAATCTACGTTCCATAAAGAAATCTAAATTTCCAAATCCAGCGTAATAAGCCTGTACTGCAAATATCAATACTGAACTCACTAATCCAACAACAGGGATAAGACCTATCAATAACAAAATAGCTACAAGCCCTAATTCCTTAAATAAGTTTCCTACAGATAAGCGAATTCCTCTTACCATACTCTTAATCTGAAAACCTATGGATTGAGAAGTCTTAGGAGCACCAGTCATCCTCATCTCAAGGTCTTCTGATAATGCACTCATGAAAGGTGAGGTAATTATAAGAACGATATACTTAAATACAAATACAAACCCTACCGTTAATATAATACGCGTGACCCATTCTATTGTGGTTACAATCCAAGACCAAGTATTCTCTGTTACAAATTTAGAAATAAGTAATTGTCCCAAATTATCTCCAAACTTGAATATGTAATATATAAATATGGAGTACACAATTGTGCTTACAAGACCTGAAATAAGCAGATACTTAAGTACCCAAGGCTTGAATAGATACTCTAAAGACTTTAGAGCATTGAGTATAGATTTTACAAATCCTGAAATCATACAGTAATGTATAAGTTCTTAACTAAAACAAAGTAAAATATAGATCGAATCCCTCAAGAATTATATAAAATGAGGCAACCGGTATACTTATCAGCTTACTCTACTTTACGTGGCTTTCTTTTAGTCTTAAATAATTCTACAATTTGCTTAGGAGTCATGAAGCCAAAATCAACGAAGGTTGTCTTGACAAACTTCTTAATATCTTGATACTCCTTACTTCTCTTGTCTTTGTAGAACTTAAGACACTTCTTTATATACTTTAATGCGAAAGCCTTTAGATCTTGATTGAATTTTTGGTTGCTGAATATATCCATATATGAAGCAAACGTCTTATTGATTTCGAAGTACTCTCCGTAATCATTGACAGATAGATTAGTCAATAATTGACCAAACTTAGAAAGTATTGAATTCCTTAATGCTTCATTCTCAATAGAGAGGCCTTCATTTTTATAGTAGAATTCTCTTACAGCATGAGTAGCATCTTCATGTATGTATCCTTTCGTATTTACCTCATCCATTACATTAAGATACTTTGAGATCGTATCTTCTGTATTTCTTGTGATGGCATTAGCTAACTTCTTCTCTGAATCTACGCTGATCTTAATTCTTCTTTCATATAAACTATTTATATAATTGAAGAAGTGATCATTAGCACCTGGATTATGAGACCTTATATGGTCTAAAGTATTCTGTAGTAACTTCTCTCCTTCTGGACCTAAGTCGTAGAATAGTCCTGTAAGAATACAGATCTCATAATATTCCTTCATATCTATGAAGTGGTCATTAGAGACAAACTCTTTAAGGACAGGTATAAGGTTCTCATTGTTATACTCACTATTAGCTCTAAAGATCAAGAAGTTCTTGATGTTCTCAGCCTCTAATAATAATTCCTCCTTATCAGCTGGGAATACTGCAGTCTGAAAATTAAGACTAAGGAATTGTTTTCTATATTTTACTAATCCAGTATTTCTAAGTGCATCATCTCTGTACTTATCTTGCTTCTGTGACTCTAAGAATGAATGCACTCTTTTGTTATTTAACAGAGCTAAAATATTAGTAATCCAGATATCAGAACTTAGAGCAAATCCAATTTGAATTGATTGACCTACCCTTTGCTTAATCTGATCAAAGTTGGAAGAATTAGCAATACTTAATAATATTTTTCTAAAGTGGTTCTGCGGTGTGTAGTACTTGATACGATCATTGACACGGCCTCTAAGTACAGAATATCCTAATACCTTAGGCAAGTATAATCCTTCGAATCCATCATCAAGAAGGTACGACTCAAATGACTCTAACTGTAATGGATTCTCATCAGCTACTAATGTATATAGCTCATGTATCTCTCCTTCAAATTTAGATATTAACGCTTTATAGTCTTCATCCTCTTCAGTATCTAAGTAATTCTTGAGCTCATCTGATAACTGAATACTACTTTTTATATTATCTAAAACAGTTTTGTACTTGATGCCTATTTCTTGCATGATATTAGAATTTCTTTAATGAAATAAATCTTAAATGCTTAGAACATAATCGGTTTGTTTATCACCTTCCGATTACTTACTTAAAATGAAACCTAGTAAAACATCAAGGCTTTACTAGGTTCATATATAATTTGTGTTGGCCCTTTGGCCATGTATAGTATCTTACTCTTCTTCAGAACTCGCTGCAACAACTTTACCGCCGTCCAGCTCATCTTGCCATACTTTTAATTCATCCCACTTACCTGCTGCAGCCATTTCTGATTGCTTAGGCCATGTTGCAGGATCATGTACTTTAAAGTTTCCTTCTGCGTTATCAAGTATTGTTTTTATATCCTCAGGTTGCTTAGATGCAAGATCAGAGAATGTTATTATTCCTTGAGCGGATAGTAACTTACTGATTGCAGGTCCGATTCCTTCTATTTTAGTCAAGTCATCCGCTTTTGCAGGCGCTTCTTCTTTCTTTTCTTCAACAACAGGAGCCACTGGTGCTGGCGCTTCAGCTTTTACTGCTTCCACTTTCTCTTCCACAACTGGTGCAGGAGCTTCTTCTACTTTTTCAGCAACTGGTGCTTCTTCTTTCTTTTCTTCAACTGCTGGAGCTGCTGCTTCAGCTGCGGGAGTTTCTTCTGCTGCCGGTGCATCTTCAGCTGGAGCAGCTTCCTCACCGCCTTCTCTGAATGCTTCACCTGCTTCTGGAGCTGCCACTTTCTTAGGAGCCTTAATTTCTCCTGAAACCATTTTCCAGAATGCTTCTTTTTCCTTTTTAGTCTCTTCGAATCTTTCTGCGATTTTTACCTCTTTAGCATTTATCCACTGATTATAGAGCTCCATTGCTTTATCTTCAGACATAGCTCCTTTTTCCACACCTCTCATAAGGTGTTTTCTATAGTATACACCTTTGAACTTAAGTAATGCTCGTACAGTATCTGTAGGTTGAGCACCTTTCATAAGCCAATCATAGGCTTTATCTCTATCTATTTCTATTGTTGCGGGAACTGTCATGGGATTGTAAGAACCGAGCGTTTCGATAAATTTTCCATCTCTTGGAGCTCTGGCATCCGCTATGACAACGTGATAATAAGGTCTTTTCCTACGACCTCTTCTGGCAAGTCTAATTTTTACTGGCATGTCTGTTTTAAGTTAAAATTTTATGGTAATATCCAACCCTAATGAATTCGCTAATCGAACGGTCAGGTTTTTAACGCCGCAAATATATCACATTTTTATTCATTAAAACCATTAAAATAAATCATTTTCATTTCAATATTAGAATTAATCTCTATTTGTATTTCGTAGCTTCACCATCCGAAAATAGATACCAATCGAAACTAAACCTAAATCCAAGAAGAAAAAGCCTAAGGTGACGCCTCTGATGATGCAATACCAGGAGATAAAGCAAAAACATCCTGATGCTTTATTACTGTTTCGTGTAGGAGACTTTTATGAAACATTCGGAGAAGACGCTATCAAATGCTCAGAAATACTCGGTATCGTCTTAACAGCACGTAACAATGGTGCTTCAAAAATAGAATTAGCGGGTTTTCCATACCATTCGGTAGATCTATATCTGCCTAAACTCGTCAAAGCCGGGTATAGAGTGGCGATATGCGAGCAGATGGAGAAGCCTAGTAAAGACAAGAAGATTGTCCGAAGAGATGTTACAGAAGTCGTTACGCCTGGTGTAACAACGAGTGATTCGCTCCTTGACTCGACTCAGAACAACTTTCTTGCCTCAGTTTACTATGACGGAAAGAAGGCCGGTATCGCATTCTTAGACATATCTACTGGCGAATTTATTTCTCATCAAGGAAGTATAACAGAAATAGAAAATTTAATACAATCTTTTGCTCCTAATGAGATTTTATACTCTAAATCTCAAAAGGAGATTATAGATAAACGATTCAGCGATAATATATACACATTTGGACTTGACGAGTGGTTCTATGAGTTAGGATATAACAAGGAACTGCTTCAGAAGCATTTCAATGTTCTGTCTATGAAGGGTTTTGGATTACATGACTTAGAACTTGCACAAATTGCAGCAGGAACCATACTCCACTATCTATCAACAATACAACAAAAGAAAGTAAGTCATATCCACCACTTATCAAGAATGGATTCTGACAAGTATTTATGGCTTGATAGATTTACTATTAAGAATCTGGAGTTAATATATCCACTTCATGAGACTGGTGTTTCACTATATAAGATCATCAATAAGACCACCACACCGATGGGGGCTCGGATGTTATCTAAGTGGATAGTATTACCGCTTAAGCATATTGACGCTATCAATGCAAGATTAGAAAAAGTAGACTTCTTTTATAAAAATGAGAAAGCAAGAGAAGAAATAATTACTCTATTAAAATCCGTAGGAGATCTCGAACGATTAAGTTCTAAGATACCGATGGGCAGGATTAATCCAAGAGAATTTATTGTTATACAGAATACGCTTGAGACTATAGCCAAGTTAAAGAAAATAATGGCTGATTCAGACTCTAAGTCAATGCAGCAACTCTCTAAGACAATAGATAACTGTGATGAACTCCATGATCTAATCTCTAGTACATTAAGAGAAGATGCCCCGATATCATTAAGCAAAGGATATGTTATTAAGGATGGCTATGATGAGACCTTAGATGAGTGGAAATCTATAGCAAAAAACAGTAAGGACATTTTACTGGAATTGCAAGCTGATCAAGCTGAGAAAACAGGTATTAGTTCTCTCAAAGTTGGATACAATAATGTATTCGGATATTATTTTGAAGTAACGAATAGGTATAAAGATCAAGGCTTAATACCTGAAGATTGGATAAGAAAGCAAACGCTAAAAGGAGCCGAACGCTATATCAACGAAACTCTTAAAACACTCGAAGCTAAAATCCTAAAAGCAGAAGGTGAGATCAATGATATAGAACAGACACTCTTCACTGAACTTATTGAGAAAAGTGAAAAGTATGTTTCTATCCTACTAAGTAACGCTAAGATCGTAGGCGAAGTAGATTGCTATTGCTCACAGGCTGAGATAGCAGAGCAGCTACAGTATGTGAAACCTACAATAAATGATGGTTATATCATAGACATCAAATCAGGTCGACATCCAGTTATTGAATCTCAATTACCCGCAGAAAAACCTTACGTCCCTAACGACGTGTATCTTGATAGCGACACCCAACAAATCATTATTATCACTGGACCCAATATGTCTGGTAAATCGGCCGTACTAAGACAGACTGCATTGATTACATTGATGGCACATATCGGATCTTTTGTGCCTGCAAAATCAGCTACCATTGGACTTGTCGATAAAATATTTACGCGTGTAGGTGCCACTGATAACATCTCAAGTGGCGAGTCTACATTCATGGTAGAGATGAATGAGACTGCAAGTATTTTAAATAATCTATCTTCGAGAAGCCTGATCATATTAGATGAGATAGGTAGAGGTACAAGTACCTATGACGGTATATCTATAGCATGGGCTATCGCCGAATATCTACATAATGAAAGTAATGGAAAACCTAAGACTTTATTCGCTACTCACTATCATGAGTTGAGTGAATTAGAAGCTTCTTTTGAGAGAATATTCAATTATAATATAGCTACGAAGGAAATAGATGACAAGATTATTTTCTTGAGAAAACTCATACCAGGCGCATGCAATTCCAGTTTTGGTATTCATGTAGCACAACTCGCGGGAATGCCTAATTCTTTACTTACAAGATCACAAGAATTACTCAAAGCATTAGAAGAAAAATCTGTCGGCAACAAAGATGAAGTAAAATCTATCATACATTCAAAAAGCCAACAGCAACAAAGCTTACAGCTCAATATATTCGATCAAGATAGTAGATTGATGAAGCAGATGAGAGGGATTATAAAGGATATAGATCTTGAGACTATGACGCCTATAGAATGTATGCTAAAATTGAAGGAATTGATAGATCAGATCCATGAATCTTAAACCATGCATTCTTTCTAAATAAAATAGCTATCCTTAATAACAGAGATTAAGAATAGCTATTTCTATAACAAACTTTAAAAATAAAATTAAGCTTACTTATTCTCTAAGGCTACAATTCTATTTTTTAGTGATTCTATAATCTCTTGTTGCTCTTGAATAGCCTTGGTCAGTACAGGTACTAATGCAGAATAATTAACTGACATTAATTCGTGATCTACAGCAACTTCTCCATCAGCATCAGTTTGAGTGGAGGTTTGAACAACCTCAGGAAATTCTACTTCTAATTCCTGAGCAAGGAAACCTATTTGTCTTCTATCCTTTAAGCCTAAGAATTCATATTGTTCATCTTTTTTCCAATCATAATATTTCGGTGATAAACGTAAAACTCTGTCTAATGTTCCTTCTCCAAGATCGGAAACATTGTCTTTTAGTCTTGCATCAGAATTTGTCCAAGTTCCACCTGTTGCGAAAGCATCTCCCCATACTGTGAATTGATATGTTGAAGCATCTAAACTGACAAAGGCTTGAGTAAGTCCTTGATCACGCCATCTTTGTACATGATTATTAGAAGAACCACTTGGGCGATCAACATTTAAATAACCATAATCAGCTCCTGATCTACCTCCAATATTACAGGCATCACTTGCACCATCTATATCAAATATGGCATCAGGAGTCTCATCGCCAATTCCTACATGTCCTGTATTATCCTCAATAAAAAAGTGAATTGTTCCTCCAGCTGAAGCTGTATTAAATATTAATCCTGGATTTGCATTGCCTCTGTACCAGGCATTTGCGTTAGTAGAGGCGCCATTTCTAAATGCAATTCCAGATTGTAAGGCAGCATCAAATTGCATAAATGCATAATCATCGTCTTCAACCTCGAACTCATATAAACTTTCATCACCGTCTCCTGTAACGTGCAACCTAGTATCAGGTACCGCATCAGTCCCTTGACCAATTCCAAAATAACCAGTTGGTCTCAATACCATAGCTATTCCACTGTTCTGAACCCAAACCGTATTAGAATTACCAAAATTAGTAAATTGAAAGTCTCCGCTTGTACTTCCTAACTTTCGCATTCTATATTGAAGTGTTGTCCCAGTATAGAAACTCATAGTTGTCTGTGAATTTGATTCTAAATTTAAAACTTCTGGAACTGCTGCGGTAACATGTAATCTTGCAGATGGTAATGATTCACCAATTCCAACACCTGTAGAGCCTAATCGTAAGGCATCGGAAAATGAGTTATCCTGAATTCTAAAAGGGCTAAAAGTAGTTCCACTCGTTTTGACAATTAAAAAATCGTTGTCGATCCAGGAAGTTAATCTCCAGGATTGACTATTATTATCAAGTTCTATGGAATTATTATATGCTGACCCTTCCGTTCGTATTGCGGGTTCACCAGACGAATTCTCAACCTCTATTTGTTGAGCAATTAAGCCCGAGCAAAAGAATAAATAGTAAAATAATGTAATTGTGTTTTTCATTGTTACGGGGTTTAAATTATCTAATACTATAAAGATACGTAACAAGACATCTCAAATTACTCACCATTTACGGTGAAAATAATTCCAAAAAGGGTGATATATCATCAAATTCAGTCAAAAATTGGTTAATCATTAATCTTCAAGACCTCAAGAAATGCTTTTTGTGGCACTTGTACTGATCCGATATTTCTCATCTTTTTCTTACCCTTCTTTTGCTTCTCTAATAACTTTCTCTTACGTGAGATATCACCTCCATAACACTTAGCCGTAACATCTTTTCTTAACGCAGATATCGTTTCTCTTGCAATTACTTTTTGACCTATCGCCGCTTGTATGGCTATCATAAATTGCTGCCTCGGAAGGAGCTCTTTAAGACGTTTACATATTTTTCTACCGAAAGAATCTGCTTTAGTTCTGTGTACTAATGATGACATAGCATCTACAGATTCTCCGTTCAATTTAATTTCTAATTTAACTAAGTCTGACTCTCTATAATCGGTGGTAACGTAATCAAAGGATGCGTATCCTTTACTTATTGATTTCAGCTTATCATAAAAGTCAAAAACGATCTCCGCAAGTGGCAGTTGGAATGTCAACTCTACCCTATCAGTCGTCAGATATACCTGCTTTGTCAATGTCCCTCTTTTGTCCATGCAGAGGCTCATTATACCTCCTATAAAATCAGGCATAGTAATAATCTGAGCTCGGATGTAAGGTTCTTCTACCCTATTTATTGTTGTAGGATCTGGAAGATCATTAGGCGTATTGATAATCATCTTTACGTTTTTATGCTTATTAGTGTAAGCAATATAGGATACGTTTGGTACTGTCGTGATGACCTCTTGATCATACTCTCTACTTAGTCTTTCTTGTACAATCTCAAGGTGCAACATACCTAAGAATCCTACTCTAAATCCAAAGCCTAAAGCAGCTGATGATTCTGGCTCATAGACAAGTGCTGCATCATTTAGCTGTAATTTCTCAAGGCTGTCTCTAAGGTCTTCAAAATCTTCGTTCTCGATAGGATATAGACCTGCGAATACCATTGGCTTAACTTCCTCAAATCCTTGTATCCCATTCTCAGCAGGATGAGCTACAGAAGTTATCGTATCACCTACTTTTATCTCTCGACTTATTTTTATTCCAGTTATTATATATCCAACATCGCCAGCTTCTAATACCTTCTTAGGCTCCATGTCCATCTTAAGAACGCCGATCTCATCAGCATTATATTCTTGACCAGTATTGAAGAATCGAACTTTCTCACCACTACGCATTGTGCCATTTACAATTTTAAAATAGGCTACAACTCCTCTGAATGGATTGAATAGAGAATCAAAGATCAGTGCTTGTAATGGTAACTCGGGATCTCCTACAGGCTTAGGTATTCTATCAACAATAGCGGTAAGAATATTCTCTACACCTAATCCTGTCTTACCACTTGCATGGATTATAGACTCTAATTCGACACCGAGTAGATCAATAATCTGATCAGATACCTCCTCGACCATAGCACTCTCCATGTCCACCTTATTAAGGATGGGAATAATCTCAAGATCATGCTCTAGTGCCAGATATAGATTAGAAATAGTCTGTGCTTGGATTCCTTGACTTGCATCTACTAATAGCAATGCACCTTCACATGCCGCAATAGATCTTGATACTTCGTATGAGAAGTCAACATGTCCCGGAGTGTCTATCAAGTTAAGGACATAGTCTTCACCATTTGTGTGTTTATAATTTAGTTGGATCGCATGACTCTTGATCGTAATACCTCTTTCCCTCTCGATATCCATGTCATCCAATGCCTGATGTTGCATATTACGTTCTGATATAGCCTTAGTGAACTCTAACAGTCTATCTGATAAGGTACTCTTCCCGTGATCAATATGGGCAATAACACAAAAATTTCTAATTTCACTCATAAGCTACAAAGGTAAATTATAATACCCATAATTACAGTACAAGACTTACCATTACATAAGAATTAATAGGTTTAATTCTAAAGCTAACATATTGTCCAAAACAATGTTGTAAAGCGGATAAATTATCTACCCTAACTAGTTAAATTCCAATTAATTACAGCTCGAATATTACACCATTATTTTTAGCTTCTTCATATTTATCTTTATCGAAAGCAAATAATTTAGCCGGGCGGTGAGCTACGTTGGTCTGTAGCTGGTGAGTTGTATGTAAGATCTCCATCTTTAAGATCTTCTTCCTGAAATTTCTTTTGTCTAAATCAGTTTCAAGAACAGCTTCATATAATTTCTGTAACTCCGTAAGTGTGAAGTACTTAGGTAATAATTCAAAACCGATAGGTCTAAATTTCACATCTCTCTGTAGCTTAGCAAGACAAGTTTTCATGATCTTCAAGTGATCAAATGCCAATGACTCTATAGATCGTACCTCTTTCCAAGCTACTTTCTCAGCAAAGGATGCAGCTCGGATCGTCACATCAGCAATATTAATCAATGAGTAGTAAGCCACTGTTATCACTCTACCCCTAGGATGTCTATCTACCTTACCGAAAGTAAAGACCTGCTCCAGATGTACATCTTTGACACCGGTTAATTGGTCTAATACTCTAAATGCAGAATCTCTGAGGTCTTCTTCAGGCCTTACAATATCACCAGGTAAGGCCCATTGTCCAGCAAAAGGCTCTTCCTTTCTTTTGATAAGTAATACCTTTAAGTGGTCTCTGTCGAAACCAAATATTATATTATCGACCGAGAAGGCAGTTTTAAAGGTTTTGAAAGTTTTGTCTTCGAAAGGCATAATGGAATATTGATATCATAAAAATATAAAAATTGTAGATATGCTTATTAATCTATTAAGTGATACTGTAACCCAACCTACTCAAGGCATGAGAGATGCTATGAGTAAGGCTGTCGTGGGTGATGATGTATTCGGAGAAGATCCGTCTGTCAATGCCTTGCAAAATCGCATGTCATCAATGTTTAATATGGAAGCAGCACTGTATTGCCCATCTGGAACTATGACTAATCAGATAGCCATTAAAGTACATACTAATCCATTAGATGAGATGATCTGTGAGTATACTTCTCATGTATATCAGTATGAAACTGCAGGCTATGCATATAACTCTGGTATAGGTGTCAACCTTGTCCATGGCTCCCATGGCAAACTTACACCTCAGCATATAGAGAAAGCGATCAAACCAGTCTATGATTGGCTACCTACAAGCAGATTAGTTGTAGTAGAAAATAGTACTAACAAAGGAGGTGGCAATTACTACACCCTTGATGAGTTAAAAGCCATAAACGACTGTTGTAAAAAACATAATCTTATTCTACATCTGGATGGCGCAAGACTTTTTAATGTACTCGTAGAAACTAAAGATAAGACGTCAGATATAGGAGACTTATTCGATAGTATATCGATATGTCTATCCAAAGGATTAGGAGCTCCTGTAGGATCTGTACTTATAGGAAAGCAAGACTTCATCACTCAGGCTCGTCGGTTTCGAAAGGTTATGGGTGGTGGAATGCGACAAGCTGGCATCATAGCTAACGGTTGCATGTACGCCTTAGATAATAATATCGATAGATTAAAAGAAGATAATGACCGTGCTAAGCGTATAGGTTCTATACTTAATAATCTATCCTATGTAGAAAGTGTGAGTCCTGTTATGACTAATATTGTCATATTTACTCTTAAAGATATGATGGCTATAGAATTTGTAGATCTATTATCTCAGAAGCAAATTAAAGCTTCTGCGTTTGGTGAGAAGCAAGTTCGGTTTGTGACACATCTTGATTTTGATGATGAGATGATGGTGGAATTAGAATTAAGGTTGGAAGCATTGGCAAAACATTTATAGGATAAAAATAATACATCCTCTGTTATCTAATCCTTAGAATACTACTCTAATTAATGATAAGTCTTATGATCCCCCAAAACAATCAGTAGCCACTGCCTTATATGATAAAATCATAACAAATGGACTCAAAGAAGGACTGGAATATTATCAGCGTATAAAAGACGATAATCATTACTACAATGATGAAAGAGAACATAACCTCACAGGATATGAATTTCTGAATAATGAGAGATTTGAAGAAGCCATATCCACATTCAAATTAAATATCAAAGCTAACCCGAGATCTGGAAATGTCTATGACAGCTATGCAGAAGCGTTACTCAAATTAGGTAAAAAAGATGAAGCTATAGAAAACTATAAAAAAGCAATATCTCTGGATCCCAATAATGTAAATGCAATAAATCTTCTTCAAGGTTTCGGTATAGATACTGACGTTATCAAAATAGTTAACTACAACTTACTTGATAGTGATGAACAATGGGTTAATCAAATATTTCATTTCCCACTCAGATTCGCTCCAGACATTCCATATCAAGGATGGGAAGATTCACGATTCCCCAAGAACTGGTCTAAAGTAGACAGTAGTGATTTCTGGTCATATGTATTCGCTTGGAAGGTGAAAAAGAATGGGGTAATCTCCAAAAAAGAAGTTGAACAAAATCTTGAAAAATATTTTGATGGTTTGATGGCAGTTGTCAATAAAGAGCAAGACAAAATACTTCCAAAGACGAAAGTAAATCTACTCAATAAGAAGATCACAAAAGGAATAGAATCTTATAAAGGAAACATAGAACTACATGATTCATTTATCACAAAAGTTACATTTACTCTTAATGTAGAGACAATGATTCACCGATGTTCTGATGAGGAAAGTAAAATTCTTGTTTTTAGGTTTTCCCCTAAAGGTTTTGACCATGAAGTATGGAATAAACTGCATGACGTCAAATTGAAAGAAAAGATCTGTGAGAATTAATAATGAAAGTTTTCCCCTTCTTGAGAGGGTTAGGGAGGAAAAAATCTAACCAAATTATAAAAGTGAAGCTAGTCCCTATTACCACAACACCGTCAGATCCCCTGCTCGTTTGTATTTCTTATCCTTGATGGTGTATTCTACATAATAGACATAGACACCCATCTCTACATATCCTTCGTGATATTCTCCTCTCCATGTATGTAACTCAGAATTGGTATCATAAGAATCTGCTTCGTACATCTTATTGCCCCATCTATCAAATATCGCCAAGTAATCGATCATCACGGGCTTATCCGTAGGTGCATATATTCTGAATCTGTTATTCTCCGTCTCCATATTAATATTGATGACATTAGGGATGTATATCTCTACCGTATCTAGTACTTCTACAATGATCTCACGGAATTCTATTTTAATATCAATGCTTTGCTGGCATCCATTAGTTTTGACCAATGTCATCGTATAGATATCGATACCTGCATAGGTCAATTGTGGACTTAAGCAATCTGTACAATCCAAGCCTGCTTTTGGTGACCATATGATCGTAGCAATCTCATCAGATTCTACATCAGTTATAACATCTATCTGATAGGGATCATCAGATTCTATAATAATCTCAGATGGTCCTGATAGCAGAAAGGCATCATTAGGATCTTCGACAAATTCTACCATTACGGTATCCTTAGTCAGACAACCATCTGGACTTAGTATCTCTATAACATAATTAAGAGGCTCTGTGACATTCATACTTAAGGTAGTGAAGCTGTCTCCTTTGTCCCATATCCCACCATCAGTATCATAAATTATATACTGATCCACTGTGCCACTGATAACTTCTAAACTAAGTTCTGTCTCTGATCTACCACAGCTGATACTGCCTGCCTCCGCTGAGATAATAACACTCTTATCATCTTCTACAACTTCATAGATAGCTGATACCTCACAGCCATTATTGTCTCTAATGACAGCTGTATAGATACCTATCTCAGATACTGTGATGGTCTCTGTACTATAGGTCTCTGATAGTGGACCTACCCACTCTATATACGCTATGTCTGTAGTAGATGTAGCTGTAAGATCTACCTCTACCGTACTACAATCCAGAGTATCGCCTGCTATGGTGAGTTGTGGTATATCCATATCCGCATCTACTACGAATGTGATGATACTATCACAACCGTTAAGTGCCGATAACTCAAGAGAATAACTGCCTCCTGCATCTATAATATATGGCAAATCCGATGATGTGCTGCCATCTGGATAAGTCAGTGTCGATGTCTCTACATTAGTCAGTGCACTGAGTTGTAATTCTGTAATGGGATTATCGCAGGTCAGATCTTCATAGAATATAGTCGCTTCCGCTTGTTGTATATTTTCGGTAACGAAAAAACTTCTTTCTACTTCGCATGATAATGAATCTACGATCAACACCTCGACCTCGCCTACAACATCGATGGGTATCTCCAATACGTTCTCTCTGATATTATTATCTACATTAGTGTAGACACTATATATCGTCGTATCTATATCTATAGTCAGCAAGGCCTCATTCTTATCACAAGTCAGTAGACTATCATAAGCTATGCTGTAATCAAAACTTGGCATTATCTCCGTTATATCTACTGACATACTATCCACACAACCGTTAAGACCTGTCATAACAAGTGTATAAGTCCCAGGTGCACTTGTCTCAAATGACGGTACGCTACTGACTTCTACTCCAGTAGAATTATACCATAAGACGGATTCAGTAAGTACGGCTTGTGATAATATAACTTCGGTTGTCTGACAGCTTATCGCTCCAGAGACTTGAGGGTCAGGTTGTGGTAGGCTTATATCTGAAACTACCTCATGAGGTATAGATGATGAGCAGCCATTCTGTGTCATCATCTGTAAGGTATAGATGCCTGCCTGCGTCACCATCAATGTAGCATTATCATCTGTAGTGCCATCTGGATAAGTCCACTCGTATGTACTGACATTACTTGATATATCTGCACTGAGAATGACTTCTTCTTGTGTACAAGTAATGACATCAGACTGGATCGAGGCACTGGGTATCTCACTTACTGCGATGACCTCTATCGTAGATGCCATCGTACAAGCATTATCAGATGTAACGGTTACACTATACATGCCCTCTGCCGTTATCAGTAAGCTATCGCTCATTGTAACCGTGCCGTTACTTGATGACCACGTGTATGAGTAATCATCATCAAGTGCATTGTAAGCTGTCGTTGTCGCCTGATTACAATCTAAAGTACCATACACTATATCGATCATAGGTATAGTAATATTTTCAGTTACGATTACGCTATCTATGAGAATACAAGATCTCTCATCACGTAACTCGTAGATATAGGTATCACCGCAAGTTACTTGCTGAGTGGGGCCTGATGCTCCAGCGATCTCTCCAGATAGCCATGTGATTGTATAGGGTTCTGTATAGAATACTTCTATGATTCCAGCAAGGGTATTGCAATTAATCTCAGGCGTTGCCTCTGTCGTGTAATCCCATATGGGCTCGTATCTATTGATCATAACACTGTCCTCATGGATGCAGCCACGTCTCGTTGTCTCAGTGATATGATATAGACCCTCTGTCGTCGCATCTATGACCCCACCTGATATAGTAAGCCCGTCAGGAGATCGCCACTCATAGGTTGCTGTACTGTCTTGTACCACCGATAAGCTTATGGAACTCACTGCACAATCTAACTCATCACCATTATATTCTATATCTTGTAATGGTGCATCTCTATCTATGTAGACACTGTCCCTATGACTACAGCCACCTGCTGTATTAGGCATAATTACATAGTAGTACCATCCTTCTGATGTGATGTATAGACTATCCTGACGGAATAATTCTACACCCTGCTGATCTGTCCATGAGATATTATACTGTACAAAGTTATTATCACTCAGCTGTAACCTTATGCTGTCTCTATTACAATCTATAATACTGTCCTGTATCATAAGTAGAGGTATATCTCCACCTCCTGTCACAGTAATACTATCCGTCCGTATACATCCAAACTCATTTTCTGCTGATAGTACATATGTACCACCAGAATTTATACTGATACTTGAAGCAGCTACATCAGACATAATA
>ENA-ORXM01002400-ORXM01002400.1-marine-metagenome-genome-assembly--contig:-NODE-2400-length-21928-cov-4.101780_pt1 | contig 21928 bp, 13 predicted proteins | sample MGYA00237867_ERZ511480 | MGnify/ENA primary metagenome ERZ511480 (study PRJEB26309, sample SAMN06266103) | marine metagenome | isolation source: Algal blade | place: United Kingdom:Sidmouth, United...
AGTCCTGAGTGGCAAATGCATGGGCTGGGTTATCTGCGGCTCCGGCGCGGTCCAGCGACTCGGACAAGACCTGACGCAGAAATAGCGCGTCTTCGGTGATCAGCGGGTCTTCCCAAACCAGATCGCCGTCATAAGCTTTCAGGCTGTTGATTTGCCCTTCAAGGAAGGCGCCGCACCGATCTTCGAAATCGATTAAATGTTCCATAAAGCCAATGACCATTTCCGGCGCGGCTTGGCGCAGAACCGGATTGGCGATAGCCTCAATGACGTCCAAAATAGGCGTCTGCTCATTCACATCTGCGTCGCCATATTGCGCGAGCGCGGCGCGAAATTGCGGCGTTGCGCCCACGGCCATTTCCTGGCTGAGGCGGAAGAATTGATAGCGCGCGACATGATCATCATTGGGAAAGCCGGACATCACGGTGACGCAATATTGCTGCGACGGCGCGGCGACAGCGACGTCACCGGGCCCCGGAGCCGTTTGCGCCATAACGGGCGCGCAAAGCAGCGCAAGTCCTGTCAATAATATTGGCAATCGTCTCATATTAGTTCCCCGCGCCCGGCACGCTTAGCGGCGTATTCCCAAATGGCGTAGCAACAGGAGAGCCGACAGGCGCGCGGCCCGTTTGCGCGCCGGCGCTATAGGATACAACGCGCGCGCTTTGCCCGGCGCTCGTCTCGCGCATCGTGCCATCGGCGCGCCCTGCGGTGAAATTGCCTTCCAGCGCGGTGCTGCCCGCGGCCGTATGGGTAATCATATAGCCCGCGCCTTGGGGCTGTCCGTTCACCGCATAGCCATAATATTCAACGGCGCTTCCGTCATCATTACGCAGCACGCCAACGCCTGCGCCGTTCGCCAGTCCGTTCTCGCAGACACCCAGCCATGTGCCGGATTTGACCGCCCCGTCATGAGTATAGCCGCAGCGCGTGGCGACCGTATCAAGCGAGCGTTGCTTCTCGCTATACAAAGTCTGAAGCTTGGCGCGCAGGTCTTCGAAGCGAATAGCCGTAATTGTTTCATTTGAGTCGATTAAATTAACCGTCACGGTTTGCTGCTGCTCTAAAATCGGGGCAACCGAAGACATATAATTTGTGCCCATCATTTTGGACTGCTTATTAAGCGAGAAAGCCTTTGACCCTGTATAAGCTATGCCGGCGATCGCGACATCGGTGATGACCTTATTGGCCGCCTGATTGCGGCGTTGGCATTCGTAATATTCGCGCTGCGTGCGAGAGCGGCTGCAATCCTGCCCGACCCCGCCATTGGCGATCATCGCGCCTGTCGCGAGCACGCCCAAAACGGCCATGGTCGTATTTATATTTTGCTGACGGGCCAGCTCACGCCGCTTTTCCAAATGCTCATATTCCGCTTTGAGCATGTCGCGGGTCTGCGCGCCGATTTCGCCATTATGGACGCCGTCAAACATGCGCAGCGACTGAACGGACAGATATTTCTGCTCGGCCTGAAGCAGGCGCTCGGCATAGCGGTAACGCGCCTGATAATCCGCATCTTGGGAGCCGACAATTGTCAGCGCCGCAAGGCTGGGGTCATATTGCGAAATCGCCGAGGCGCGGCTGACCATTGTCGCCTTATTTATATCGGTGCGGTTGATGATACCGATGACTTGATTGGCAAAGCCCGCGGAGAAGGCATTTTTAAGCGGGTCCGTCACGCCGCCATCTTTGGCGGAGAGCTTTGCAATGTCCTTTTTATCCAGCTGAATTTTTTCAAGCGGAAAAGAGGTGACCGTATTGGCTGACATTTTTCCGAAGGATTGCGAGGCCACGCTGGCCGTGCTGTCTGCGTTCAAAAAGGCGACGAAATCAAGCGGCGCAGACGGGGTTTCAAATGTCCCGCTTTGCAGCGCGCTCAGAGATGTATCAACATCGCGGCGGCCATTTCCTGCCGCATAAGGCAGAAGCGGCGCGCTGGCCAGTTTTAAACCTTTGGTCGGGGCCGAGGCTCTGTGATCGCTGTGAACCGTGAACAGCGGCGTCACCAGATCGCCAAATGTCAAAGGCGCTTTGCCCATCATTTTCTTGGCATCGGGGAAGGAATAGCTGCTAAAATCAACCGTCACGACGGTCGGCAGGCTCTCGGCTTGCGTCATGGGGACAGAGGTCAATTTACCGTCTGCGCCGAGTTTAACCGTGTGAGGGGAGAGCAGGACGCTATGCTCAGGCATTTTCGCGGCCATTTCTTTGTAAACGGACAGCGCGTAATAATTGGACTTCATGATCATGCCATCGGCGAGCGCCTGAATTTCGGAGGCATCACCTGAATCTTTAGACAATCTGCCGCCAATGGCGCGCTTGCTATAGGCGTCATAATAGGCTTGCTTGGCATCATCTTCGACATGTGCGGGATAGCGCAAAACGGCCATAGCCGTGCCGGGGGGAACATCTTGGCGTAAAGGCTCCGCCATAGTCGATTTCATCACCGCAGATTGGCTGATGCCCTTGGCCGATGTCGCGCAGCCTGTAACCAGCAGCGCAGCGCTTATCAGAAGTGCTGTTTTGACGTGTCCCATGTCATTCCCCTTAACGTTTTGGTAACCATAGAGGAAGCGCTAGACAATCCAAGATTAACTTAGCCTGAAGGATAATTTCGCGGGTTTTGCGGCCGTGACGGCGCAGGCCAGCTACATTGGCTTGGCATCGGTCACGACGAGGCGGGTAAAGGTCGCTTGGGCATAGTCGCCATTGGCTTTGTCGGTTTCCCAAATGCCGGTACCGGGGCAGGCGGCATACCAGACGCCGGGCGCGTCTTTTGTGCTGCATTGATTATACATACCGGCCTTAAAATAATGGGCGTCCCCGGCATAGCCCTCGGGGTTATCTTTGGCGTCGACCTCGCCATTGGCGTCAACATTATCGGCCAGATTGATGGCGAATGTCTTTGTTGGTTTTCCGGGTGTTGAGAACTCTAAATGCATCACATCTTCATAGACATTGACGACATAGCTTATGGGCTGTCCCAGCGGAATGCCGGCGCTGCCCGGATCGTCAGAATTGGTCCAGACATTACCCCAAACCGGATAGGCAATATCGGTGCGATTCGGGTCTTCTTTGGCCAGATTGCGCTCATAATTCCAGAAAACAGAGCCGGTATCGTGACCCGGAAATTTCTTGAAATAGATTTTCAGCGGCTCATTTCCATAGCCAAATGTGCCGGTTTGCGGCTTGTCTTTAATGGCGTGAATTTGTCCGATAACGGCCGAATATGCGGCGGGGCGGTCCGGATTTCCGGCGCGGCGCGCAACATGATCAACGCGAACTGTCGCTTCCATGCGCCCGCCGACAGAGGCAAAACTGCCCGCATCAGGGTGAGCGCGCAGCGCGAAATTATTCCCGGGCGCCGCCGTCTTGATTTTCGTATCGCTGCCGCGGCTCATATAACGCAGCTCGCTGCGCGTATTAGAGGAATTGGGCGTCGTCGTCGCTTTATTGGGCGCGGTAAAGGTCATCTCGCCTGAGCCATTGGCGTAGAAAAAATCCGGATGCATATAGCCCTTAAGATCTGCGGTTTTGACCGTATCGACTTTGCCATCATTATTATCATCCAGCGGCAGGGTGATGTTCCAATATGACAGATCGAAAAAATCGCTCGGAGCAAGCTTGGCCGTGCTCTCGGCGGGCACAGAACCGGTTTCCGAAGCGCTGTCACATCCCGCAAGCGTTAAAGCCATCACAGTTGTCATCAAGAAAATATGTTTCATCACGGTATCCTAGCGCTATATTAAATCTAAGCGGACATTAGGCCATAATAAGATGAGTGCAAGGACAGTAGCGAGCAGTTCTGTTCCGGAGTTTGCGAGTGATGCATGAACTCTATGAATAAATACGGTAATATAGAAAAATGGTGCAGTGAGCAGTCTGGAGCTAGCTGGTCTCACAGCCGAAATTCCCTAATAGCAGCGTATTAACAGGGAATTATCGGAACTTTGGCCAATAATAGTTCATTGAGGGCAGTTTTTGTTCCGTAACGCACTGTAATCATGATTGTTTTTCTGTAGTTCCCTACAGAAATTAACAGGGAAATATAAAAAGGGTATCAGCGAAGCCTAATTTTGATCATGGAAGTATTCGGTATTGCTAGGTGTCTGGGATTACGACATTAGATTAGTTATTCAAACCGGTCTCGGTGCAGTGCTTAACTTGGAGAAATATTGAATACTGATCGGTACAAGGAAAGAACCGAATGAGTTCACTATATTCAGTATTTTAAAAGACTGAATGAATGGAATAATTCCCCCTATTGGTTTGAAGGTCAGATTAGATAGTCTAGAAAAGGTCAGATTAGATAGTCTAGAAATAGTATTAAATAACCGATGTCTGCTTTTCCGAACAAACTCATTCTGGCGCAACGGTCTCATTGCTTGAAATTTGCAGGCCACTCAAGCACTGATAGTTTCGTGTGCGACAAAGAATTCACCGGAGGCAATATCCTCACGAGATACTTTAGGTAATGCCTAGCGGAGCTCAGTTTATTGCCATCACGGTTTGCGAATAGCGCCTTAATACGCAGGACTTTTGAGGTATGAGGGCCAATTATTTGCCGTGATAGAGTTGCTTTGCTTCAGTTTCAAGCGGATTTTGCCGTAAGCAAAACCACCTTGTTATCTGAGATGCGCGTTTTTAAGAACCACCCCATATTAACGCGGTGCATTAGGCGTAATTGAGCTGCTGCGACGGTGTCCATGGTGACGCCCTTTGAGACATCAAGATTGTTATCAGCTATGGATTGAGCTGTTTTCGCTTTAGATAATCCTTGTTCGATTGACCGTTCAAGGCTGTCTTGATCCAGAGGCGTGTAATGAAATCCTGAGAGACCTTCGCGTTCGGTGACATCAACAAAATCGCCCATCATTGGATAAACAGGCGGTGTGCCATAGATTGCAGCTTGATGCAAAACGCCTGAGCTTCCTGTTGTGCTGTCATAATCAAACACGGCAAGGCGGGCTTGTTTAAAGAAACCTTCAACGTCTTCTTCGGCTACATATCCGTGGAATTTTATGGCGTCATCAGATTTGAACATATTCGCCAAACCTTCCAAATAACCCGGCGTTGCAGGATGATCGCTTCCGCCAATTATGAGGGAAATTTTGTCTTCCTCTGGGCGGGTTTTATTGATGTTTTGGATGGCAAAAATGAGGCGTTCGAGTTTTTTGTAAGTTCCAAATTTACCCATAGTTACGATCTTATTGCTGCGCTCAGACAGACGATAAGTCGGTAAGGTTGACGCTATTGGAAATGAGCCATGTGGCACCATAAATGCGTTTTTTGCCTTATATTTTGATGTCAAAATTTCGTGGAAACTGTCTAAAGTCACACTCACATAGCCAGCCTTTAGCATAATCTTCGTGATTAAGGTTCCAGCCAGTTCAACTATTTTTTGACGTAGTTTTTGGTTTGCTAAATTTGTCTGGGCCAAATCGACGGCGTCAATTAGGTTATGCATCAAGACGCCAGTGCCGTGGCCTTTAAGCTGCGTTAGAGCAGGGGCAAGAAGTCCAAGGGCTGCTGGGATTTCTTTGTCCCCAAAGCTAGCTGTTTGCAGGTTAAAGAGCACGTTGTCCGGCTTGCATTTGTCAATCGCTTTGGTGATTTTATGAACAGAAAGCATGTCATTAAATGTCCATACGCGGCGCACTTCAATTTTGGGATCAAGATTGAGCTCGGGTAGGGGCACGTCCATTTTATCGGCAAGAATGATAATACGGTCCAGATCAGGTCTGCGCGCAAATGCGTTCGCAAGGTGAAGGGCATATTCATTCAAAGATCCACTACCGGGAGGGAACGCTGTGACAAGGGCTAAAGTTTTCATTGTGATATCTCCTAAGATGCATTTTTTAGTTTGAGTTTGAATTAAAGGTTCGAATTGTGGTTTTTAAAGATTTGAGCGGCTGGAAGAGGCGCGCCGTCAACGTCATAAAGGCCGAAATGTTGTTGTTGTTTTCGCCGCCAAGGTCTGCGGCCAACCACGTCCGTGCTGACATGATCAAAGTCATTTAGCGTCCAGACGAAAACACCATCAGCGCTGTCCAAACCGCTCAATTGCGTTTGCAGTCGTTGAGCTTGTTTTTTTGCGCTTTTGCCTTTGGTTGAAAATGGCGACCAACGCGTTGTTCCAATTTCAGTAATCATCACAGGCTTTCCATTTGCTTTGGCTTTGACATAGCGTAGGCGAGACGAAAGTCCGTCAAGATCGTGGTAGTCGTGATAACTGATGAAATCGATATTAGTCGTCATGGCGTCGACGGCGAGATAATCGGACCATCCTATTGTCAATTTGATATCCGGGTTTGAAGCGCGCGCGGAATGGGCCATGACGCTTAGCCATGCCGTAACTTTGTCCTGGCCCCAGCTATCAAAATCTAAATCCGCTTGGTTTTTCAAATCAATTGCAAATAGAGCAGGGTGATCTCCAATTTGGCCTACGATATCGTCAACATATTTTGCATCAATGGCCCAGTTGGACATTTGATATTGAGGACGTAAATCAAACAAAGTCACGACAACCTTAATGTCATAATCTTCGCAGAAATTTAAAAATCTAATCAATCGTGCTTTAGATAAATCTTTGCTATCTGCTGCAGTAAAGTCTGCATGATTGAGAAATATGCGAACAGAATTTCCTCCAAGGTTTTTGCTGATTTGCAAATCTTTGAGAATTTCGTCTTCGGGGAACTCTGTCCAAAACTCATTCCACGGCGCGCTTGAGGGGTAGTAATTAATGCCGGATAATTTCCCGCTTAGTTCCAACGTCTTATCGTGATTTCGAACAGGAGCATTTGATGTGACTTCGGATGTTTTTTGCACCCAACCGCCCAGCGTAAACATAAAGCGGATGTTACGCGTTTGATGATCCGTGCTGACTATGGAAATTGTTTCTGTACTATTGTCGCGGCGTACATTAACGCGCAGCGCCTTTTCGGTAAGGCTGATAATGCGCATATCCCCATGCACAAAATTGGGCGTAACTTCCCGCGTAATGAGGATTGAATAATCGCAGAACTCGAACTTTACAGTGCAAGATGATCCTGAAACGGCGTCGTCAGCTTGGTCAATATAAACAGGACGATCAAATGTAGTGAGCTGTCCTGTGCCTGAAGCTTCTATGATGCGAATAAATGCAGCTTTGTCTTTGGCCGATAATTTGCTTTCATGGGCAATATTGCCATCAATCCATGTCGTAATGCTGTCTTGTTTAGTCTTCGGAAGCGCATCAGTGAAATAATCATAGGAAACCGTAGGGGTGCTAATGTGTCGTGTAATCGCGGCTCCGCCAATCACTGCTACGCCCAGGACACCTGCAAATAAGAGGCGCGGATCCACTAGATTGGAATATCTTAACAGGTTCATTACGAAAACCTTTTCGGACAGGTGCTGTTATAGAGCGGTATTGATTGAGACTGCGTAGCCGCCGTAACGACAAGGCGAACATCCTTGGGGGCAAGCTCCGTGCATTTTATGTTCGTGAAAATTTGACCGGATACAATTTTCAGCTGGCGGCTCTTGCGAATGCCTAGATCTGTCTCGATAGTGAGTGTTGCGATATGCCCGTCTTCAATCAAATTTCCAAAATTATCTGTCAGCTCATTAGTCCGCAGCGTCATGCCATCACCGGTCATGCGTCTGCTAAGTGTGAAGGGGGTAAGGTCCCCGCTTCCGATTAAAATTTCAACGGGCGCTGAGGCGATGTCGCCAAAATAAGCCGTGTAGGTCATGCGCCCGCGCCGTTCAGGAGCTGAAAGGTCCATGACAGCTAGTCCATGAATTACGTCGAGTGTATATTGCTCTCCGCTTTGATCGTTTTTGACAGTTACAAATTTTGCATTTGAACTTGCGCCGTTTGCCGTCAACGTCTCAACGGCAATATATAATGGCTTGCCGGGAAGAACCGACTGAGGGCCAACGTAGAGATCGACGTTAGATGTCGCGCATTCCATTTTCAAAGCATCAGTATCATTTAAACAGGCACTACTTAATGTCTCCCCCAACGCCGGGGCGCACAGGGCGAGGCATGTAAGACCCGTAAATATATATGTCTTTACCACCATGGCGTTCTCCAATCGCTGCTCAATAGGTTGCAATGGATGTGCCTGAAATTTCAGGGGGAAATTGGGGGGTAATTCTCAATATCGAAATATTTTCTTTGCAAATCGCAAATCAGTTTCGCGCTTTGCGACGAAAAACGGTAAAAATGCTGCCAATTCACTGGCCTGTATTTTGCGAGGTATGAGCAAAATGGAGGACCACATGTTGGCACAACAAAACGAAATGATTACAGCTCTCAAATCTTGGGAACTCGAAAAAACAGCAATCGTAATTCCGTGTTATAACGAAGCTAGACGGTTGCCGTTAGACGCATTTCTAAACCTAACCCGAGAGCGAGATGATATACGCCTCGTTTTTGTTGATGACGGATCTAAGGATGAAACCATCAGTTTATTGTGCGGCGCCATGGCTGCTTTGCCTGATAAAGTTGACGTCCTGCTCATGAAACAAAATGGCGGAAAAGCGGAAGCTGTACGCCAAGGCCTTAAATACGCTTCAGGACGCGGGCATAAATATGTCGCCTTTTTAGATGCTGATTTAGCAACGCCAATGGATGCCGTTCTGGACTTTGCCTCAGTGGCGGATCGCATGGATGAAATTGATGTTGTTTTTGGCTCTCGCAAGGGTGGTTTGGGGCATAAGGTTCACCGAGACTTTAGCCGTAAAATCATTTCTCTTGTTTGTGCGACGATGGGACGTTTGGCGACGGGGTTGCCAATCCAAGATACGCAGTGCGGTGCAAAATTATTCAGAAACACACCGCAATTTCGGCGAAGCCTGACACGTGCATTCTCTGCGGGCTGGCTCTTTGATGTGGAGTTATTCTTGCGTGTTTCTCATCCTGACCGCAAAAAACGTGATAATTTCTTTGAGTTTCCAGTAATTGAATGGACAGAAATTCCTGGGTCAAAAATAAAATCATCTGATGTTCTTAAAAGCGGTCTTAAAATGCTTGCCCTGATTTTCAATCAATGGCGAATTCGTGATCGATATTTCAAGAAATCCAGTCAAGACGAAATCGAGGGTTTCCAAACGCTGCGTTGTGGTGAAAACTTAACCAAGCAAATCTTAGATGAACTTTCAGATCATATTGATCACCAAGTAGATGGGCTAATTTTAGATCTTTCAAAGGTAAAAGTCCTTGCGCCTTCAATATTCACCACATTAATCAAAACATGCGACGATATTGAACGCAGCGGTATGAAGCTCAAAGTATGGCTGCCGCATGATGATCATATTACGCAAACAGCGCTTCAGACAGGATTTGCGTCGTTATTTGAGTGCGTTAGAGTGTCTGCGCGCCCCGAAATAATGCCAAATCACGACCGCTTTGATATGGTCGAGGTATAAGTCATGATTGCTTCAACCCTCAAATCCAAATGGGCAAGTTTTGATTTTTTAGGCCCTGCGGCAATACTGTTCCTCTCGGTCAATATTGCCAATGTTGCAAATCTATTATTTAATATGTTGTTTGCTCGGCTTATGACGCCAGCGCAATTTGCCGATTTAACGCTATTGTTGACGATTAAACTCGGTATTCTGTCACTCTTTACAGCAATTCAATTTGCCGTCTCGGAAATTGCCGCGTCGCAACCCAATGAAGCCGCGGCAAAGACATTTGCGGCACGCCTATCTCGGGTAAGTTTTACATACTCCTTGCCACTCTGTTTTTTAATGTTGGTATGCGTCGAGAGTCTTTGCCAGACCTTTAATCTTGCAGACTGGAAAGCCGTAGCGATTCTGTGCGCGGCGATCCCGTTGTTTCTTCCTATGGTAATTTATCGTGGTCTTGCGCAAGGCCGCATCGATGTAAAGAAAATGGTCGGCTCTGTTCAGAGTGAGTGGATTATTCGCCTTGCGGGCTGCTGGATTCTTTACCAAGCGGGTTTTGGCCTACTAGGTATCGCAGTCGCTTTGGTTTTATCCATCATCGCTGCTTTTGTTTTTGCACTAGACAAAGATGATGCGGCCTGCCTTGTGGCCTCTAAGCCAGCAATGGGTGCTAAGCACCGTTCGTTGCTACATACTAGCCTGCCTTATGGCGTTCTGTGTTTTGCCCAAATTATCGCGCTGGACAGTGACATCCTCATTGCAAAAGCGATGTTTGATAGCGACTCAGCGGGCATTGCTGCGGGTATTATGTTGATCCAGCGCATCTTCTTTTTCGCATTTTTATCATTTGCGATGATTTTACAGCCTATTGTCAGCGCAAGAAACGATGCAGCTCATCAATTTAAAAGCCTTTGGGTTCTTTTGAGTTGCGTCTCATTTATGTCTGTCTGTGGTATTGGCGTTATGGCCCTCATGCCAGATTTGTTCGTTATGATTTTTTTGGGGGAACAATATGCAGCGGCTGGAACATATGTCGTTTTAGCCGGATGTATCGGCGCAAGCTTTACGATCGCGCATTTATGTACGGTGTTTTTGATTGCCAAAGGCCGGCCTAACGCTCCTCTTTTACTCCTGACTTTCGTAACCCTACATATTTGCGCAAATTTAACCGCGTTTAATACAATGCTAGATTATAATCTGGGTGAGTACCTGTCCATTAAGGCCGTAATTGTCGGTTTAGGGGCGCTCAGTGTTGCATCCTACACATTTTGGGATGCGCTAAGGATGAAACGGACGGCATGATCGATAAGCCTAAAAATTGGGTGTATCTCGCAATCCTCCTTGCAATTATTTTGCACGGAGCTTTGCTGCCTTTCACCTATGGGCAAACTTATGATGCTTATATCCATATGTTCTTTGGCAACCACTATTTTGAAAGTTGGTTCGATCCATGGGAAACGAAATGGTATACGGGGTTTACTGTCACGGCATACCCGCCTGGCAGTCATCAACTCATCGGGCTTCTACTAAATTTTGTAGATATGCAGACGGCCTTTATACTTGTGATGGTCTTGGCTGTAACCTTGTTGGTGATTGGAGTTTATAGATTTAGCCGTGTTTGGGTGAGCGACAAAGCGGCGGCTTTTGCGACAATCTTAGCGGCTTTTGCATCTGGTATATCTGAAACGATACATGTGTTTGGGCAACTGCCGACGATTTTATCGATCGGATTGTTTTTAAATGCACTGCCGCATATGGCCGGATGGATCGAGCGGGGCAAAAAGACGGACTTGGCTCTTGCGCTGATTTTTACTGCTGGGGCGACATCAGTTCACCATGTCACGCCCTTATTTGGCACGGTATTTTTTGTTGCGCCAATTGGAGTTGCTGCATGGATATCGAATTTAAAACGCAACCCACTCCAAACGGACGCCTATACGACACTTATGAAAAAAACCTTACGCCTCAGCATAGCACCGGCGAGGGGCGTTGTGCTTGGCCTTATGATGCTTGTTTTACTGGTATCTATCGTCTTTCCTTATTGGCACTGGTCAATCACAGATCCGATAACACAGGTGAATATAGGCCACGGTAGCCGCGAAAATTTCATCAAAAAACCTAATCTTGGATTAATGTTTTTCGTTATTCCGTGGGGCTTACTCATTGGAGTTTTACCTTATGTTATTTTGAAATTGAAAAGCCCTTTATGGCCACTATGTGTGTCCGTGATTGTCGCATTTATTTTAGGAACGGGCGGCACAACGCCCATACCCAAAATGGTTCTTGGGCCTGCCTTTGGAATTTTGACGCTCGATCGTTTTACGTTTTGGGGAACCTTGCTAATCCTTCCATTCGCTGGACTGCTTATACAAAGTATGGTCTCGGGCCGGTTCCGAATTTATATTGATGCCGCCTTTGGGAAGGTCGCAGGCCGAGTCGGGCTTGTATCATTGATGGTCTGCTATGGCGTTCTGCCTTTGCTGATTGCGGCAATGCCAACAGTAAGGCCTATGCAACCGGAATTCGTTGAACCCGCACCTATGGTCAAATTTATGGAGGAGGACAACCATTCCAGATGGCGCTATCTTACATTAGGGTTTGGGGATCAATTTGCCTATCATAGCGCACTGATAAAAGCAGAGTCCGTAGACGGAAATTATCACTCTGCGCGTCGTCTGCCGGCGCTAACAAATTATAACGTTGAGCGGCTTGAGAATTCAAAATTTGCTGGGGTGCCGGGTTTGGCTTCACTTAATCAATTTTTGACCAACGCTGATAAATTCCATCTGAAATTCATCTTCTCCAATGATGAATATTATGATCCGCTTTTACATTATACAGGATGGAATAAAGTGACCCGTCTTGGAAATGGTATCATGGTTTGGGAGAAGCAAAATATCTCGCCTCTGCCGGATATTCGTGCGCGCAGAACCATGCCGCGTTATCAGGTTTTAATGTGGGGCATAGTTCCCATTAGCGCGCTTGCTTTGGTCGGAATCACACTCATTATTCTAACGGTCACAGGTCAGCTCATTTCGGCCAAACGACAGGGTTTTGTGAGCGGCGATATAAAGCCACCAAATGTACCTCTGGAAAGTTTTGCTCTTTTGTGGGTAAGAATCGTTCCGATCGTTTTGGGTGGTTTAGTTTTATTTTTAAGTACTCGAGCATTGGTTAGTCACGCCGCGCCTGAGCGACCAGAGCAAGTTATAAGAGATTACTATTTACATCTTTCATTTCGTGAAATGAGTGCAGCGTATGCATTGCTAATTCCCAAAGAGAATTTCACCTATGATAACTTCCTGCGCGAGCAGCGCCTAACGGGCGGTTTGGTGCCGTCTTATGGCAGTCTTAAATCTGCTCAGACGGTCACTTCAAAATTGGATGCAAACACGGTGTCTACGCAAACGGTTTTGACATATTTGACATCTATCGGTTTGAAACAGGTTGATATTGAGCATCGACTTGTTCGAGACGCTTCCGGTCAATGGAAGATGAACCATATCCCCAAAGTTAGCGAATTCTCAGAGCATATAGTTATGCGAACGACAAATGTTCAAACTAACGACCTTACCGGGCGAAACATAATTGAGCCGAATAGTGAGGCTGCGGCGATGCTTCAAAGACCTGACGTGAATGTGTCGGAAAGCTATCTCATTCAAAAAAATGGACGTCTCTATGTGACGGGCCATTTATTGAACATGTCGAACTTTCCTGCCTGTGTTAAGGTTAGCGCTGAAGCGATTGGAGAAGAGGGGGAGATATTTATGACGCAAAGCTCAGGCGTATTAGGGCCGCATAGATTACTTCCCGGCGAAAGCTCTCCATTTGTTATTCGGTTTGAAGGTTTTATGAAAATCGGAGATGCGTCATTTGATACCGCGCATGATCCCACACTGTTTAGCTTGCCTGAATTCACCAAGAAACCCAAGGGCGCTAATCTCAATATTGAAACAACAGTATGTTTGGCGGATGTATATAAGGACATTGAGATGTCTGATCCGAGCGTAACGGATGGTATTATAAGCCTAAGATTGACGAATAATGGGAGGCTTCCAGTCAGCACGTTGCAGCTTAAATTGTCTATGAGCCAAAACGAAATGGCCGGCTTGTGGATTGAGCCCTCATATTTGCAATTTAACCTTAGACCTGGCGAAACGCGTGAGGTCAGCTTTGCGGCACCTTTGTCTGATTTTGAAATGCAAGACACTATTGCTGAGGCGAAGATCAATGGTCAAATGCGCCGCGCCTCAAACATTCAGAGTCAGGGCCTCCCTGTGATAGGGTCTGATTACGTTGTGCATGTGGATTATGATGCTATGATTTATCAACAAAAAGAGTAACCGAATTGCGTAATGCAATGCGATATTCGCATCTTGCAAATATTAGTCTGAATTAATGATCAATTAACCACCTAAGTTGTTGTTTTTATTGAGGGTCTAATTGGTCTTTACCTTGCATTGTTAAAGGCAAATGAAAGGTGACATCATGCACACAACACAAAATTATGGTCAAAAACCCTTGAAGGCTTTATTGCTCGGGAGCATCTTCTTTTTGGGAGCCTGCGCCACCACAACTACGCAGTATAATAGCGACAACATCGAATTGCGTATGTCGGAGCTTCCTCAAACTCCGCCAGTACCGGTGGGCTTTGGAGAAACGCCCTTATCACTTGAGGACGCTAGAGCTATGGCGGTTAGTCGTAATGCAGAATATCGTCAGAAGTCGGCCCGTATTCTGCAAAGCGTTAGTCAAAGAGGCGGAAACAAAGATCTTATCCCGCGTCTTTACGCGCAATCATTTGGTCGGTGGCGGAGCAATACGGATGCGTCTGTTGGCGTTAGAGTTGATGACCCTAATAGCAATATGCCCGTTGATTTTTTCACGGCGCAAGATCGGACATTTGCCAATTCAAATATCTCTCTCAACTGGAGTCTACTTGATTTAGGTCTGTCCGGTTACATGAAAGGCGTCTCGAATATCGAAGATTATGACGCGCAAGAACAGATGCGTCTTGGATGTCATCAAATGACCGTTGATGTTGAACGCGCATATTGGCGCTATGTTGCCTATAAGCGAGCCGTAGATAAATCTGCGTGGCTAAATGATCGCATTGAATATGGCCTACAATTATCAAAAACGCACATGGAGGAGAACCCTGAGAGTCGTCTTGAAGAGCTTATGTATCAACGTGAACTCATTGATATTAAGCGCTGGTATGAGTCCTTGTTTCGCGGATTAGTCTCCGCCGAGGCAGGTATGGCAAAATTATTGAATGTTCCTGTAGGGACTAAGATATCTCTCGACCCTGATCCAAATTACAATGAGACTCTAGGGCATGTTGAAGAGTTTGATATTAGTTCACTCGCAATGGAAGCCTATCAGAACAGACCTGAAATTCGGAGGGCCCTATATAATGTCGATAAGAAAGAGCTAAATAACAAACAAGAAATTCTGCGTCACTTACCGGGGATTAACATGTTTGTTTCTGGCAATAATGATACGAATAGTTTCAAGCTTAATCAGGACTTCTTTTCGGCCGGCGTTGATTTGTCCTGGAATGTTCTAGGCCTCTTAGATCTCGACCGTAAAAACAAACTCGGTAAGTCTGAGGTCGCATTGATGGAGCAAGATGTGCAGGTCGTCGCTGCAGCAGTTTTTGCGCAAATCCTACTGGCTTATCAGGACGTGAAAAATATGGAGCATGAGGTTGATTTAGCTTGGAGAGCGAAAAGCATTCAAGGTGAAATCACACAGCGTCTCTCCAGCGATTTTGAAAAAGGTGACGCCCGAGAGATATATGTTGTTAAAGAAGAGCTTCTAAGAGAGATGAGCGTGATCAGAGAAGATCTATCGCGCGCCGATCTCTTTGCTGCACGTGCGCGCTACGATCTAAGCCTTGGCGTCGTGAAAGCCTGCGAAGCGGGATAAATTATTATACTAAAGAAATATTCTGACCGAATTAACCGGTCAGTTCAATATTTTCTGAGGGCTGGGCGATGTCCCAGCCTTCTTTTTTACGGTAAACGGTTGAAGGACTGATGCTTAGCATATCAGAGGCCTTCGGAATGCTTCCCCCGCGCAGCTCAATTGCCGCTTCAATAATAATCCGCTCAATATCTGCCAGGGGTTGATCCAGATTTATCGTCAATTCATTGGGGTCTGCCGGAGCTAGGGTAACTTCTTGGATGAGATTATATGTCTTCGACGAAGTCACGTTTTGAGAGGGTGTCAAAGACACCATCTCTGGTTCTAAATTGTCCGCGTTAAACATCACAACAGCCTTGCGGATAGTGTTTTGCAACTCCCGTATATTGCCGGGCCAGCGATGGGCGAGTACGAGAGACTTGGTCCCTTCAGAGAGATCTATAAATGACTTACCCTCTTCTTCAGAATAGCTTTTTAGAAAACTACGGGCAAGTTCAATAACATCCTGATCGCGCTCACGTAGGGGTGGCAGGTCAACTGTCAGAACATTTAGGCGGTAGTAAAGGTCTTCGCGAAATCTTTTTTCTTTGACTTCCTCAAAGGGGTTTCTGTTTGTCGCGCAAACAATGCGCACATCAACTTCTTCCGTCCAATCACTTCCCACACGTTTGATTTGACTAGTTTGAAGGAAACGCAAGAGCTTAGCTTGCAAGTTAATATCCATCTCGCAAATTTCATCCAAGAACAATGTACCGCCATTGGCCTGACTAGCAGCGCCTTTTCGCGCGGCGTCTGCTCCAGTAAAGGCACCTTTGACGTGACCGAAAATTTCCGACTCCATTAGATTTTCTGGAATAGCCGCGCAGTTGATCGCAACGAAAGGCCTTTTCTTACGATCACTGACATCGTGAATGGCGCGCGCCGTGACTTCTTTACCAGTTCCGGACTCTCCGGTCACAAAAACCGGCGCTTTCGAATTGGCGATATTCTCAATCGTTTTGTAAACAGCGATCATCGATGGGGAACTACCAATGAATCCTGGTAATATTGTCGTGCTAGCAGCCTTAGACAAGCTGCTGACTTTGGTTTTAAGCGACGCTCGTTCAATCGCATTTTTGATGGATGTAACGAGACGCTCTTCCGGAAATGGCTTGATTAGAAAATCATAAGCGCCAAGACGCATGGCATCCACGGCGGAGTTAACTGACCCATTGGCGGTAATGACGATAAATGTCGTTTCGCTATGCACCGCGTCAATTTCAGTGAGAATTTCCAGGCCACTTACTTCTGGCAATTGCAAATCAAGAACAACTGTTTTGAATGCACCAGTCTTTAAAATGTTTAAGGCGGTCGCGCCATTTTGGCATATCTCTGACGAAATACCTGCATTTTTCAAAAGCTTTTCATACATGAGCGCCATGGATAATGTGTCTTCGATGATTAATACATCAGCTGTGTTTTGGGGGCTCATAATGATCTCCTAGGCTGCGCGTTTCGCAGTCCCAAATAACGTGTCTAAATTTGATAAAGTTTCGCGAGCTAGCGTGATCGTCTTTTTCGTCGCTCTGTAGCATTCTGCTGTGTCGCCGGCCTCTGCCAGTATATTTGCCTTGTCTGCAAGCAAGCTTAGATCGAACAGACCATATGTTCCAGCTAGACCTTTTAGTGTATGGCTGGGATGGATGATCTTGCCTATATCTTTTGCAAAAATAGCTTCATCCATCGTGTCAACTGCGGTCATTAAATCAAGCTCGAATTGAGTTTGAAACGCGTAAAGTTCATCAGGATTCAGTTCACCCAATAATTCAGTTAGCGCTAATTTTACACTTTGGGATGCGTTGTCCATATCATATTCCTTATCGGATAAATTAGAGGCTATGGCGGCAATTAAATCCGTACGTTTAAACGGCTTTGTTACAACGTCATTCATGCCCTTCGATTTTAAGTTTTGAATTTCGTGGAAATTCCCCATCGCAGTAAGCGCAATGATTGGAATATCCCGATAAGGTTTTTTAGACTCACGTATGTGGCGACACGCTTCTTTGCCACTCATTTCAGGCATGAAGATATCCATCAAAATAATATCATATTCTGCGTTCTCCAAAGCCTCTAAAACTTTTAAGCCATTCTCGGCGATGGTAATGCTTTTGCTGTGTTTTGCGAGGATGCGAGAGACAACCATTTGATTGGTTTTATTGTCCTCTGCTAAAAGAATCCGGCAGTCTGAAATATCGGCGTTTATGCTCGGGTATCGCGGCTGAACTTCTTCTTTTGCTGCGGCGGGAAGGGAGAGAGAGACCCAAAATTGCGACCCTTTTCCAAGTTCACTATTAACACCGATATGACCGCCCATCATCTCGGCAATAATTTTTGAAATGGTGAGACCCAGCCCGGTTCCATCGTGACGGCGAGAGTCTGAGTCGTCTACCATGAAAAATTCATCAAAGAGATTGGCCGCTGCAGACTTCGAAATTCCAATTCCAGTATCTTCGACGATACATTTCAAAATCCACACATTATCATTACTTTGTGTGGTGATAATTTTCAATGAAATATGACCACTATCAGTAAATTTGAGCGCGTTGCTGACGTAGTTCATTAAAATCTGCCTGATGCGTCCTAAGTCACCTCTAAGATAGACATTAGAGGCTTCTGACGCATCAATCGTAAAATCAACGCCAATATCTTTGGCTTTAACTTTGAAGAGTTGAAACACATCATCAAACACATCTCTCGCTGAGAAAATGTCTTCGATTGATGTCAAATTCCCCGATGATATTCTTGCATAATCAAGCACATCATTGATAACTCGAAGAAGAGCTAGAGATGATTTTTCAGCTGTTTTTACTAAATTGCGCTGATCTACATTTAGCGATGTTTCGCCCAATATATCCAAAATGCCCAACACGGCGTTGAAGGGCGTTCTGATCTCGTGGCTCATTGCTGCCAAGAACTTAGACTTTACATGATTAGCTTTCTCAGCCGCGTCTTTGGCTTCAATCAGTGCTATCTGCGCCGCTTTAGCCTCGGAAATGTCTCGGATATAAGCTATGAATATATCGCCATTATCTCTAGAGTTGCGTGATATTGCCAGTTCAGACATGAATTCCGTTCCGTCTGCGCGGAGGGCTTCAATTTCAATTCTCTGACCCAGAATTTTTTCTTTCCCCGTGTCTCTCATGCGTTTCATACCGGCATTGTGCGCGCTGCGATACCGCTCCGGCACGATTAATTCTGCCATACTCTGGCCAATTACATCTTCGCGATTATAGTTGAAAATTGTTTCAGCTGACGCACTAAAGTCGATGATTTTGCCGTCCAAATCAATAACGATAATACCATCCAGCGATGCAGCTACAGTCGCTTGCAACTGATCAGCGTTTAACTCCGCTTTGCGTTCGGCCAACCGTGCTTGATCTTGCCATTTCAAGTTCGTTCGTCTAAAACTATACCCAAGGACAAATGAAACTGCCGCCGCGCTGACTGGTATTAAGAACCCATCCACAATCATACTCCAATATCCAGACAATATGAAGGAAATGACTTAACTATCGCATAGCGGGTAGGGTTAAAGTGTGGTTAAAATTCTGGACAGGAAATTTTTGCTTTGTCAGGTTAACACTGAAAAACGTATTTAGCTTTCTTGGCCGTTTTAATTCCAGGCAGATGCCGTCACGAAGTTCCACTCGTTTTGAGCTAAGATCCGGAATTTTCGAAGTGTGTTTCTAGAGATGAGATGGCTCATTATCTCTCTGTATTATCATCACAAATCTGACTGGACTTAGTCTGCAAAGGAAGCGTTAGTGTCATGCGGCCCCAATGTGAGGGTCTTGTCTCGGTAGGCGCGGCGGTATTCTGCCCCGCGCACATACGGAGATAAAAATGACGCCACAAACACCCAAAGCCCCGCGGGGAGGCTCTAAACAAGCCAAACTCGTATTCCTCATGTCGCGTAAATCATATGTGACTCTAACGAAGGCCGGCGAAGCCTTAGGCTGGCAAGGGCACACTGTAAGCGCCGCCATAACAGAGTTTAGAAAACGTGGGTATGTGATTGAGCGCACAGCCCGAGAGAATAAGGACAGTGTTTACAGCATTATAGGCGAGGAGAGCGCGACAGTCGCCGCGGACGCGCAGGATACGCGCGAGACAGCCCTTGCCTGAACGGGACGCAGATGATGACCTTGAAACGCTTAAAGTAAGGTGGCGGGAGCTGATGGACACAGAGCCCCCGCCTGTGGCCAGCCGTGTGTTCCTAAAGCGTGCTTTGGCTTTTGAGCGGCAAGCTCGCAGAAGCGGGGGGCTCTCAAAGCGTGATAGGAGACAGCTTTGTACCTTAGCCGGGCTGTCAACGGCTCACCCGGCAAGTAAGCCCCCAAAGAAGAGCTCCAATGTCCATCATAAGAAGACTGTAAAGCTTGTCCCGGGCACGCGGCTGCTTCGAGAGTGGAACGGCAAGACTTATCAGGTCAGCGTGATTGAAGACGGCTTTGTCTACCGGGATAAGGTCTGGAACTCCCTATCCGCCATAGCCAAAGACATTACAGGCGCGCATTGGTCTGGGCCGCGCTTCTTTGGCGCTGTCCGCAGAACGGTATCTGACGGACACGCCCCATGATCCGTAAGCGTTGCGCTATATACAGCCGTAAATCTACCGAAGACGGGCTTGAGCAGGAGTTTAACTCTCTCGACGCGCAAGGCGAAGCGTGTTCCGCCTATATTCTCAGTCAGGCAGGTGAGGGCTGGGAAGAGATAGATACGCTTTATAGTGACGGCGGCGTACCAGGCGGACAAATGGAACGCCCGGGGTTAAAAGCCCTACTGCAAGATGTTGAAGACGGCAAAGTGGACATTATTGTGGTTTATAAGGTGGACAGACTCACCAGATCCTTAGCAGACTTTGCCAAGCTGGTTGAGATATTTGATCAGCACGGCGTCTCATTCGTATCTGTCACCCAAGCCTTTAACACGACCAACTCCATGGGACGTCTGACCCTCAATGTCCTGCTCTCCTTCGCCCAGTTTGAACGCGAAGTCACAGCAGAGCGGATCCGGGACAAAATTGCTGCGTCTAAGAAGAAGGGAAAATGGATGGGCGGGCTTGTGCCTCTCGGTTATGATGCATTGGATAAGAAGCTTGTGATCAATACGGATGAAGCGGAAGCCGTTGGCTATATCTTCAAGACTTACCAACAGCTTGGAACTGTAACAGCGCTTACGTCCAATCTGAGTAAGCGCGGTTATGTCACGAAACGGCGTGTTTCAAAAAAGGGAAACCAAAGCGGCAGCATGCCGTATAGCCGAGGTCATCTTTATCAACTGCTTAGTAACCCCGTCTATATTGGCAAAACCCGCCATAAGGAAAAGATATTTGAAGGGGAACATGAGCCCATAATTGACCTTCATCTCTGGGAAGCTGTTCAGGCCCAGCTCAAGTCAAACGCGCCGATCCGAAAGAGAGATGGCAATCAAAGCTCAGGTCAACTCTTGACTGGCTTACTTTATGACGCGCAAGGTGATCGCTTGGGACCGAGTAGTCATAAGAAGAACGGGAAGCGCTATAGCTATTATATCTCAAGGCGGCTTCTTAAGGGCGAACTGGATGATGGAACCGGCTGGCGATTACCTGCAAAAACTATCGAAACCCATGTGCTAACCTGCTTGTCAAAGCTACTGACAGATCAGGCAGCATTATTGAGAACTGTCGAGATGCAGGTGCCGCAATATAGTCCCACGACAGCGAAAGACATCAAGTTAGTATCAGAAAAGGTGAAGGGCATTCATACCAACCTTCAAGATGCAAATCCGATTGAGCGGCGAGCCGCTATTCTTAATCTGGTCTCCCGTATAACATTGTCAGACAGCCGCCTTTCAATAGGGCTCTTTATGAAAGTCTTAGTCTCGGATGCAAATGACGAGCTCATCACCTTTGACTATCCCCTCATCATAAAACGCAGAGGGATTGAAATGCGTCTAATCATTGGCGGGCGAAGTTGTGGTGAGCCCGATCCGAAATTACTGACCATGATAGCAAAAGCGAGAGACTGGTATGCTCGCCTTAAAACAGAACCGGGCCTGACGATTAGTGCATTAGCGAAGTCAGAGAATATGCACAGATCTGATATTGGCAAACTTTTACCCCTGGCATTCTTATCGCCCGTAATCATAAGACGATTTATGATCGGAGAGCATCCTGCAGAGCTTACGGTAGATAAGCTAAAGTCTCTTGCGACAAAACTGCCAAGCCATTGGGATGAGCAAGCTGCCTATCTTGGCATTGCCGCTTAGCAAACGACCTCAACATCAAGACGAACCGCTTTGAGCGGTCATCCACTGCATTCAAGTGACGATTCCCTATATAAAGATGTGGAGGCGGAAAACGCTGAGAGAGACACATCGCAGATATCGGCCTAATTCTGCCTAAGAAACCAAACGGAGACCGTCTCTTAAGCCAAACATTCGCCCTAAACCCCCGTAAGTTGGGGCTTTTCTAAAGAGGCTAGATGTGGGGGTTTAACTGTGTGGGTGAGTGGTGCCGCGAGGGAGAATTGAACTCCCGACCTCATCATTACCAATGATGCGCTCTACCCCTGAGCTACCGCGGCGT
>ENA-ORXM01002401-ORXM01002401.1-marine-metagenome-genome-assembly--contig:-NODE-2401-length-21927-cov-93.734691_pt1 | contig 21927 bp, 16 predicted proteins | sample MGYA00237867_ERZ511480 | MGnify/ENA primary metagenome ERZ511480 (study PRJEB26309, sample SAMN06266103) | marine metagenome | isolation source: Algal blade | place: United Kingdom:Sidmouth, United...
AAAGTGCTAAAGTCATATCAGCTTGACCAACAGTTCTCTTACTTCTGAATTTATTTACTACTACTGAACATGCCTAAGGCGATAGCCGATCAATGTGCCAAGTATGATCTTCAGTAGCTATATATTGAAAGCGATCATGCAGCCGGCTCTCTCTACCTTGCCAGAATTCTATCATATCAGCGGTCACTAAGTATCCGCCCCAGTGCTCTGGCTTTTCTAATGTATTTTGATCTTGATACTGGAGTTCGAGTTTAGCCTTTCTGGATTCTAAGATGCTGCGGTCTGAAATGACACTGCTCTGCTGAGAAACCCAAGCACCAATTTGGCTGGCCTTTGGTCTGCTTTTAAAATAGGTTGCGGACTGAGCCTCTGACATGCGCTGAGCCACACCCTCTATCCTGACCTGCCTCTCTATCTCCTTCCATAAGAAGGTAAGTGCGACTCTCGGCTGTGCACCCATCTGCCGTCCCTTAGCACTTTCATAATTTGTATAAAATACAAAACCTTCTCTCGTCACCTCCTTTAGTAATACTATTCTGGCATAAACTCGCTCACCATCCATGGTAGATAGTGTCATGGCATTTGGCTCTACAATCTCAGCCTGACGAGCTTCGTCAAACCATTTATTAAACTGTTGAATGGGATCAGTCAACAGGTCAGACCTGTCAAGAGTGGCGTAGCTATAATTCTCTCTCAATGCTTGGATATCTTTATTCATCTTGCCGAGCTTGATTTTAGCACTTTTATATGCTCAATAAATATTTCACCATCTTGGTTCATTAGTGATTGATGATTGAGCTCATGTCGATCGCCATTGTGGATGATCTGACTGATGCTGATCGTCTTCACCCTATCTTTTCGGTTCATCAAGAAGCCGATATTTTGATTGCCTTGACCTCCTGCCTGATGTACGCGCTTCACTACTTCAGGTGACAGCACTTCTTCAGCATTAATCAGATCAAAAAACCATGATGCTCGCTGGGCAATCATCACTGGTTCATATAATGTACTCGAAGACCACACATAGTGCTGTCGAGTATCCAATCTTAAAATATGTTTTAAAGATCCATCCCAGCGGAATTCTAATAGGCGCCGCGGCTCTCGGATGATCATGGTAAATGGCTCTATATTCGCTAATTCTATCTGGTGTAAATAGGAGGCAGCGTCCACATATCCGTAGAAGGCCTTCATGATAAGTCCTCTGGACATACGGTAGGGCAGTTGCCGTCGATGATTTACAAAGGCTCCATTGAGCAGGCAGATAGACCTCTGACTATTGGAAGCGAAAATCCAAGATCCGCCTTGCACATCAATGGGACAGTATACTTGCTGCCCACGGATCTCGCTGTTCACGATTTCTGCAGTAGCACGATCCAAGAATTCGTCTCTATTAGAACTGATACAATAGTCGTCCTCACCCAAACTCACATAGCTGACCAGACACATAGACTAAAGGTCGCCCAGCTGAGGTCTCAAGATAATCTCTTCCATCACAGCACTCGGGCTTAACTTAATTGCACTCATCACAACTAAAGCGATATCATGGGCTTGCATAAGTCTCTCCTCTGGCTGCTCCACACCAGCCCATGAGTTGGACCATGTGGCACCTGGCATGATGGAGACCACCTTGATGCCCTTATCTTTCATCTCCTCTCGCAGCACCTTAGAGAAGCCCAATAAGGCGAACTTACTGATGCTGTAGGAGCCTCCGTGCGGATAAGCCATCAGACTCGCTACGGAGCACATGTTGAAAATGATACCTTTCTTTTGCGGAAGCATGACAGGCAAGAGAGATCTAGTCATGTGGTAGGCGCTGTATAGATTTGTATCCATCTGCTTCTCCAGAACCTCATCCGCTTCCTTATGTATTTCGCCAGGGAGAAAGACTCCAGCGTTATTGATTAAGATGTCCACTTGGTTCCACTTCGACTTGACATACTCGCCAAAGTCTATTACCTCCTGCTTCTGACTCATATCCGTGGCTTTGATTAATACCTCACGATCTGGATGTGACTTCGCGTAAGCGGCCTTGATTGCCTCCAGCTCATCTATATGTCTCGAATTGATTGCAATATCTATCCCCTCCTCCATAAATAAATCAGCAATGGCTTTACCAATACCTTTTGACGCACCTGTAATAACGGCTCTCATATCTTTCGCTTTATTTGTACAAATGTATCTTTTATTACGAATGCCACAGGCCTATACTATAAATTAATCAGCTCGTGATATAGGAGCTTAGCTCAATTATACAGACCTTGCAGCTCGATTATGAATACTAGCTTTTTACATCATTTCGGGAAATTTGTGTTATGGTTTCCCCAGATCATCAGTAAGCCAGAGAATTGGCGGATGTACTATAAAGAAGTGATCAGGCAGATGAATGATATCGGAGTGGGGTCTCTGATGATTGTGTTCGTGATCTCGATCTTCATTGGTGCAGTTACTGCGGTGCAATTTGCCTACCAGTTAGGTAATAGCTTTATCCCCAAATACTACATAGGCTATATCGTCCGAGATATGACTATCATTGAGCTAGCTCCTACCTTTACTTGCTTGGTATTAGCAGGAAAAGTAGGCTCTAATATGGCCGCAGAAATAGGAGGCATGCGGCAGAAAGAACATATCGATGCTATGGAGATCATGGGGGTTAATACCTCAGCGTTTCTCGTGATGCCCAAACTGATAGCGGCAATCATCATGATACCTATCTTGGTCACCATATCTGCGATCGTCAGTAATTTTGGAGGCTACATTGCCAGTTTGGCTTCAGGTATGTATTCACATTCAGAATACGTGCAGGGCATAAGGTCCTTCTTCATTCCGTGGAATATTGTGATGATGTACGTTAAGGCTGTGATATTTGGAATCATCCTGACCTCCGTGTCCTGCTATCAGGGCTACTTCGTGAAAGGAGGTAGTATTGAGTTAGGCCAGGCCAGTACCAGAGCCGTGGTGTACAGCGATATTTTGATTTTAATTGCAGATTATATTTTGGCCTTAGTGCTGACAGGTTAGACTTACCATATGATTAGAGCCGAAAATATATATAAGCAGTTTGGAGAGAATAAAGTCCTTAAGGGTGTGGACTTCACTTTTGAGACGGGCAAAACTAATCTGATCATCGGTAAGAGTGGCGCAGGTAAGACCGTGCTACTAAAGATATTAGTGGGTCTTATGGCCCCCACTAAAGGACATGTCTGGTATTTTGAGCAGGATCTGGTCAATATGTCAAAAGAAGACATCAGAACTCTACGTATGGATGTCGGTATGTTGTTTCAGGGTAATGCACTCTTTGATTCTATGACCGTAGAAGAAAATATCAGATTTCCATTAGATATGTTTACTAAGCAGTCACTTAAGGTCAAGCGTGAGAGGGTCAATCATTGTTTGGAGGAAGTATCATTAGAAGGCATTAACGACAAATACCCATCAGAAATATCTGGTGGTATGCAGAAGCGTGTGGGCATAGCCAGAGCCATTGTGTTGGAGCCCAAATACCTCTTTTGCGATGAGCCTAACTCAGGCTTAGATCCCAAGACTGCTATTAAGATAGACGAACTGATCAGTAACATCACCAAACAACATAACATCACGACTATCATAAATACGCACGACATGAACTCAGTGATGGAGATCGGAGAAAATATATGTTTATTAGATCAAGGTCTCTTAGCTTGGCAGGGTCACAAGGACGAGGTATTAACCACTACGAATGAGACGCTGGAAGGTTTCATCTTCGCCTCTCCCTTTCTACAGAAGATGCGAGCTAAGGCTCTTGGTCAGGCGCCGGTCAAATAGCCTATGCTAAAGAAATATTCGGTATCTGTATAAGGACTGTGCAATATGAATAAAGTAGGTATATTTTAAGTAGGATTTTCTCTCGCGTTCCGTGCTGCGATGTCAGGTGAACTATAGATTGCTTATGAAGGTCTTAGAAATGCGAAGAGCCTGAACTTGCTATCAAATTCAGACTCTTTCGACTAAGGTCTCAAAATAAGAAAACTACCTCGTAAATCGATTGATGGGGAAACTCAATCATATTACAAAAATATAAAATATATCTGAGTATCAATACGATATATAACTAAAAATTTTAATTTGTAATAATATCTGTACAAACCGCTTATATGCCATATATAATTCTTTGTTCATATGTCATTGAAGATATTATAAGAATTTATGATATGATGATGTAGTCCAGATTCATCTACAAACTTGCCTCTTTGGAATTATAATATGATGCAGGAATCAATATCTTTGCGCCGCACTCAGCCCGGGTGCTGGAATTGGTAGACAGGCATGGTTGAGGGCCATGTGTCCTTCGGGGCGTGAGGGTTCGACTCCCTCCTCGGGCACCATAAGCATTAATAATCAACGACTTATACAAGGTAGTTGTCGTTTCAGTTGTCGTTGACTATGCGCATACTATTAAACCGTCAATAAATTGACTTCAATTTAAGATAGTACCAATGTGAATGGTGTATCAAAAGACAAAGGAGGATTTAAGATATAAAAAGTTGAGTATCTTGAATTAAGACATAATAAATCTTCAATCAATTTCACCAATAAGGGTTTTTGCTCCTTTATGTGCTAACAAAATTATTGAAGCGGAACGTAATACCGAATCTAAAGCAGTGATTGTAACTTTAAATGTATCTATATGTTCATTTCCACTAATAAAAACTAAATCTTCATTTTCCTTTGATGAATGAACAATGCCAAGTATCTCATCTGACCTATCTGTGAAAATCTGAACTACATCATCAAAAGAAATATTTTCTTCTGGAAACTCAGCCTTTTTGATAAGCCCGTTTAGAATCTTAAAAAATTCGATAGCGTTTGCTGAAACTCCTATATCAATAGCTGTTTCACAAGCATCATAAGTAGATTCAGGAAGACCAACGTTTCTATACTTAGTCTGTAATGCAAAATTCATTTTTCTACAGGTCAATAAGTTTCTCGCAATTTCTTCTGGGCTTTTTAAATTCATTTTTATTGTATAAAAAGATTAAAACTGTATAGTTGGTCAATGTGCTTAGTTCTAAGATAACAAATCTTTCAATTCATCAGGTGCAAACCTCAACTCCATAGCCTTTAGAAAAGCATACCGACTACCATAGAACTTGACTTGCTTGGTCCTGAATCCATCATTCGAGTATTCCAGCTGATAGCCTCCATTCTCCTCTTTCCACACTCTGATCTCATAACCGTTCTTTTCCAAATTACCTTTGGAAGGTTCTCTTGAAGCTAATGTATAGAAGTGAATGCGACTAATTTCTAAAGCTTGGAATATCTGTCGGTAATCCTACCCTCATATAAAACCTGGCATATGCCTGTGACAAATGTTCTTTGTATGGGGAGTTTATTCTTATTCTATTCCCTATTGAATTTCTATATTCTTCTAAAAATTTAAAGCTTATGCTAAAAGTAGATCTGTAATCTACAACTAAGAAGTCGCTGTCATTTAAAATATTGCATTTATTGAGTAAATGGTAAGAAGGGCTATATCCTCTTCTAAGATTTTCTTTCATCTTTCTATGGTTGTACTCATCATGGTCTTGACAAAATTCTTTTAGGGAAAAATAGGGGCAAACTTGTACTAACTCAATCTTTCTATTGTGTAAATCACATGACTGAGTCATAATAATTACATCATAGGTCTTAATCTCGAAATCTTTCCAATTCTCGAAAGGACCTTGATCTGGAGGTATTATAATTGGGCAAGCAGGTATTAAATCTCCTTGCTCTAATGGTGATTCAGCTTTTATAGATGCGTACCATTCCTCCATTAGGGATTAAAGATATTTCCTTTTGAAATTTTCACTACCCTTCCTTTGACTTTTATAACATTTCTTGGCGGTAAGGGAGCAGAATCCTCGATTGGTATAGATTCGAGCATAATCTCATGTTCAAAATCATCTTCAAGCATGGGTATATTTACAAGTTGATTATTGACAGTAATTTGATCTATACTTTCTGATATTGCTTCCGTGTAGTGGTAACTACTGATAGAGGATGAATCGATGTTGCATGAAGCTATAGATAATGCAGCTCCTACATTAGTAAAGTAACGATACCATGACTGATAATTTAATCTACTACCAGAAGAAGCATCTGCTAAAATAGAGATATCAATCGATGAACATAGTTCATTATCTATTAAGGTACTTTCGTACTGCTCTTGTAATTGACGATCTACTTTATCCTTTAAATAATTCATATAGTTTTCCTTTAGTCATTTCTTTAAAAAGTTCACTTGATCTATTATGCGCCTGATCGAACCATGATAATGTATCATCTAAATTAGCGGAATGAATACCAGAATCAACGATCGTTCTAACAACCAAACCCATAGTTTCATTTCTATTGAGCTTTCCTTTCTTAAAACTAAACTTTATAATGCCTAAACTGTCGTCTCTATAAGAAAAATTTGCATCTATACTGTTTGACCTATGCTGAACAAAAGTTTGAGAAATATTAGTGTTAAGGTATTCTTTTAAGAAATCAAGTATATCATGGGAATCAAAATCAAATTCAAAAAAGTCGATATATTCTAATGAATTATGAATGTGATCAAAATCACTCAATATCGGGACTAACTCAAAAATAGGGCTGAATGCAATTTTTAGATCTTCTTTGAATTTTTCCCAAAAATAATTGTCATCATCTACATTTATTCCAACAATTCCGGGGCCTACTACTACAAAAGGGTAATCAACTCTATTTTTAGTAAATTTATGGCTAGGATTGTTTATAAGTAATTGAATTGGAATCCCATCTGGAGCAATACTATACCTGTTAGGGTATTCTCCTTCGATCATTCGATAGAAATCAGCCGTAAAGAAGTCATATTTGTTAGAATCCTCGCTCTTTAGATGCCATTTTATTTGGGCTGATACTTCTTGAAGAGGCGCATTTGGGAGTTTACTCATTTGTATATAAACGATATTTAGGTATATAAAGGTATTAATTATAGGTCAACATTATCTGAACTACATGAAGGAATATTTGCAAGGATTGGCAAACTTGATCTTTCCATACACTGGTCCAGAAGATGAACAACCCTCAGAAGAGTTTAGAAAGGAGCAAAAGACTATCGTAATTGGTTTAATGAACATTATGGCTCTTGGATTGAACGGAATGCATTATGCTACTTGATATGCTCAACAGCTTAATTCAGCTTTGCAATATGCTTGGCTGGATAGTTCGATTGTGGTATATTTATATCCTTATGACTTTCAGAATATCATTGATGAGAAGAGGGAGAAGTATTCTAATTAGTTAATACCTCTTTCCATCCTAATGAGCCTTTACAGACTTGTAAAGTTCTATTATTCGCATTAAAGTATAGAAGCTCTTCTTCATCGCTGAAACTAATCAAAACCGTACCCCAAAGGTTGATCTTCAAGTATTTTTTCAATCTGATTTGAATTGGAGATATTTTGCTGTAAAATAGTCTCAATTGGAATACCCTTCATTTTATGTTCTCTGATATAATACACAGAATATCCCCCATCATCATCAGGTTCAACTTCAGGTTCATAATCTCCAACTATGAGATCATCAAAGTCATCTTCGTTCTTAAATATCACAAAATCCTTATTTGGATCAATTATTAGTTCCTTGCATTGACACCTCCACTCACGAAACCAAGTATTATCGTATTCATCACTAATATTAATATATCTCCATAGGACATTCTTATCAAATAGATTGCGTTCTTTTTCTGGTCCATAAATAGCAGGACGTAAATTTTTCAGCTTCTCATCTTTTCTATTTATTGCAATACCATAAGGCGCATACATCGGCTGAGGAAATGTCCCAAAAAATCGAAATAAATCAATCATCGACAGAATTGGAGTTTCAGTTACACTGATATAGCTATTCCCATTTATGTCTTTAATAGCCATATCATCAAGTATTTTCTTGAGTGTATTTTTACCATCGCTTCCCTTAGTAAAATGAAAAAAGTAATCTGAAAGATCTGGTCTCAAGGATTTGATTTTTTCCATGGTTGCATTTGGCATAGCTTTAACATTTTTCTATTGTAGTAAAGAGTCTTAATTAGAATATCCCATAATCAATTACAATTCCGTTTTCTCCAATTACTAAAGCCCACAAATTGTTAGTTATAAAAATAGTGGAGATTGTTCTTTTAGCCAATTTACTATAATCTTTCAATCTGGCATCCCATTTGCCACACTTTAACTATGATCACTTCATGCAATAGCTGCCAATCGCTGGACCTATTCGATATAGCTCTGAATATAGACTATATAATGTCTAAGTATACTTTGCCGATCATTTAGTATAAAAGCAATTTATAGAGATAAGTCTGGTAGGATCTATATTGCTGATTTAATCAGTCGTGTTGTCCAGATAAGGTTAGTTAGGAATGAGAATTTGCAAACCCTCTGGAAAATTGGAAAATACTATTTTTTCCATTTATAGTCTGTCTAAATTTTGGTAAGTTTAGACATATAGCTGTGTCTGTATTAAAGAAAAAGGCTCTTAGTCAAAATTCGCAGGTTCCGTTTTAAACACTCCAAAATGATAATATGTCTCTCATGTATAATTAAGTATATTCTTGTATCCCTTTGCAACACTTTTGATCCTCCGTATTTTATGTTTAACCTTTCTATATATGCATTCATTGATAATTGATAGAAGTAATTGCAGATAGTCAATGCAGAGAAGCCTAACTTTGTATCCACTCTTCAGTTTAGTACACGGGTTAGCTTTTTAATACACAGAAGTAAAAAGCTATTTTAATGTTGCCTGACGTTTGTTTTTTTAATAGCACATATCTAAGCAATATCGATTACAAAACTATGGCCCTAAGTATAAATATGTCTTCACCTATAATAACCTGGATCGTATACACGCCTGCTGATAAATGCAGTCTACTATCTGCAATATCGAAGTGATAATCACCAGCTTCATGATCCCTTCCTACTGATGCTTTCGCTAATGTGCCAGAACTATCATAGACTCTGATGGACACTTTAGACTGATGCGGAAGAGAATATTGGAGATGGATATTACCTAAGGATGGATTTTCCATCAATTTGACAATTGACTTTTCATTTACTGAAGGTGGTCTCTCTTTGAGGCTCAGGCGAGTTACTATCCTGACTTGGTGCCCAGCATCACTAAGCTCATAATGGCGGTTGATACCCTCCGCATCAGCAGACTGCTCGCCCACAGTGATCGCCTCATCGATGTAGGCCGATACCTCCCTGTTCTGATTCAGGTACCAACTACCGTCCTCTCTGATAGTCACATAAGAATTAACGGGTATGTCATTGAGTTCAATTATGTTACCGCCTGGCCACTGGACACTGATGGATGTCATAGTGTCAATATCTCCTAATCCAAAATGCGTGATGGCCGAGGCATGAGATAGATAACTGGAGCCACCATCTACCTCTCTCACCAATGATCTACTTCTTCCATTCACCGTAATCCTAGACCCATATCCGTCCCTGGTGGATGGACTGCCCTCCAGCTTTATTTTAATCCAATTACCTGAGGTGATTCCTAGATTTTGATATATCGCGGTGCGGTAATCTTCTTCTTTAAATTTAGAAACAGACGCGAATAATAGATCATTGAGTCCGTCATTATTGAGATCAGAAACTAACAGGCCCCGCGATCTAATACCATTGGCTATGCCATACGCCACCGAGACGTCTTGAAAATATCCATCCTGCGAGCCCAGAAAAAGTCTGTTCTCATTATTCTGATGATCCGCCTGGATGACCTGCCCATTAGCAATGATCAGATCAAGATAGCTATCATTATTTATATCTGAAAAGACAGCTCCCCAGCTAGTGCCATCAGCATTACCTACCGCTTTTTGATTAGCTACGTTATTAAAAATAGTTGAGGCCTGGTCATTTTCTAACAGTATATTTTCAGCGATGTTAGTTAGGTAGTAATCTAAATCAAGATCCTCATCATAATCGCCAATGGCAACGCCCATACCATTAATACGCGCATCAGCATTTAGCTCTGCAGCAGCTGGAGTAAATGAGGGTGCAGGATAATTATTGAGATATATCTCATTGGGCTGGATGCTGAGTCCAAAATCGTTGATGACAAGAAGATCCAAATCTGAATCATTGTCAAAATCAGTGAAGGTCGTAGCTAGACCACAGCCCGTATTATCCACCCCTAAATCAGGTGCCACATTTTTAAAAGTTTGATTTCCCATATTTTGATACAGAAAATTTGGGTAGCACTCATTGATCAATTTGTCAAAAGGTAGAGACTGAAACTGCACATAGTTGGAGACATAAATATCAAGCAGTCCATCCAAATTATAGTCGCCCATGGTAGCTGAAGTACTCCAAGACTCCTCTATTATTCCAGCAGCTTCAGATATGTCAGTGAAGGTATCGTCCCCGTTATTGCGCAGCAGCACGTTAGGCTGATCTTTACTGGTGGTGATAAATAAATCCAAATCACCATCATTATCAATGTCTCCGGCTACACCACCCACCGTCTCCACATGACTAAGTAATACGCCTGCAGCACGGGTGACGTCTGAATAGCTGCCACCCCAGTTATTTCTCAACAACACATTTTCAGACTCACCTCCTAAAATCAGTATATCCTGAAAGTTGTCGTCATTGTAATCTAAAACGATGATCCCACCTCCCATCTGATGAGGATCAATACAATAACTGCTCGCCCCTACCTGAGCCAAAATTTCTTTAAATCCTTGAGCTACCGTGGTGCTGAAATGCAAACATGTCAAAATAAAAAACAATGCAGCTTTTTCTTTTACATATATCATTCTATCACAATTTTACCTATCACGTGGTCACGATCCATCTGTATTTTGAATATATATAATCCTGAAGCAATAGGAGAATGCTGATCTCCATGAATTGATAAATCGATCATCTGCAATTGATTTACCTGTGCCGCCTCGGTGAAGGCTGCGACGCACTGACCTTGCAGCGAAAATAATGCACCGCGGATCTCGCCTGGCTCTTTCGTTTGCACGATAAATTGTAGATCTCCTTCTGACGGATTTGGACCATATCGTACTAATTCGAATTGAGCATCAGCGAAATCAGACAATATCTCCCTGTCGATAGTTGCGGTACGAAGCTCTGCATCTTCGGTGAGTGTGATGGACTGATTCACTGCTGTATTATAGTAGACCTCTGCATTACTATTGGGCCAGGTGACTGTGATACTATCAACGTATTCCACATCAGCTAATCCAAAGTGGATGGGCTTAATACTCTGACTCATAATAGCAGCACCATGATGATAGCGATATATATGTTGAGCTCCAGCAGAAACTCTAACGGTGGTACCCAGCGCATTTACATTAGAGTCAGCACCTTGTAAATTCACCTTGAGCCAATTACCAGCAGCACCGATATTTTCGTACAAGTATGGGCTAGAATTGGTATTACTCACCAGCATGTCTAGATCACCATCATCATCATAATCAAAGACCTCAACTCCCATACCATTACCTCGCTGGTTCGTATGAGATGGAACAGACCAGTCTATGAAGCTTCCTCCGTCCTCCTGCAGCATGTTTTTATAAAAACGATTCTCAAATTGCAAATCATTGAAGCCATTGACTATGTAAAGATCCTCATCCATATCGTGATCAGCATCAAAGAACTGGACGCCCCAAGCCCAGCCAGCATGACCGACCTTCATCTGATGTGCATTCTCTGTATAGACACCGCTCTCTGTTCCAGTGAATAAAACATTGGGCAGTAGATCTGCAATATTAGTCACATAAATATCAAAGTAGCCGTCGTTATTATAATCGCCTATGCTAGCACCCATTCCATTACCTGTATTACGCAGACCAAGAGTGAGCGTCTGCTCGCTAAACTGACCTTGCTCATTAATGTAAAGTCTGCTGAGGCCATAATCATTAATCACGTATAAGTCTTGCCAGCCATCCCGATTTACATCTAAAGCTATGCTACTCCATGCTGAGCCTTGATCCTGAAGCTTGAGCTCCTGACCGACGTCTGCAAATGTACCATCACCTTGATTTTCGTACATCGTATTGAGTCCCTGATAATTAGAAATATATAAATCCAGATGCGCGTCATTGTTATAGTCCCACCAAAGCGCACTGGTATATACCGAGCCAACGACAGGTAATAATCCTGCAGTTAATGTCATATCAGAAAATGAACGTCCTTGATTATTTTTAAGTAATTGAAAAGAATTAGCGTGTGTCAATAACAAATCTGGAAAGCCATCAGCGTCGTAGTCACCCCAGGCCACACCTATTTTATTGTCCTTATTATCTGGACGTGAGAACTGATTACTCAGACCGACATCCTCAGTGACATCCACCAGTCTGCCTGACCCTCTATTTTCTAATAAGCGACTCCAAGACTTAGGATTACTCTTATCAAAAGATTGATACCCCACCATGAAAATATCTAAGTCACCGTCTTGGTCAAAGTCGACCACAGCGTTACCATAGTTTTCACTCATCATGGAAAGGGCGGGAATTGTCTTCTGAATAAATGATTGACTCAGAATAGAATTCTCAACCAAGAAACAAATTACAAGCGCAATGTAGATATACCTATAATGAATCATGTGGCTTCATTTTTATAAGCTGAAGCTGATCATCATTTTTGGCCACCAGTATGCCCAAAGTGTCTTCTCCCAATTTTATAAGGGCTAAATCTTTGACATCACCCTGAAGATGCAGTCCACTCTGCAAAGGACGCACTGGTGTATGGCCACCATCTACGCGGCCCTGAAGGACCAAACCATGACCAGCGTCGTAGCGCACCGTCTCCGTTTCTGATGTCAACATATTACCTGCTAAGATCAGATCTGTATATTTATCACCGTTATAATCCTGGGCAAGAATGGCATTAATGGGGCTGATCTGAGCATAGCTGGGCAGGGGCTTTTTCTCATAAGTTCCATCACCTTGATTAAGTAATATATGCGATCTAAATTCTACAGCTTTTAATTGAAACGCATTATCAATTTTGTCGTGACTATAGATATCAATTAAGCTGGCGCTGGCATAACTACTAAAATCAGGAAATTTGTCGGAGATAAATGGCATCTGCTGAGACGAGCACTCTCGACCCCTAACGGGCAGTAACTTCTCATCTTCTTGTTTGGATAGGACGATATCGCCATGACCATTTTGATCGAAGTCGGCATAGAACACCTTTAGTGGTTTCTCTACTGTCGGTTTATATTTATTATTATTTCCAATATTACCAGCTATAATATCTTCATCGCCATCCTGGTCTACATCGAGAATCGCGATACTTTGCCACCAGCCTTCAGTATCCTCTAATCCACGATCTACAGTTGACTCCTTAAATTCTCCTTGATGATTTTCTAAGATAGTGATCGCCATCCATTCTCCAGCTATGACCAGATCAGCATCACCGTCTTGGTCTATATCACTGGTCTTAATAGCCGTCACCATGCCGATGCCAGCCAGTGCGGGAGCCATACGCGATGTAGCATCCTGAAATACACCACCCACATTTTCCAAGAGATAGCTCTTTGGACTCAGTGGATATTTCCCAGGCGTGACTCTGCCGCCAATCACGAGGTCCGCATCACCATCCCCATCCGCATCGAAGCTGCACACGGATGATCCACTATGAGTTATCAGGGGAAGCTTGCCAGCCGTCTTTTTGAAATAACCCTTGCCATCATTTTCATATAATCGATCCTGATAAGCCGTTGGATCCTTGAATTCATTACTGCCACTCACGACGTATAGGTCCAAGTCACCATCATCATCAAAATCAAAAAAGCATGATCCCATATCCTCATAGGCACTGTCAGGATCCCAAGTCACTTTTGAGTGAGCTGTAAATTGTCCTTCCGTTTGTTGAATATAAAGCGCCCCAGCTGCACCTGATGCGCCGCCAATAAAAAAATCTTCCAGACCATCGTCGTCAACATCCGCCACGGAAGTAGTGGGACCAAGCTGAGATAGCCGATGGGGCAATAGTAGCTCTTCAGCAAAGTCATCAAATTCTTTCTCCGTGTGAAGATGTGCTAAGCCACTTTGATCAGTGATGTCGGTGAAGTATGGTGATGATTGTGCGGATGGCCTGTCTTGATTTTTTACAGACCGCTTGTGTGATATGGTTAATAGCGTATTTATTTTAGGGCGTACTTGCTTCGTGATAAGGCCGTCTGGCCAAGTGACAATGATAGAGTCTATCCGCGGGCTGCTACCTATTCCAAAGTGCAGCACCTGATCAATCGAAGAACAATACCCTCGGTGCGCATACATGTCTCTACGCTGTATGTGACTGTCATGATACAGCATCACTTCTGCTCCTATGGCTGATATATTTTCTGCTGGTCCAACTAATTTTATTTTAGCATACTGGTGTGCCAAAAGCTGATCACTTCTATTTTCATAAAGAGCACTCGGCTCATTGAGGTTATTTATGATTAGGTCTAAATCGCCATCATTATCCAGATCGGCATACGCTGCGCCATTAGAATTAGACGGAGTAGCTAATCCCCATGGAGCGCTTAAATCTGAAAAAGTCAAATCGCCATTATTTCTGAAAATGCGGTTATGGACTTCTGATTGTGGAATTAGGGGTATCAAGTCCGTGACATATTTTTTATTCTTCTGCGCATCATATTCTGATTTTTTCAGTAAAAAATCATTGTCAATAATATCGCGATATATTCCATTGGTGATGAATAGATCTTTAAATCCATCATTATCAAAATCCGCCAGCAGTGGAGCCCAGCTCCAATCGGTCTTATCGACTCCAGCGGCCTGAGAAATTTCGACGAATTCATTGCCGCCAATATTATATTGGAGCGTATTAATAGAATATGGATAATGGTGATCGCGACGAACGATGGTCTTAAAATCCTCTGAGCTCATGCTGCCCATATTACGCTTAGATTTCTGATGACTTGGCATGGCCATATCCGCAACGAATAGATCTCGCCGACCATCATTATCAATATCCGCAAAATCACTGCCCATAGAAAAAAATGAAATGTGCCTGAAGAAATTCAAAATCTGGTCAGTAAAAGTGCCATCACCATTATTGATATATAGATAGTCAGGCTTAATAAAGTCATTAGCTACATATATATCTGGAAGCTGATCATCATTATAGTCACCTATGGCAGCACTCAGACCCCAGCTGCGATTGATCAGTCCTGCTGCCTTAGTTACATCTCTATATTTGCCATTCTCATTCTTATATAGTTTGTCGGAAAATTGATAGTCGAAGCCATCCAATATCTGGTCTCCTGTCATGATCTTGTTGATGTTAGGCCAATCAATTGGATGATTAACCAGATACATGTCCAAGTCAGCGTCCTGGTCCACGTCAAAAAAGTATGCCTGGCTCGAGAAGGAGTGATCATCAAGACCAAATAGTGCAGCTTGTTCTGAGAATGTCAGGTCGCCATGATTAATCAGAAGCTCATTCGTCCGATACTGCTCAGTGTGCGAGCCTGACTTACAGATATATATATCTACGTATCCGTCTTGGTTCACGTCGATGAATGATACACCTGTCGTGATACCGTATTCTCCCTCCACACCTGCTCGCGCAGAGATATCTTCAAAGACTAAATTTCCTTTATTGAGATATAGCTTGTTCTTGCCTACTGATGATCCAAAATAAAGATCTGGCAAGCCATCATTATTAATATCACCGACAGCTACTCCTGAACCATTATAATAGTACAGATAGTTAAGGATATTGATTCTATCATTTTCCACCAGCTGATTCGTGAAAGTCATATGAGATTTATCGCTAGATACTAACTGGAATAGGGGCTGAGCACCGTCCAGTGTAGTCACCATACTATGACCATTGTCAGATCCACACCCCATGATGATGATAAGCCCTACAAATGATCCAATCAGAATATGTAGCAGACTCCTCATGTGCAGTAAGATATTATCAATTACTAACAAAATGTACCCTGGACTAAAAGAACTTTCGGCAGCCGATATAACACACCTTCTGCCGAAAGTGTAATGAATAGACTAATAACCTATTCAGCATGAAAAACTATCTATAACTTTATCTGGATTAATGACTTGGATCTTGGACCAGCACACCTGGCTGCAGGTCAATCTGCACCTGAGGTATAGGCCAGTGATCATCTTTACCATCATCATACTTCGCACCCGTCATCCATGGCCTTAGCCCTTCTTCATTTTGTAGGTACTGCGATAATATTTCTTCATCCACACCCCATCTCACCAGATCAAAAAATCTCATACCTTCCAGTGCAAATTCTAATCTCATTTCGTGTCTGACGGCATCCCTTGCATAATCTTGTGAGGGGAAAGAATCATATAGACCTAAGTTATAATTGGCTGCTGGCTGACTTTCATCAATATCTAAATCGTAGCCAGTCTCGAAGCTTGTATTATTGATCTTACCCATGACTAAATCATCCGAAGCACGCTGTCTGATTCGATTGACTAACTCGACGGCGGTGGCTAAGTCACCTTCTTCTACAGCGACTTCTGCTCTCCATAGCAGAATATGTCCCAGCCTGAATAAATTGAAGTTATCTCCATTCAATCCTCCGGCCCACCACCATTCTTGTGTTTTGATAGAGCCTTCATTCTTTTTGAAAAACTGAATTTTCTTGTTTAGAAATGGACCCATATTTTGCTGATCTATCATCCAATTACTTCCTGTGAATGGTCCCCAATCTAAAAATGGAATACCTCTTCTACCTATCGTCCAGTCGACTCTCGGATCAAGTACCTGATCCGTCGGAGTGAAGGTCTCTGTGAAAGCAATATTGTGATCTTCAGTTAATAAATTATCCTGAAATGACTCTAAGAGTGGCAATCCATTTTCGTCTACTTTAAAAGCATTAAAAAGATCAAATGATGGCGCACTGTAATCACAGCAGAATCCGATCGCTCTGGAAAAAAGTGTCTGATGATCTAAGCCAGAATTAGCAACACCAGCACCATCGTTTACAGAATATTGTATTTCAAAAATAGCCTCTTGGTTATTCTGAAATTCCTCGTTATGATTATCATAGAAATGGTCCATCAGTTCAAAAGGCCCATTATTAATGATGTCATCCAGCAGCACTTTAGCCTCGCTGTATTCTGATTGAAATAAGTGGACTCTCGCTAGAAATGCTTTAGCCGCCCATCTCGATGCTCGTGCGATATCATCAGGCTGCTCTGACATACCATTATCTATACCCCATCTGATATCCTCTTCTATGTCATCCCAGATCTCTCGATCATTAGAGACTGTAATGGGATCATCATCCTGTCTGATATATGGCACTAACTCAAATTTGATACGCAGCTGAAAGTGATACCAAGCTCGTAAAAATCGCGCCTCCGCTTCGAACTGTGTCGCCATATCGCTGGGGATTTTATCGCCTGCGATGTACAGCACGCGCAAGGCATCATTCGCTCTCGCTACACCGTCAAAGTGGATTTTCCAAGCCCCATTAAGCCAAGCATTATCAGGTCTAACTTCATAGCGCTCTATATCATTCACGGATGCCCAGCCACCTGTCTGGTCGCCCCTATACATGTCGTCAGAGGGCACATCGCCGTACACCCAGTTAGTACCAGACGCTTCGCCCTGCTGGCCGTCAGGATTCTCCCCAGCTGCATAGCCGTCTAATAGAGAGTAGGCAGCTATAATGAGTGCGTCTACACCGGTCTCTTGTTGTAAGGTTATCTCATTAATAGAACCATAGGGTTCCTCATTGAGAAAATCCTCTCCACATCCTATAATGAATACAATACAAAATGCGGAAATAATTAGGGTAAAAAGATTTAATTGTTTCATGTTCATTTATGATTTAAAGACTGACATTTATGCCTAATTGAAATTGCTTTGATATGGGCCATCCGCCGATATCTACACCTCTATTTATTTCTCTTCCGAAGGCGGAAGTGACTTCGGGATTTAATCCTTCGTATCCTGTGATGGTCATGAGATTCGAAATATTTAAATATATACGCACATCGCTCATATTTAGTTTATCTAAGACGCTGGACTGAAGATTATATCCTATCTGTAAATTCTGAACCCTTAAGAATGATCCATCTTCAATGTAATTAGTCGATGCATTCTGTTCGAATGAAGTCGTACTGGATGCCTTGGGCAGTACAGCGTCTGCATTATTTTCTAATAGTGGACTACCCCATGATCTAAATAATCTGTCAGGCGCTTTAGGTCCTTGAAATAGACCATACCTTCTGAAACGTGAAGTGTAATTAGCTATATCATTTCCTACGCTAGCATATAGAAATGTCGACATATCGAATCCCTTATACTGTATACCGAGATTAAGACCTGCCGTATAATCAGGATGCGGACTCCCAATAAATGTTCTATCTTCTGGCGTGATTTCACCATCCTCATTGACATCTTTGATTATGAGATTTCCAGCTTGATTATATGTGCCGTTAGCTGGGTGTGCGTCAGCATCAGCCTGTGACTCAAATATGCCTTCTGACACATATCCATAAAATTCTGGGAAGGAAGTCCCAACAGCTGCTCTGGTATATGATTGACCTCGAATCTCATCACCGACTATAAATTCATTGACATTTTCTGAGAGCTTAGTCACTTCATTTTTATAGGTAGAAAATACAAGCCCGACATTGTATTGGAACGCGCCAATGCTACCACCATTATAATCTAATGTAAGGTCCATACCTCGATTAGACATGGAGCCAATATTCACGGCTGGTGCAAATGCTGATCCGGCAGTCGCAGGTATCTGTACATTGAAGAGCATATCCTCCGTATCCTTTTTCCACAGATCAATGGTCAAATCTACTCGACTAAAAATGGATGCATCTATGGCGAAATTCATAGAAGTCGTCGTCTCCCATTTAGCATCAGGATTACCCACAGTGGCTGTCTGATAGCCTAATGAGATATTATTATCTGAGCCATCAATAGCGTAGAATGAACCTCCAGGATTAGAGTTGAATGTCGTATATGAATTATACGGATTATTTGTCTGATCATTACCTGACTGGCCCCAACTCGCTCTCAGCTTTAGATCATCTATCCAGCCATTACTACCCATGAATGGCTCTGAACTGAGTCTCCATGCGGCAGATATCGCTGGAAATACGCCAAACTTGTTTCGTCCTAATACTGAAGATCCATCTCTCCTCAGTGTAGCCTCGAGCACATATCTATTATCGTAGTTATAGGAGACTCTTCCGAATTGGGACAGGGTCGTCGTAGCTGATGCCGAGCCAGTAACGATATCACCCGTAGCTCCAGCACTAAGCACTAAGAAATTCAGGTCAGTAGAGAAGAATCCATTCTTAGAGGCACTCATCCATCTCGCAGCACTCCTTCTGGCTTCATACCCCACCAGCACGTTTAGGCTGTGTACATCCTGCAGCGTCGTAGAATAGTTCACCGTGTTCGACCAGTTCCAGACGGTAGAGTTGGAGCTACCTTCAGTGAGTGCAGTGGACCGTGCGCCGTTCACGTCTTCAAAGGCGGGAAGCTGAGGTCCGAAGTTTCTATTATTAATAATATTGTATCCTAATAAGGTTTTAAATGTGATACCACTCATTGGACTGACTTCGCCATATATATTACCGCTCATCAGCCAGCTATTCCCTTTGTTGTCTTTAAGTCTTTCTAATTGTGCCAAAGGATTAGGACCATCATTTAACCCGCCTACGACAGAGCCAGCGTAGTTACCACCTTCATCCCTTATTGGTATGAGCGGGCTCACCTCATTGATTGATCTGAATATGCCTCTGCTATTATTTCCATTATATCCTTTATTCGTATTCAGCGTGATCCCTAATCGCTGTCCTACTTTTAACCAGTCATTCACCTTGGTATCGACATTAGCTCTTAGTGCGTATCTGTCGAACTGGGTAAACTTAAGCAGGCCCTCTTGCTGTAAGAAGCTTCCATTAAATGAATAGTTAGTCATCTTGCTACCACCTGAAACTGTCAGATTATAATCCTGGATTAAAGCATTACGATAGATAGCATCCAGCCAATCAGTCCCCTGAGTATTAGCCTTGGTAATAGGATAATTTTGCTGATCGTAGAGGTCTAGATTAGTGTTATCATCTCCCGTACTTCCACCGTTTGGAAAGAGAAACTCATTCAGCAAGGGAGTATCACCATCCCCGTAGTGTGGGTGCGAAGGATCAATCCCGTCATTGGTCATTTCTAACCAAAGCATCTGACCGATGAGATCAGGATCGGTCATCAAATCGTACTTAGCATCTGGGGACTCTATCCCTGTCCGTAGGGACAATTCGACGCGAGGTGCTTGATTGATTTTACCAGCTTTAGTCGTGACGAGTATAACTCCATTAGCCCCTCTGGCACCGTAGATCGCTGTAGCTGATGCATCCTTAAGTATTTCAATAGATTCGACTTGACTCGGTGGAGGTTGAGGAGCATCAAACACCCCGTCCACTACCCAGAGTGGGTTGTTATTATTAATGGTGCCCATCCCTCTGATTCTAATCTGGGCATTGCTACCTGGCGTCGGCGCTGAAACGACGGTGACACCAGAGGCACTACCTTGCAGTGCCTTAGTGATATTAGCTACACCCTGCTGCTCTAAGAAGTCTTTGTCCACTGATGTCACAGCACCTGAGATGTCACCTCTCCTCTTCGTGCCATAACCGACGACGACAATCTCGTCCAGCGTGCTGGCAGCTTCGTACATAGATATATCAATCAGCTCTCTGCCACCTATCGGTATCTCCTGGTTTTCGTAGCCGATGTAGCTGTAGACCAGAGTGTCTTGCGAACTCGCATTCACGCTGTATTTACCATCAAAATCAGTAATCGTCCCGACGGAAGAATTTTTCACCTGAATGGATACGCCAATGAGTGGCGTCTGTAGATTATCTACCACTGATCCACTGACTGTCATATTCTGTGAAAAAAGTGATAGGGAAGTTGTTAAAAACAGAAAATAAACCAAGGTCAGTTTCTGTTTTTGTTGCGTTAAAAATGTTTTTGCTTTCATGCAGATAGGTTTAGTTTTTTCATGTGATATCGATATATGTAGTACAATTAGTAAACACGGAAGACTGGACAGTACGCTTAGATGAACTCCTCCATACAGCTGCTATTCAATCAAAATCGATAATGCTCTCTAATATAAGTCCAAGTCATGTGATCACACGGTGTCTTACTCATAGACAAAAACTGGACAATATAAATGACACTTGATTTTATATGTCAGTCCTGAAAATATATGGATCGAATTACCCTAATCTCCGCGAATAATGTCTGGTCAGTGTTATTATAGTCAAGCTACTCGTCATATGGTTATGATCGCCACGGCAGCTTTATTAGTGAGTTGTCCAGTTTCTGTCTATCAGCTATAGATATTTAATTTCAGTGATTCGGATTCAAAGATTATGAATCGTGTACTAATTAGGACTAAGCAATACTGAAGAATTATGTGTCTAAATTAATTTGCATTCTGACGGCCCAGAGTCAATCGTTTCTTGGTATTATAAACATGGATTTTGAGCTTAGATTACCCTTCGCGTATGTTTTTAAAATGATGTTTTATAGTGATATTTAAGAGCAGTCGTTCCGTAAGATCGCTAATTAGATTTCTATGACATCTTTTTTTGACCATGGTGGATTTGCTACATAATAGACCATAAAGATCTGATGGCAGCGATAGAGGTTATTACAAAACTTCTAATGAAATAAAATTGATCATGATAGCGCCGCTGTTATACATATTGATAAAGCTCTTTTAATGTACTACTGATTAATTTTAAATAAGTGTCATGCCTGCCAAAGATGCCTTGGCCTGTAGATGGTGCTGATCAGATAAATAAAATCTTTATAGGCATGTTCAGTAGTAGTAAATAAATTCAGAAGTAAGAGAACTGTTGGTCAAGCTGATATGACTTTAGCACTT
>ENA-ORXM01002403-ORXM01002403.1-marine-metagenome-genome-assembly--contig:-NODE-2403-length-21911-cov-5.042136_pt1 | contig 21911 bp, 1 predicted proteins | sample MGYA00237867_ERZ511480 | MGnify/ENA primary metagenome ERZ511480 (study PRJEB26309, sample SAMN06266103) | marine metagenome | isolation source: Algal blade | place: United Kingdom:Sidmouth, United...
AATACAGTTACTTTGAATGAAACTGTTTCTCCAGGATAAACTCTATCGTCTTCTCCAGGAGCTAAAGTTACATTTGATGCAAGGTCAAAGATTTCATTCTGCACAGGTTCAACATCACTATCATCTTCGTCACCATTTGCATTATCTATTTCGTTGTCAGTAGTAGGATCGTTATTAGGATCTGAATCTTCCGTAGAATCATTATCATTTGGAGAATCTCCAAGATCATCCGTAAAAGATTGAATTTCAGCACCATTTTCTAATACTTCTTGAGTAGTAGAAGTTACTGTGAAACTGATATCAACAGTTTCGCTAGCACCAGGAGCTAAAGGACCCGCTATTGTTAAAGTAGTAGGGCCATTTGGTGTTAAACCAGCAGGAGCATAATCTTCGATAACAATATTTGAAGCAGCAACCGTACCTTGGTTAAATACTTCAATTGTGAAAGTAATGGTCTCACCAGGATATACTCTATCGTCTTCACCAGCAGCAAGTGTTTTTCTCAATGCAAGGTCAAAAATTTCTAAGAATACATCTTCAGGATCAGAATCATCTTCATCAATTGCTCCATCATCATTGATCTCATCATCAGTCGCACCATTTGGTTCGCCACCGTTGTCATTATTAGGATCAGTATCAGGAGTTGAATCAACATCAACAGGATTGTCACTAAACTCATCTTCCGCAGAAGCAACTTCAGCAACATTCACCAGTTGTCCACCAGTAGTAGCAGCATCAACTGTGAAAGTAATTTGGACTGTTTCAGATGCACCTGGAGCAAGTGGTCCAGCAACAGTAATTGTAGTTGCACCAACAGCAGTTAAGCCAGCTGGAGCATAATCTTCAATTACTATATTTTGTGCAGAAACTGTTCCTTGGTTGAATATAGTGATGTCAAAAGTGATTTGCTCACCAGGATATACTCTATCATCTTCACCAGCAGCAAGCGTCTTTCTTAATGCTATATCAAAGATTTCTAAAAATACATTTTCTGGATCTTCATCATCTTCGTCAATCGTACCATCATTATCGATTTGATCATCTGTAGCTGTATCAACAACACCACCGTTATCGTTGGTGAAGTCAGCATCTGGTGTTGAATCGATGTCTGTTGGCATGTTACCAAGATCATCTGTGTAATCAGATATTTCTTCTTTAAGAATTAATTCTCCTGCTACAGTTGCATTAGGATCAACAAGGAAATCAATTATTTGCATTTCCATTGCACCTGGTGCGATTGGTCCAGCAAATGTAATTGTACCCATGTTTGGAATACCTGCAACTGAAGTTAATTCTGCAGGGAACATTAAAGTAACTTCTACATTCTCACCAGGTACCGTACCTTGATTAAATACAGTTACTTTGAATGAAACTGTTTCTCCAGGATAAACTCTATCGTCTTCTCCAGGAGCTAAAGTTACATTTGACGCAAGATCAAAAATCTCGATAAATACATCTTCAGGATCTTCGTCATCCTCATCAGTTGTACCATCATCATTAATCTCATCATCAGTCGCAGTGTTAACATCACCACCGTTATCATTTCCAGCCGTGTCATCACGATCGGAATCAATGTCTGGAACGGTGTTATCACCAAGATCATCAGAAGCATCACTAATTTCTGCAGCGTTTACCGCTTGAGAGTTAGTAGTTGCAAAATCAACTGTGAAGCTGATATCAACTGAAGCAGAAGCTCCAGGAGCAATTGGCCCTGCGATATTTAATACAGTTGCACCAACCGGAGTTAAACCAGCAGGAACATAATCTGTAATTTCAATATCTTGAGCAGCAACTGTACCTTGGTTAAATACTTCAATTGTGAAAGTAATTGTTTCACCAGGATAAACTCTATCGTCTTCCCCTGTAGCCAATGTCTTTCTTAAAGCAAGGTCAAAAATTTGGATGTCAAGATCTTCAAGATCATTATCATCTTCATCACCTCCCCCATTATTTATTTCGTTGTCAGTAGTAGGATCATTATTAGGATCGTTGTCCTCATCAGAATCGTTATCATTTGGAGAATCTCCAAGATCATCTTCCGAAGATTGAATCTCTACAATATTAGTTGTTGTTCCAGCAGAAGCGTTGTCATTAACAGTAAAAGAAATTTGAACTGTTTGACTAGCACCTGGAGCAATAGGACCTGCAATATTCAAAGTAGTAGAACCTACAGCTGTAATACCAGCTGGTGTGAAGTCTTCAACTACAATGTTAGAAGCAGGAACAGTACCTTGGTTGAATACTTCAACATCAAAAGTTACTGTTTGGCCAGGATAAACTCTTGCATCTTCACCAGCAGCTAAAGTCTTTCTTACTGCAAGATCAAAGATTTCTAATTCTAATTCTTCAAGATCCGCATCATCTTCATCACCACCCGCATTATCGATCTCATCATTTACTTCAGAATCGTTTCCGTCATTTCCATCTGCAACACTATCAATGTCAGTTGGAGTATCACCAAACTCATCTTCGTAATCTGTGATTTCAGATCTATTTATTAAAGAAGCAGCTGTAGTCGCAGCATCAACTGTAAAAGTTATGCTTACAGTTGCAGAAGCGCCTGGAGCCAAAGGACCAGGAATATTTATTACTGTTGCCGTTGTAGCTGTTAAACCAGCCGGAACATAATCAGTTACTTCAATATTAGAAGCAGATACAGTTCCTTGGTTGAATACTTCAATGTCAAAAGTTACTGTTTCACCAGGATAAACTCTTGCATCTTCACCAGCAGCTAATGTCTTTCTTAATGCAAGGTCAAATACCTCAACTCTAATATCTTCAGGATCCGCATCATCTTCGTCATCACCATCAGCTGAGCAACAACCTTCATTGATCTCATCATCATTAGCAGTGTTAACTTCACCACCAGAATCATTACCAGGATTATTATCAGCTTGAGAATCTACATCCGTAGAATCGAAACCAGCAGGTGCATCAGCTCCTGAAATTTCAGCTTCGTTTACAATTGATCCATCAAATTGTTGAGTTACAGTAAAAGTAATTTCAACCATAGTCATTTCACCAGGAGCTAAAGTTCCAGGTAAAGTAATAGTAGCGTTACCACCAGATTGAGACCAAGCAGCATCATTTAAAGCAAGACCTGCAGGAATATAATCTGTGATCTCGATATTAGAAGCAGCTAAAGAACCTTGGTTATGTACCTCAATTTTGAAGGTAATATCTTCTCCTGGGTAAACTCTTTCGTCTTCACCTGGAGCCAAGATAGTTCTTAAAGCAAGGTCAAATCTTTCAACTCTTACATTGGCAGTACAAAAACTAGTGTTACCACAATCGTCAGTTACTGTTAAAGTAACTTGATTGTCGCCTTCGTTTGTAGCACAATCAAAATCAGTTTGATCTAATTCTAAGTTAGCAATGTTTCCACAAACATCAGAAGAACCGTTATCGATGTCCTCCGGAGTGATGCTTGCAAAGCAAGAACCATCTAACTGAATTACAACATCCTGGCAAACAGGAGTTGGATCAGTAGTATCTTCGATTGTAAATGATGCAGAAGTGACATTAGTATTTCCACATGCATCCGTTACAGTCCAAGTTGCATCAGTAGAACCAGTTTCTCCACATTCATCTGTCAAAGGAGTAGCTACAAAAGTCCATATAAATCCACCACAATCATCAGAAGCTTGTGCACCACCTTGAGTATCAAGCCATTCTTGTAATTGAGCATCATTTCCAGCACCGTTGCATTCTACGGTAAGGTCAGAAGCAGGTGTATCGATTGCAGGATTCATAGTATCCTCAATCGTGAATGTTGCAGAAGTAGTTTGAGTATTTCCGCAATTATCAGTAGTGGTAAAAGTTACTAGGGCAGAACCCGTAGCACCACAATCATCTGACAAATCAGTAAAGTCGTTAGACCAAGTAATAGCTGCACAGACATCATCAGATGAAGCACCACCATTATTATTTAACCAAGCATCTAATTGAGCTTGATTTCCAGCACCATCACATTCTACTGTTTCATCAGCAGCAGCAGCAAGTGTTGGATCAGTTGTATCTTGAATAAAGAATGTAGCTGAAGTTGTGTTAGTGTTACCACACTCATCAGTTGCTGTAAATAAAACAGTTGCTTCACCAGTTTCTCCACAATCATTTGAAAGACCATCAAAGTCATTTGACCAAGAAATCCCTCCACAAATATCAGAAGCAGAAGCACCACCATTACTATTTAACCAAGCATCCAATTGTGCTTGATTTCCAGCACCATCGCATTCTACTGTTTGATCTTGAGCACCATTATCTATAGAAGGATTAATAGTATCTTCTATTGTAAAAGTTGCAGTTGTTGAATTTGTATTTCCACAAACATCAGAAGCAGTAAAAGTAACAGTAATATCACCAGTTTCAGCACAATCACCGTCTAAGTTTCCTGGGTAATTGTTTGACCATGCAACTGGGCTACAGTTATCAGAAGCAAAAGCCCCTCCATTAGTATTCAACCAGTTTTGAAGTGCAGCATTGTTTCCGTCGCCATCACATTCTACTGTTTGATCATCAGCATCATTATCAATAGACGGTGAAGTAGTATCATCCACTGTAATGGTATAAGAATCAACATCTGAATTACCACAATCATCTGTGGTTGTATAAGTTCTTGTGATCACATAATCATAATGATCACAATTATTTTCGTTAGGATCTTGCGTAGAAGATTCGCTCAAAACAGGAGATGGATTTGAACAGTTATCAGAAGCCGTTACATTAGGCTGTCCAGGAACTGCATCACATTCAGCTGTTTGATTACCAGGTACACCAGCGTTAACTGGATCCGTAGTATCTTCTATCGTTATAATTTGGTTACAAGTTTTTACAATATTGTGAACTGGCGTAGTATAAGTCCAGGTTCTAGTAATTACTTGAGGACAAGTTCCAGCAGAACTGTCATTGAAAGTTGGTGCATTTCCTCCACAATCACCAGAAGCTGATCCTGTATTTCCAGGAGCAGAAGATTCATCACATTCAATTGTAATGTTTGCTGGACAAGTTATTGTCGCGCAATATTCTGGTGTGAAAGAAGTACTGAAAGGTCCACAGCCATCTGGAACCATCCATGATTCATCAAAGATATCTCTATCAAAACCAGGTCCAGTTGCTCTGATCTTATTACCAGAAACAATAGTTACCGTTTTTGATTCACCTGGGTTTAGGTCTGTTAAAAGAACATCACCAGCACCCCAATCGTATAGTTCAATTGCACAACAACCATTATTGGTTACCGTAACATCTTTTCCACAATAGTTAGGAGAAAATGAAGTATTGAAAGGTCCGCAACCATTTGGAACCATCCAAGCTTCGTCAAACAACAAAGCATCCCAAGGTGAATGAGGATCTCTAGCTCTTACTTTATCACCAGAAGGTACCCAGACCATAACTGTTTCTCCAGGAGCAGCAGATGATAATAATACATCGCCTATGTTAGTTCCCCAATGATATAAATCTATATCACAACATCCGTTATTTGTAACGTTGATTTTCTTTGGGCAAAAATCTGGCGTTATATTCCAAGTATAATCATCACAACCAGGAACCATAAAACTTTCATCATAAGTGTGTGTATCAAAACCTGGAGCAGTAGCTCTAACTTTGTTTCCAACCACAATGTGCACATCAGCAGAAGCTCCGGCAGCTAGTGTTTGGATAAGTACATCACCTGCACCCCAATCGTAAAGTTCGATTGGACAACAACCATTGTTGTTAACAGTAACAGTAGGTGTACAAGAAGCTGTGACATTCAAGCAAATACCTGTGATGTCAAGAGAGTTTGCTGAAGCACAATCTCCTTTCCCATAAGTACCATTTTCATAATGAACCGCACATACTTCATCTGCACCGTTAGGCATATTGACTGTCCCTAAAGAACCTTGCCAATGTGCTTCCGTTACAAAATCTTGAAGATCTGGAGTGTATCCAGTTGATGCTACAACATGACCATCCTTTCTAAAGATAAGTTTTAGTCTTTCGCAATCTTGATTTACACCTTTTCTGTTTGCATAGCCATCGTATGTAACGACTTCGCTAATGTCTACAGAAGTAGCATTTTCAAAAGCGGCAGGAAGATTAAAACATTGAATAGTAGTCCCCGGATCAATGAGTCTTTTGCTTCCAGTCCATACAAATTCACCATTATTACAGTCCAAGTGAGGAGGCCCGTTAATAGTGCATTGTACAGGATGTCCCCCAGCTCTTTGGTATGAACTGTTGTCAGGAATAAAATTAGTCCCATTCCAGGTATACCCGTGTCCCGTAGGAGGGAATGGTAAAGACGGATCAATACAGTTTGTAGTAATGGCGGTGCCACACTCATCTGAGGTCATGTAGATCTCAAGAGCTCCACTACAATTACAAGTACCAGTAACTGTATATCCGTTGGCATAAATTGCCGAAATCCCTGAAATCAGAGAAAAAACGAAAAATAATAAAATTCTTTTCATGATAGTGTTATTGATAATAAGTATGTTTAGTTTAGTTTAATTTAATTTTTTTGAATGGAGTGTAAATCTGTTTTGTGAGAAAACTGATGAACTGCTCCTGATGAATTTGAATCCATTCCACTAACTGAAGAGCCTTCTCTATCTTGTTTCACGATTCCTAGTGATGGAATTATCCAATCAGTAACATGGTGTTCTGATTTTTGAATCATTACATCATAAGGATTACTTTTTTCTAATATGTAGTCATAAGAAACGACGAAAGCATCAAGGCTTTCACCGTTGATCATCATTGTTTCCATTCTTTCAATTTTTCTGTTTGTTACTTCAATGTTGTACATTAGGATCATCTTGCCAGATTTTTTCTTGAGGATACAGTATCCTTTTGAATCAGGCAAGGTACTTCCAGCTTCTAGTTTTGCTGGAAAATTGATCTTATCACCATAGAATTCTGTTTCAATAGATTCATCTATTCTTAGTTCTATTGGTTCTACAGCAGATGTTAAATCCATTGAGAAAGACCCATCCTCACTATTGTAGAGATTATACTTATAGGAAATGCTATAAGGATTAGGAAGTGCTTTCTTTTCAAACTTGTACTGAATTTCAGTTAACTCCTTATTGATAGGTAAGATCTTATAATTACCATTTCCTGTTATCCCTTCTCCTAGTGTTTGAGAAAAGTCAACAGAAATATTATGAAAGTCTATATTGTCATCCCCTTGGGCATTGACATTAAAGCTCAAACATAAAATCAAAATGAGGAAGAGGAAGTTCAGCAATGAGAGCTCCCTCTTATTTTTGTGCACACCCATAGGCAGGGCATGACATAAATTGAATAGACGTTGTGACATAACTACTTGTGTTTTAAATTAAAAACTTGAATCGGTTTATATAAAAAAGAGGGATAGTAAATCAATATGTGGACTTATCAATATCATTTCTGATATGGATATATTCCATATTTTTTTCATAAGTAGATTGTTCTGGCAATACAAATCATGCCATCTGCATGATGTTTTTGTTTTGTCCGGAAATAGGTAGGAGTAATTACCTTTGTGAGGTAAATACGCTGCAAATTATCGACATTAATTCATATGTACAAATACCAATAATTTCGCTTACAGGAGTTTAGTCGACAAACCATGTACCATTGTCACTTTGAACGGCATAAATATGTACAATTTGATACCAAATTACCATCGACATGGTAGTTATCCTTATATGAATTTAACATATATGAATTCATATAATAAAAATAAATATTCAAAAAAAAAGTGACAAGGTCTCGGGTATTTCTCCCTAGTGAGCCTATTGTTATCACTCCTCTCCCAATTATATCACTTTGTCAATTTTTTCGTCAAAAGGGTAAAATTCGTATGTAAATGAAATGTTATATATCCTTTTGATTGGGTTATATCTGCCAACAAATCGATTGATCAGTGTCCGATCATTCGATTTATTGACAGAAATTAGTACTTGTTTCTATTACTTTTCAAAGAAATAAGATCAGAATGGCCTTCAAAATGGACTTCAAATCCGCTTATTTATTGAGAAATAGTAAAAATAGATGGATGAATTGGGATTTTGCTAAAGGAGTGATTTGTTGAAGATGCAATCTTCAACTAGCGGGGGGGATGTAATGTTCAGCTAGTTGGTTCAATTAATATTTAGTTGAAGATGCAATCTTTAACTAGCGGGAAAGGGGAAAGCGCAGTAGACATTGAGAAAAAAGAAACCCACCTTCGCTTTTAGAAGCTTCGGCGGGCGAAGAAGGCATAAAAAAAGGGAGCACAGAAACTGTGCTCCCCTATCATCAGCAGATAATATTACGTCTATTCAATTTATTACCTGTGTAGTTGTACATAACCCGTAAGTAATTCTCCTTCATTGGTGTCTACCATGTAGAAGTATGTTCCATCAGGGAGATCAGATCCATTCCAAACTCCTTCGAATCCAACTCCAGGCTCATTCCTATAGCCTCCTTCTTTCAAGAAGACCATATTGCCCCATCTGTTGTAAACATATACTCTCGCGTTAGGGAATCTTTCAATTCCAAGTATCGTAAAGACATCGTTCACACCATCGTTGTTTGGAGAGAAGCCAGTGTAAACTGTCAACTCTTCACAAAGAACATTTACAAAGACAGTCGCAGTATCTGCGCCCATAACTGTAGTCAGGATATATGTGAAGGAATCAATCGCTCCACAGAATCCAGGATCTGGTGTGTAGATAACCTCGTTATCATCAGTTACTTCTGCAAATCCATTTAATGCTTGATCAAGGATTGAAATAGTACCCTCATCTGCATTTAATGTATCGTTCAGTATTACATTCATTGTAATTGGTGTGTTTATGATCGTCATTGAATCATCATCCACAGCTACAGGAGGTAATAATCCACCTTCAGGAACTACATCTACAACAATTATAGTTGTATCACACATTCCAAGCGTATCGCAGATCACGATACAAGCGGTATCAGAACCAACTGTTAATCCAATGATATTGATACAGTTTGTATCCTGAGTAATCATGAAGGCAGCATTACCATCAGATTGATCTGGACAATCATTGTAAATCGTATCAATTGCACCAACATTGAATGTTGTATCACAGTATAATGAATCCATACCCTCTTCGATAACAATAAATGTTGTATCAGAAGGTACTGTAGTCATTGTATCTTGTTCTATCACAGTAACAAGTAAGACTGTAGTATCGCAGATTCCTAATGTATCGCAGATCACGATACAAGCAGTATCCATACCTATATTCTCACCAGTTATCTCTATACAGTTTGTGCTATCTATGATCGCGAAATCAACATTACCTGTTGTCATATCTTCGCAGATGTTATAGATCGTATCAATTGCACCTAAGCTATCCGTATTGATACATATTGTATCAGTAGTCGCGAATACTATTTCGATGTCAAGCGTATCGCCATCCATTGGTTCTGGCATTACATCCTCGCAGCTAACTTCAATAGTTACTAGATCATCACAACCGTCAACAGTTCTCACTATTTCAATTGTGTGTGTTCCAGTAGCAAGTAAGATACCTACACCGTTAGGAACCATCATACCGTTTAACTCTAACTGAGCAGACATACCAGTTGCATCTTGAGTAATTGAAAGCATACCGTAGTTATTTCCTACCGTACCACCGGTAATCGACATCATTGAAGTATCAATCATCCAGTTTCCATCAACATCCCAAGTATTCATCAAGTCAACAAGATCGAAGATATCGTTCACTGTACCTGTATAAGTAGTATCGTTCACATTCCATGAATCAACAGTATAAGTACCGTTCAATCCTTGGTCAGCAACTGTGAAGTAAGTGTACATGTAAGTTGAATCGAAGTCACAACCTTCAAAGCTTGTGATAAGATCTCCGTTATCTGTGATCTCAAATCCGTCTATTTCTAGAGGATTTATTTCAAGACAGAATAATGCACCTTCCATACAATCCTCAGCAGTCAACTCTGAAGTCTCAAGTGTTACGATATCATCACAACCACCTGTAGGATCATCACAATCTTCAACGATAACCATTTCACCAGCAAGATCAAGCTCACCACAAACATCCCCTCCACCTTGTATCAACATACTTTGAATTTCAAAGATGTTAGCAGGATTTGATATCGTCGTGATATCGATCGCAGTAGTGTCAAATACTAATGTATGGATCGTGTATAGTCCAAGATCGCTAACTTCGAATGATGGGTTATCAGATAACTCAACAAACAAGAAGTCGTTTCCAGCAGACAATATGTAAACTGCTACATGATTCTCAGGTACAACCTGATTTCCATCAGATGTAGCAGAAAGCGTGATAGAAGTCATTGTGCTATCGATGCATACGATCGGATCAGAATCCAATGTTAATGAACCAGCTCTAGCTTCACAATCACCACAATCATATACTAGTGTAGAAGCGCCAATCAAGTCTAAGGAAGCGCAGATTTCTCCACCACCTTGAATCAATAAGCTGTTCACATCAGCAGCTGTTGTTACATTAGGAACGATGGCTCCAAGATCAAGTGTCATTGGATCAAATACTAATGAATGAATTCTGTATGTACCAATTGTACCGATTGTGAATTCAGGAACAGCTCCAGCTCCAAGTATTACTTGATTGTTGTTGTCATCCGTAAGAACGTAGATCACTTCGTAACCATCAGGAACAATTGCGTTGCCCTCAGGAGTTGCAGAAATCAATACGGTAACATCATCCAAGCAAATTGGGCTGAAGTCAATGTCAAGTGAACCAGCATTAGCTAAGCACTCATTCATATTAGGATCACAATCATCTTCAATTACTACGACAATTGTATTACCGCAATCACTTGAATCAGCGATCATAACTGTGTAAGTACCTGCTGCAAGATCAGCTCTCGTGTTTCCAACGAAACTATCATTCCAAGTGTAAGTCAAGTCTACAGGCGTTAAAGTCGCTGTACCTAACTCATCACAAGTTGCTGCAGTAGTAGAAGCCGTTGCTTCAGGCCCGTCTGTGTTACCAATCACTACAGTAACAACCGTAGAACATGAAGGATCATCCGTGTTAGCCACTACGATGGTATACATCTGAGAAGCTAAATTATCTGCAGTTGGTCCATTAGATACATCTGGTGTCCAAGTGTAAGTAACATCACCATCAACATTCAATGTAATAGAACCTTCAGCGTTTCCACAAGATGAATCAGTAGACTGAACATCGACTATTGGTTCTACACACTCATCAATGATACAATTATCTTCAATCTCAATCAATAGGATAGATTCACAAGCAGTACTATCAGTAACTGAAACTGTATAGATTCCAGCTGGAAGATCGTCTCTTGTGTTTCCTGTTCCTGTATCAGACCAGTTGTAGTTAAATTCTTCAGGCATAATTGTAACAGAACCTCCGTTTTCACAATCAGCTGCAGTAGCTTCAGTAACTGTAGCTACAGGTCCGTCAGAATTAGTAACCACATAAGTTACAGTAGTAGAGCAACTCGCATCGCTTTCGTCTGCAACTAAGATCACATAAGTACCAGCTGCTAAACTGTCAGCAGTATTTGAGGTACTCACTGCAGGAATCCAAGTATATGTTGCATTTCTGTCAACAGCCAGAGTAATCATACCGTCAGTATTTCCACAAGTAGCATCTACTATATCAGCACTTACTACTGGAGGTATACATTCTGTAGGATCACAATTATCATCTATTTCGACAGTAATTACATTTTCGCAAGCAGAACCATCTGAGACAGTTACCATATAAGTACCTGCATCAAGATCAGTTCTTTCAGCACCATTTACTCCATCATTCCAAGTGTATGTGAAAGTATCTGGTGTCAATGTAGCAGTACCAGGGTTATCGCAATCAGCAGCAGAAATTCCTGCTATTGAAGCAACTGGCCCATCACTGTTAGTAATGATCACTTGAATTTCAGTAGAACAAGTTGCATCGTTAGCATCTGTAACAACTATTGAGTAAGCACCAGCTGCTAAATCTGAAGCAGACTCTGTAGTACTCACATTAGGTGTCCAAGTGTATGTAACGTCTGATGCAGTGATCAGTGAAATTGAACCGTCTGAGTTACCACAAGTCGCATCTACAGAAGTAAAGTCAACTACAGGAGCAGCACATGGGTTACAATCTTCAGCGATATTGATCATCAAGATCGCTTCACAGCCGTTAGCATCTGTCGCAGTCACTGTGTAATCACCAGCTGCAAGATCAGTTCTTTCGGCACCTTCACCATTATCAGACCATACGTATTTCAAGTCAGCTGGAGCCAATGTAGCTGCACCATCTGCATTGTCGCAAGAGGCAGCGTTACTACTAACAACCATTGGTTCAGGAGCACCGATGTTACCAACGATGATCATTGCATCAGCTCTACAAGCTGGATTCTCCATATCAACAACTGTTACTCCATAAGTGCCAGCAGTAAGTGCATTTGCATCAGTACCAGTACTTACATCATTTGTCCAAGTGTACATGTAGTTACCGTCTCCAGAAACTGTTAAGCTAATTGAACCATCTGCTTCATTACAATTTGCATCAGCAACATCGAAAGTCAAGACAGGTGGGTTAGCACAACCTGAAGCACAACCATTTTCTATTTCAACCATGATAACATTCTCACAATTAGAATCTACATCAGTTCCAATCACGGAGTAGGTACCAGGCATCAAGTTCTCTCTTACAGCCCCAGTTCCTCCGTCAGACCATTGGTAAACAAGGCTAGCAGGAGTTAAAGTTGCAGTACCTCCAACGTCACAAGTTGCAGCAGTTGTTTCAGCTGTAATTGTAGGACCGTCGAAGTTTGTAACCATCACTGTCAGTTCAGTGCTACAGTCAGAATTGCCAACTACAGAAACAGTTACATTATATGCACCAGCTCCAAGACCAGCAGCCGAACCATCGTTTCCAACAGCAGGATCCCAGTTGTAGTTATATTCTCTATCATCAGAAACAATCAATTCAATTGCGCCAGTAAAGCCTCCACATTCTGATTCAGAAACTTCAACTGTTACAACAGGAGCATCACAATCAGTAGGACACTCATCAAGAACAGAGATGTTATTCATTTCAGAAGTACAACCTTCACCGTCAGTAATAGTTACTGAGAAGCTACCAGCAGGAAGATCCATTCTATCTTTAATGTTGCTAGTACCCGGAAGGTCAGCCCAATTGTAAGTGAATGTTCCGTTTCCACCATTAGTAGTTAATAAGATGCTACCACCGTTAGTACAAGTCATGTTATTTACAACGATATCAAAAGCAATTGCATCAGGCTGAGTGATTTCGAAACACCCTTGACCAGCAAGACAACCATTCGCATCAGTAATCATTATGCAGTAAGAACCTGCAGGTAAATTACCATTTGAATAAGTAAATCCTTGAGCATCAACAAATGTTTCAGTATAAGGCTCAGCGAATCCATCTTCAAGATCAACAGTATAATCAACAAAGCCATCCCCATTACCAGAGCAAGAGATCGTACCATTTTCAACATTTACTGTTGCAAAAGGAACGTTACTCCTAAGCATGAACATCAATTCATTTGTGCAACCAGAAACATTGTCAGTAATGATTACTTGGTACTGTCCAGGAGCAAGATCATTTCTTGTCATACCAGCACCACCATCACTCCAATCGAAGCTATAGTCACCTGAACCGCTAGATACTTCAACAGTGACTTCACCATTTGAATCGTTGCAATCAGGTTGAGTAGCAACAACTGCAGCTGCAGTAAGGTCATTTATATCTCCGATAACAACAGATATAATGGTAGGACAATCCGGTCTATTCATATCCATAACAGCTACTTCATAGTTACCAGGAGCAAGATCGCTTCTGGTGTTACCTATGAATTCATCTTGTAACCACATGTACATGTAGTTAGAAGGTAGAATTGTAGCAGAACCGTTAGCAGCTCCACAACCAGCATCTGTTGTAAAGATTTCATCAACTGTAGGACCATCTTCGTTAGCAATTACGAAAGTCACTTTCGTGAAACAATCGTCCTGCTCTGCGTCAGTTACGATCACTTCATACATACCTGCAGTCAAGTTCATTCTTTCATTTCCTATATCATTTGAAGTACCAACATTAGGTATCCAAGTGTATGTATAATCAGCAGCGTTTCCAGCAACCATAACGCTAGCAGCACCGTTTGCTACTCCACAAGAAGCTTGCATGACCACCAAGTTATTTATAACTGGGTCAACGCATTCTTCACAGTTGCCTTCTTCTTCTACAATCACTTCTGTAATTAAAATACAGCCATCTTGATCTGTAATGGTGACAGTATAAGTACCATCTGCAAGATCTTCTCTTACAGAACCTGTTCCACCATCACTCCATTCATACAAGAAGTTAGAAGGAGCAAATACTACGATACCATTTTCATCATCACAATTTTCTGCTCTTACAAATTCTAACCAAGCGTCTGCTTCACAACCACAATCCAATACATTTACAGTAATAGATTCAGAAGATTCACATCTGTCAGCAGAAACGACAAGAACTGTATATTCTCCTGAGTTAGCCATAGTAAGGTTGTCAATGGTAATGGTTGAGCCATTAGCCGTAAAGCCATTAGGACCAGCCCATGCATATTCAACACCACCAGTAGCAGTCAAAGTCAGGGTTTCATTTTCACATATATCTGTATCGCCAGTGATTGTAATATCGATATCTCCAAGTACTTCAACAGTAACTGTAGTTTCGGCAGTACAACCAGCAGCGCTAGAAACGATAACAGTGTAGTCATAAGTACCAGCAGTCAACCCTAAGTTATTGATCAGTGGATCTTGTAATGTTGAAGCAAATCCGTCAGGACCAGTCCATTGGTAGCTTACACCACCTTCAGCCATGAATTCAACTGTACCACCTACACAAACTGGAGTAGTTGCTGTTGCCGATGCTGTAGGATATCTCTCGATAACAACCTCGGTTGTTGCAAATGATTCACAACCAGTACCGCTAGTTACAGTCACAGTGTAAGTACCACTGTTTGTTCCAGGGTTTGCGTTAGGAATAGATACTGTTTGATCCGTAGAAGTGAAACCATTAGGTCCAGACCAGTTGAATGCTGTTCCAGCATCAGCCGTTAGGATGATCTCATCACCTTCACAAACAGGTCCGTTATTATCAATACCAACAATCAGTGACTCGTTGATGGTTACAACTGTAGATCCAATTCCAATACAACCGTTACCAAAGTCAGCTACAACTGTGTATTGTCCTTGGTTGTCATCAGTTACGTTAGTAAGACTTGGATTTTGATCGTTAGAAGAGAATCCGTTAGGTCCTGACCATTCATATGATACCGCTCCAGAGTCTGTAGTCAAATCAAGTGTTTGACCGATACAAAGTGGACCGTTATTGTCAGCCTCAACAAGAGGTGCATCCAGAATTACCACAGAAGCAGTAGCAGTACCTTCACAGCCAGTAGCTGGATCAGTTACCTGAACTGTTATTGTGTAAGCTCCAGGAGCTCCCATTGTATAAACTGGAGTAGCACTAGATTGATCATCAAAATTACCACCAGATGCCGTCCAACTGTATACAAAACCAGGTCCGGCTTGATTTACAGATAATTGAAGTGGGCTATTAGAGCAGATCTCTGAAGCCGAAGGATCAATAGAAACTGTAAATTCATCTATAACTGAAATTGTTTGAATACCTGTATCTGTATTTCCACATGCGTCAGTTGCTGTCCATGTTCTTGTGATGGTGTAAGTACAACCATCTGTTCTTTCCTCATCAAAATCAACTTGTACATCAGTATCACAATTATCCGTTGCAGTAACATTAGCAACATCTGGTAAAGTTGTACCATTGTTATTTAAGTTAACTGTAACATCACCAGGGACACCGCTAAGTACAGGAGCAGTATTATCTACTACTGTTATTCTATGAGAACCAGAAGTTTGGTTTCCACAATCATCAGCAGCAGTCCATGTTCTAGTAATTATGTATGAATGTTCGCAGTTGCCAGGCATAGTTTCTTCATCCATGTCAACTTCAACAAACTGAGTACAATCATCAGAAGCAGTAACATTCGCTGCAGCTGGAATTGCATCACATTCTATTGTCATATCTGCAGGGACTCCAGCAAGTATTGGATCCGCTACATCACCAACAATGATTCTTTGTGAACCGGTTGCAACATTGCCACAATCATCAGTCGCTGTCCATATTCTTACTAATTCGTAAGAGTTAGCACAACCTGTTTCTGTTCTAACCTCATCAACAGTTATATCGACGATATCATCACAGTTGTCTGTTGCAGTGACGTTTGCATTTCCAAGATCAACAACTTCATCGCAAGTTGCAGTAACATCAGCAGGAATTCCACTGATCACAGGATCAGTATTGTCTCCTACTTCAATTCTTTGAGTTACAGCATTTGCATTTCCACAATCATCTGTTGCAGTCCATGTTCTTTCAATTGTGTAAGAACCGGCACAGTTACCGTCGATTCTGACTTCAGTCATTTCGACATCAACTTGATCATCACAGTTATCAGAAACTGTAGGACCTCCGTTGGCAGGAACACCTTCGCACTCAACAGTCATATCAGCAGGTACTCCAGAGAAAGTAGGAGCAGTTCCATCACCGATTACAATTGTTTGAGTTGCTATGTCTGTATTTCCACAATTATCAGAAGCTATCCATGTTCTAACAATTCTTTGTGAACCAACACAATCATTGTCAAAGATCTCTTCGCTGAAATCAATATGAACATCTTGGTCACAATCATCTATTGCAGATACATTAGGAATACCAGTATTAACTGTATCGTCACATTCAGCATCCACATCTGCAGGAACACCACTCAACGTTGGAGGCGTGTTATCTACAACTGAAATTCTGTATGAAGCCTCTGAGACGTTTCCACATGCATCCGTAGCAGTGAAAGTTCTTGTAATCACGTATTCATTTTCACAATCACCACCTTCAGTAAAGTCGTCCATAGCAACCGTAACTAGATCGTCACAATTATCAATGGCTGTAACTTCAGCACCGTTTGGTATTGCAGAGCATTCGACTGTTACATCAGCAGGTACACCAACGAATGTAGGTCCAGTAACATCACCAACAAATATTTGTTGAGTTGCTGTTGCTGTATTTCCACATGCATCAGTTGCTGTCCATGTTCTTGTGATACTGTAAGTACCTTCACAAACACCATCTACTCTATTCTCATCCATGTCAATGACAACATTGTCATCACAATTATCAGTTGCTGTTACGTTCGCAGTATTTGTATTTGGATCTTCTCCACATTCAATAGATACATCAGCAGGTACACCACTTAATACAGGAGGCGTATTGTCTCCTACAGTGATTCTTTGAGTATCTGTTGCAGTATTTCCACAATCATCAGTCGCTGTCCATGTTCTTACAATAACATAAGAGTCATCACAAGTTCCATTTTCAGTTGATTCATTGAAATCTACCTGAACGTCTGAATCACAAGCATCAGTGGCAGTTACATTTGCAGTATTACCTGCAGGTACTTGACCACATTCTACATTTTCATCAGCAGGTACACCTGAAAGAACAGGAGCTGTGTTGTCACCAGAGATTGTAATTGTTTGTGTTGCGGTTGCAACATTACCACAATCATCAGTCGCTGTATAAGTTCTTGTAATATTATAAGATTGAGTACAGTCTTGACCTTGGCCACCTGTTTCATCAACTTCAACTATTACATTGTCATCACAATTATCTGTTGCAGTTACATTTCCTCCGTTAGGTGCAGTTTCTCCACATTCTAATGTGATATCATTTGCAACACCTGCTATAATAGGAGCAGTAACATCTCCAACATTTATTCTTTGAACACCAACTGCAGTGTTTCCACAATCATCGGTTGCTATCCAAGTTCTTACTAAAGTATAAGCTCCAGCGCAATCACCATTTTCAGTTGATTCTGTCAATTCAACATCCACGTTATCATCACAGTTGTCTGTTGCAGAAACTGTAGGAACGCCACCGATAGTGTTAACGTCGCATTCTACATTTTCGTCAGCAGGTATTCCGCTTAATACTGGTGAAGTTGTATCTCCAAATTCAACTCTTTGTGAAGCCTGAGCAGTATTTCCACAGTCATCAGTAGCAGTCCATGTTATGATCAATGTGTAAGCTCCTGCACAATCACCGTCTTCTGTAGATTCTGTTCTTTCGATAGCTACATTATCATCACAGTTGTCAGTCGCTGTTACAAATGGATCTTGATTAAATGCAGCTCCACATTCTACTGATTCATTAGAAGGTACACCACTCAATGTTGGTGGAGTTGTGTCTCCTACTTCAATTCTTTGAGTCGCCTGTGCTGTGTTGCCACAATCATCTGTCGCTGTCCATGTTCTTACTAACGTGTAAGCTCCTGCACATCCTCCTGTGTTTTCTGTTGTCTCTGTCATTTCAACATCAACATTGTCATCACAGTTATCTGTTGCAGTCACATTTCCTGCTCCAGGTAGATTTCCTAGGTCATCACATTCTGCGTTAGCATTAGCAGGCACACCACTCAATACTGGTGGAGTTGTATCTCCTACTTCAATTCTTTGAGTCGCTTGTGCTGTGTTGCCACAATCATCAGTTGCTGTCCATGTTCTTACTATTGTATAAGCTCCTGCACATCCTCCTGTGTTCTCGTTCTCTTCTGTCATTTCAACAGAAACGTTATCATCACAGTTGTCTGTTGCAGTTACATTTCCTGCTCCTCCGATATTTCCTAGGTCATCACACTCTGCATTTGTATCTGCAGGTACACCACTCAATACTGGTGGAGTTGTATCTCCTACCTCAATTCTTTGAGTCGCTTGTGCTGTGTTACCACAATCATCAGTTGCTGTCCATGTTCTTACTATTGTATAAGCTCCTACACATCCACCTGTGTTTTCTGTTGTTTCTGTCATTTCAACATCGACATTCGTATCACAATTATCAGTTGCAGTTACATTTCCTGTATTTCCGATGTTAGCAAGATCATCACATTCTGCATTTGTATTTGCAGGTACACCACTCAATACTGGAGGAGTCGAATCTCCTACTTCAATTCTTTGAGTTGCTTGTGCTGTATTTCCACAATCATCAGTTGCTGTCCAGGTTCTTACTAATATGTAAGAATCGTTGCAGTCAGTATTTTCTGTTGTCTCTGTCATTTCAACATCGACATTCGTATCACAATTATCAGTTGCAGTTACTGAAGCAGAACCAGGAATATTACCAAGTTCATCACATTCAACTTGTGTATCTGTTGGAACACCTGAAAGAACAGGAGGTGTGTTATCACCAACTTCTACTCTTTGAGTCCCAACTGCAGTGTTACCACATTCGTCAGTTGCTGTCCATGTTCTTACTAAAGTGTAAGCATTTACACATGCACCGTTATTCTCAGTTTCTTCATTGAATGAAATTGTAACATTATCATCACAATTATCAGTTGCAGTTACTGTTCCTAAGGTAGCATTTGCATCTCCATCACATTCTACTGATGTATCAGCAGGAACTCCAGAAAGAATTGGTGCCGTGTTGTCACCAACTTCAATTTTTTGTGTTGCTTGTGCTGTGTTGCCACAGTTGTCTGTCGCAGTCCATGTTCTTACTAAAGTGTAAGCATCCTCACAACCTGCAGTATTCTCTGTTGTTTCTGAGAATTCAACTGTAACATTATCATCACAGTTATCAGTTACTGAAACATCGTTGCCATTTCCAGCAGAAGGAACTTCATCACATTCAACTGTCATGTCAGAAGGTACACCTGAGATAACTGGAGCAGTATTATCACCAACTTCAACTTTTTGAGATGCCGTAGCTGTGTTGCCACAATCATCCGTTGCTGTCCATGTTCTAATTATTGTGTAAGCATCGTTACAAGAACCTGTATTATCTACAACTTCTTCGAATGAGATGTCTACATCATTATCACAATTATCAGTAGCTGAAACATTACCGGCGTTGTTAGCATTTGTGTCTTCATCACATTCAACAGTCATATCAGAAGGAACACCTGTAAGAACCGGAGGAGTATTATCTCCAACTTCAATTCTTTGAGAACCGGTAGCAGTGTTTCCACAAGCATCAGTTGCTGTCCATGTTCTGACTAAAACGTAAGCATCAGCACATCCTGCTGTATTCTCTGTTGTTTCTGAGAATTCAACTGTAACGTTATCATCACAATTATCAGTTACGGTAACATCTCCAGCATTACCTGCAGATGGTATCTGATCACATTCAACTGTCATATCTGTTGGTACACCTGAAATTACTGGAGCAGTATTATCTCCAACCTCCACTCTTTGAGAAGCGGTAGCGGTGTTTCCACAGTTATCAGTTGCTGTCCATGTTCTGACTAGTGTATATGCATCCTCACACTGTGCATTGTTATCAACTGTTTCTGAGAATTCAACTGTAACATTATCATCACAGTTATCAGTTACTGTAACATCACCTGGATTACCAGCAGCTGGAATTTCATCACATTCTACTGTCAAATCTGTCGGCACTCCTGCAATTACTGGAGCAGTGTTGTCACCAACTTCAACTCTTTGAGTTGCAACTGCAGTATTACCACAATTATCAGTCGCTGTCCATGTTCTTACTAAAGTATAAGCATCCTCACATTGTGCGTTGTTGTCTACTGTTTCTGAGAATTCAACTGACACATTATCATCACAGTTATCTGTAACTGTAATATCTGCAGCATTACCCGTTGAAGGTAATTCATCACACTCAACTGTCATGTCTGTAGGTACACCTGTTATCACTGGAGCAGTATTATCACCAACTTCAATTCTTTGTGTACCAATCGCAGTATTACCACAATTATCAGTTGCTGTCCATGTTCTAACGATTGTGAAAGCATCATCACACGCTGCAGAATTTTCAGTCGTTTCTGAGAATTCCACTGATACATTAGGATCGCAATTATCGTTGGCAGTAATGCCATTGCTATCACCACTGTTTGGTATCTCATCACATTCAACTGTCATATCAGAAGGTACACCACTCAATACAGGAGGAGTATTATCTCCAACCTCAATAGTTTGCGTTCCTACTGCTGTGTTACCACAATTATCAGTTGCTGTCCATGTTCTTGTGATCGTATAAGCATCATTACATACCGTTGACTGAGTTGTTGATTCATCAAATGTTACTGTAACATCATTATCACAGTTATCATCCGCTGATACAACTCCTGCATTTGGTGCTGATGGTACTTCATCACATTCTACAACTTCATTTGCAGGTACACCAGATAATGTTGGAGGCGTGTTATCACCTACTTCTATTGTCTGTGTTCCTACTGCTGTGTTACCACAATTGTCAGTTGCTATCCATGTTCTTGTTATTGTATAAGCATCATCACACTCTGCTGATGGTGTTGTTGTTTCATCAAATGTTACTGTAACATCGTTATCACAGTTATCATTTGCTGACACCACACCTGCATTTGGTGCTGATGGTACTTCATCACATTCTACAACTTCATTTGCTGGTACGCCAGATAATGTTGGTGGTGTGTTATCACCCACTTCGATTGTCTGAACTCCTACTGCTGTGTTGCCACAATTGTCAGTTGCTGTCCATGTTCTTGTTATTGTAAATGCATCGTCACACTCTGCTGATGGTGTTGTTGTTTCATCAAATGTTACCGTAACATCGTTATCACAGTTGTCACTTGCTGATACAGCTCCTGCATTTGGTGCTGATGGTACTTCATCACATTCTACAACTTCATTTGTAGGTACTCCAGATAATGTCGGAGGTGTGTTATCACCTACTTCTATTGTCTGTGTTCCTACTGCTGTGTTGCCACAATTATCAGTTGCTGTCCATGTTCTTGTGATCGTGTAAGCATCATCACATTCTGCTGATGGTGTTGTAGTCTCATCAAATGTTACTGTAACATCGTTATCACAATTATCATCTGCT